>Ga0123354_10005023_pt1 | contig 19047 bp, 11 predicted proteins | sample TergutLab28metaG_2_FD_97872 | JGI IMG/M metagenome (GOLD analysis project Ga0123354, IMG submission 97872) | Labiotermes labralis P4 segment gut microbial communities from Petit-Saut dam, French Guiana - Lab288 P4 | ecosystem: Host-associated > Arthropoda: Insects > Digestive system > Gut ...
CTCCACCGCTTCCTATCTTCCCACTGGCCTTCATTTAGGTTTCTTTCGTTCATGGCCTTCCTTATACCTTCCATCCAGTTTTTCTTCGGTCTTCCTCGTGCTCTCTTTTGTTTCGGCATCCACATCAGTGCTATTTTAGGTAATATTCCTTCTGCCATTCTTTGAACATGGCCGTACCATATAAGCTGATTCTGTTCAATTTCTTTTATAATTGGTTCCTATAATGCAATTTGTTGTCTTATAGTTACATTTCTAATTATTTCTTTTCTTGATATTCTAGAGGATCTCCTCAGGGCATCCACCTCTGTAGCTTCGACCCGTCTTTTATTATTTTCTGTGAGTCTCCATGTTTCTGAACCATACAATAAACTGCTTTCAATCAATGCATTATAAATGTTCAAATTTCTCTCCTTTCTTATGTCTTTACTCCACAGTATCCCGATTGAACATGCTCTACATTTTCTTGCTTTTATTACTCTTGATCTTATTTTTTTGTCGTCTGTTCCGCTAGTATCAAAAATAACTATTATACTTTGACCATAAATTATTTGGATGCCAGAGTTGAGGAGCACACGTGAAGGCAGTGGTAACTGCATAAGAGCATTTGGTGGGAACATCCGAAGTAGCACCACTTGCAAGGCCTGGTCTATGGTACGTGGATAACAGCCTATTAAAATGGTCTTAAAACTTGGTGGGACGGTGTGTACTGGAATAGTCTTGTTGTAATATGGACTGGAGGCGAAGTGAAATGAATGAACATTGTAATGAGTCTTAAAGTTTCATGATACAAGGGATGTGTTGTAGTTATGCAGCTGAAGTACTGTGCACGTGTAACGGTGCGCCCTAGCCCATGTGGTTAATTAACTCTTTGATGCAGGCACCTGAAGCCGTTACTGCATTGTATGGACCTCTCTGTTGCTTCATATTTTCGTATCGTGGACTCCGTGCAGGATATTTGTGATAGGCGTCTGCAGAAATAGTCCTGTAATTTACAGACAGATCATCGGGCCGTCCTCGATTTCGTCTATGACCCCAGATTTCCCAAAAGCGTAAATTAAATGTTACTGTGTTTCTCAAAAGAGGGTAATGTTACAAAACATGTTAGAGGAACGATACGAATTAACAAACATAAAACTCCTTAAGATGTACCTTTTTATTTAAAACAGATTTCCGTACGGCATACATTTCATGAAATTCGGGTTAAAAACCTGAAGGGAAGGGCCCACATAGCAAATAGGCGTAGGCGGTTTAAACTGATCGTAAAATGGCGGTGTGTTTGGTGTGGATTGGACTCGGTTTACCAGGTCAAGTGGAAAATCTTGCGACACCTTCTTCAAAATTCATGTTCCATAAACGGAGGAGAATTTTTGGCTAAGTAAGGGTAGTACTGTACATTAACACTATAGTACAGATGAAGTAGTGTTTAGACACAACATCCGTTACATCTTGTACTTTTTGTTTCGTCATTTGAAAATTTCTCAACCCGCTCTCGCTTCAGCAGCGCTCAAGATGCGAATTCGAGTATAAAACTGTCGCGTTATCGGACTTCTGAGCAGGAATGAGGTGAAGTTAAGTTGACTGATTCATTCACTCATCTCCCCTCTCCCGATCTCTCACTCAATCCGGGAGCAGCGAGTGGAAAATTGGCGGCCCTGATGGATCCTCGTGCTTCTCGCGCAGCCCACCCTCAGGGGTCTTGGATGCGAGTTTTCAAACTCAACACACATTAAACGTAATTTGAACTCTAAAACACTTCCTGGACGGCAGATGTTGACTGACAGTCGTGTTGTGCATTGCAAATGGTCGAGAAAATCAATTGCTCACGCACGTGAACAAACCCCAAGTCCTTGCTTTATCGGAATTGTGTATTAATGTTTAAATCAGCCACAGAATTGTTGCACAATCCGGCGGCGTGCTTTCCTGAGAGGCGTGAAGTCATTTTATACCGCCATATTCTGTTCCTCCGTGGTCCATTCTGGTGCTTTCCTCCGTCCTCATCTGAATGTTTGTCCCCACTTCACGTGTGGTTTATACAATATTTACGCGTTTCTTTTCTTTCTCATAAGAACTACACACTCGCCCATCTCATATGGCTCGGTCTGAGGGAACTGTGTTTAAGGAGTTAGAGAAGAATATGACCCACTGTCACGGAATGTCTCAGCCTGGAAAGCAAAGTGAGGAATGGAGGAAGGCTCCAGTCTTGCATGCAACACCGCTTGTACTACTACAGATTGTTATTTCGCAAGACATGAAATCCGATCTTTATTGGATAGGGTTCCTCCAGACATTGTTTTTTTCATGCCAGTATTGTAGAAGAAATGGCTGTAAATTTTAAAGGCCTTCGCTCGAATTTTTTTACTTTTTATGAGAATATCGTGTTTCAAAATATCAGTGCTTCCACCTGAATATTTCGGATAGTGCTCATATTTTAAGATGTGGAAAGGTTACGCAGTAAGATTAATGAATAATTGCCTGATAGTGACGGTGAGAGTAAAGGACAGATCTATTAACGTTCGTATAGGTCTTCCATAAACTAATCTTTTATCTAAATATTTTTATAATCACGTATTTTCATTCAAGTGACTGCCTTCCAGGAATCAGTCTCCCTAAAATGTGCTTAGATTCGTATCTCACATTTCTAGCCGCATACGTTTATCGCACTAACAACACTAGTCGACCTGTTTAAGAAACAAATTTTTCTTGTTATATGGGAGCTTTCATACGCACTAACTTTATACAACCTTTGTCCAAAAATTTCCTGCGTTCTTTGCGTATCTCGTTACGTGTAATGTATTTTACTCCACGTCTTTCATATTCACACCTGCCTTTGTTTTTTTATATATATAGACTGGACCCTTTTCATATACGTAGTTGGCGTAGGAGTGGAGCACCGTGTCCATGCAGACTTCAGATAGTTACGGCCGGGGTCCACGGGTTGCGATGTGAGTAACGAATCCTTCACCCTGTCATATCCCCCCCCCAACACATATCTCACACCCCATTCTTTCTCTTTAACCCCATCCATCTGGCAGATCTCATGATAAATGACTCTAACGCCATGCGCTGTGCGACAGGACTACAAGTAGCAAATTCCTCTCTGAAGAGGGGGATGGTAGCAGGAAAAACATTTACATTCCATGCCTGTGATAAAAGGGGATGAGACCTAATAACCCCACACGCGTCAATCATTTCTCCCCACCATATTCGTTGTGTGTGAGAGAATTCAACCTGTTAATGACAATATGACATTTAGAGACACACGTAGTCAATACTTTCAGACGACCGCTGGCGTAAAGTTGTCACGCCATAACTTATATCTAAGCTAGTGTCAGTTTAATTCCTTATTGGTCAAGACGGAAGTCACTGCACTTCCTTTAAGTTTACTTAGTTTCCTTTTCCAATCTGTGTAATGTCGTACAGGGCTCATCCAAAGCATCGCATGATTATCAGAAGCTTTTAAAAATCCAAGATCGAACTCATCTTCCAAATAAAGTGTATTATTATTATTTGCAGATTTCTAATTGTAAAATTAAAGTTAAACGTCAACACAAATGAGTAAAAACGAGCGTAACCTTAGTGTTTGGGGACCGCCAGTGTGCATAATGCACAGGCCTGGCCAGACCCTGACGGTTCCAGGAGGCTGAGGCACGGTGGTTAAGTTTTCAGCTCTATCCACCGGCCGTCTTCACCCCTGGTACTCATGGCTGTTAGACGCCGAGTCGACCCCACGGCCGGAAGAATTATGTCAGTGAAAAATACCAATGGCACCATTGGGGATCTAACCCGCTACTTTCCTGCTTGTAGCGCAGTGCCTTAACCAACCGAACCGACGTTTGCCCCAGTATAACTTCTCATTTAATCTTTATTCTCTCCTAAAAGACGCTGAATCATCACGCGTGATGATCTCTCGGTGCTTCGAGCAGTACGCAAGTAACATAATAGTTGTACAAATTCAGCGCCTGCGCAGGTGAGTCTTTTGGGTGAAACATGACATTCTCTGCCCTTGATAAGTGCAGATAGTTTTGTTCACTCATGCTGTGTAATTATAGTAGTTGTGGTGTTGGTATTGTAACGGATAAGCCAGTGGTTTTACAAACTACCAAGGTTTATTGACGCCTCTGCACCCCACTTAGTATCAATCTTTAGCCCCCAACAGACGGTCTGCTAATATTGAACCACAAAGTGGTATAGATGCAGCACGCGGAGTAGCGTCAACGAATTGTTAAAGTGTCGTTCACGTACGAGTTATAAACGCGTTTGTGCTCTTAATGCTTAAATTATTTTCTGTATTATTAAATTAAGCTCGTACGAATTTAATTTCCTTCAGCGGTGTCCCTGAAATTGAAGTTCTCTGGGATATTACACTTATGAATCCGCACTGCGTGGCATTCCAAAGGAACTGAATCCTCTAAATTATTGGCATTAAAGTATTTGGACGTGGGAAAACGGAAGTAAGCAATTCAAGGTATACGTAATGATAAACAGTTATTTACATCGGATAATTTATATTGACATGGTGGTAAGATATAGAAACCATGGGACGTATATATTCATGCGTAATTTTGAGCTGAACTCTACTAGGAAGCGTCTGTTTGGAAGACACTGACAGGCAGCTGGGAGGATAATATTGACTTTCGAAAGATAAGTAGAGAAGATGGGAGGTGGATAGAAATGCCTGAAGATATCGTTCAGTGGCCTGCTGGCTACCGCCGGCGTTGACATTAGGTCTTACAGCTACAGTGTCAGCTTGCTGTGAAGTGATTGATGAATGCATTTATTTGCTGTGCGGTGGAAATAAACTATACTGTCACATACGTAGCTAGTCAGTCATTCCACCAGCACGGACGTGATAAAGTGTGCGGTTCGAAATGAACTGCGAAGGATCGAGAGAAACTTGTAAGTTTGCCTTAGAAAAGCCTTTTAAATGTCTGTTAATTATACTGTCATGAATGAGACTAAATTTGGATTTTGAAAGAACTTTTTCGAATTATGAACTAACCAGGAAGACTTGCGAGAGTCTTACAGCTGTCGTAATGAAGGAAAATTAGCCAAGCTTACTAGGCAGAGTCAGCACACGTCATTTGCGCTGCTCCACTTGTCATATGTGGAGGATTGCAGCCTGACTGACACACTTTGTTACTTCATATTTTGTATGTGTTTCGGAATATGACCATATATGGTCAGGTATGTAAACCAAATTGCTGACAACGTACTTTCCTCTCTATAAAACTCCCCCCTTTGATAGTTACGGACAGAACTTCGTTTGGAGAATCTTTCGGAACGTTATTTGTTTGACACTCGACACTGTACCGGCGAAGCAAGTACCTACGACGACGGCAGATTTATGAGTACACAGTTCTGTTACTGAACGATTGTTAAAATAACTAAAGAGACGCCGAGAATGAATTTCGGCATACTGCTGTTACAGGGTAAGCTTTAACAGTTGCCTTGTAACGAATTTTGATTTTATTACAAAATCTAGTCGAGTCTAAATTCAGTTTGAAATTCTAAATTGCATACCCTTTGGACTATACCGAGAGGCAAGAACGTTAACTCAACACCTTTAGTACAAACATTTTTCTGTAACTAACCTGTGTAAGATTGTAGATTAGCATAGAGCTATAGAATATAGACTTAGCCAAAGAAGTCTTTGCTATTGCTCATCACTGGAACCCCGTAGTAACTCCTCGGACGTTTTGCCTAGAAATAGGCTGGTGGCAGCATTTAAACCTACCCTAGATTTAATTCTAGACACAGAGGACTTAGTGCCTCAACCCACTCGTGTCTACCCGGGCATAGTTTGGTGGAAGTCAAGACCCTAACCCCGGGTTCACGACAGTATTTTAGTAAAATTATGTCAGTTGACTTATCCAAGGACATATTCATATACTGAGCATGTTCATTTGACCGCCAATCTCCAGACTTGCGTTCTGGCAGCACAAGACTGGAATTTCGGCCCAGTTGCACACTACCCTCATCGACGTGTTTCGTTGTTTGCTCCGTATCTGTAGACAAACACCAAGGCTATACCTAGGAATAGGCGGCAACTGCCTATCGTAACTGTCATCTGCTTACCATTTTCCTCTCATTAAAGCTGTATAAACCTTTAATTTGCGGAAATTAATTAAATAAAAGAGATACACTTATATCTCATTATGCCACAGAGAAACGCAACCTGATCTTCAAAAATTTTCACATCTGCCGAACCTCGTGTGTTTGTGTGAAGCCGTACTTTAAGGGGCAACAACTAAAATGTCTTAAGTCCATGAACTACAGTCCTGATTGAGAAGCTAATGGATCCTCAACCGGTCAAGAAATGTTTGTCATTTTTGCAGTTCTCAGCCGTATCATTATGTTCACAAACGGTAGCCGTATTATAAACCAGATTAATCCAGTCCAGGCCTTTTCATCAATTTTTTATAGATCTACTTTATATTATCTGCGCCTAAATCTTGCAAGTGATCTCCTCACTTCACGTTTTCCAACCCAAACCCTTTAATACGCCATGCGTGTCCCATGCCCCGTCAATCACGATGACCTTGAATCCATTACCCGAATACGATTTGATGAGTATTACACATCATGGAGCTCCTCATTAGGTAATTCTCTACAGTCTCCTGTCCCTTCTTCCCTTCTAGTTCGCAACATTTTTGAGAACCCTGTTCTCAAAAATACATCCTCATTTTTAAATAGGGTATTCATAAGCAATTTGCCCATGATTAATTTATTAAGCAGCTCCGTGCTACTTTCGGTCCGGATGGTTAACGTTGAGGGACACATAAGACCTTAACTTTTTATTGGTAACTTTTGTTGTTTGGTAGTTCATTAGAGTTTTAGGTTTTGAGAACTTTGTGTTTGCTCACATTACCTTACATACGGTAAAACTGCAACAGGAAATACACGTGTACAGCGGCTGACATTTATGACTCCGCGTGGCAAAAGTTTCGAGCTCTTCTTTACGTGGAGACCAACTATGCAGAGTCTTTTATTATTTCGCTCAGTTTCTCATCTCAAGTTCCCGGATGATGATGATGATGATAACAATGATAATGTGAATCACATTCGACTACACATGACCCATACACAAAATCAAATTCTCTGTACAAGAAGGGCTCCTGTTGTCACTACGTGTGTACTGCTGACAGGAGGGAGCCAACTTTACAAACAACGAAACTGTCACAGTTTTTGCACTTTGTACTTCGTACTTATTTTAAAAGTAGGCTGGCCGCTGCAGAGTTAATTGCATTAGTAGTAATGATGTCTGTTGATAGTTACAAATCAGATGTTCTGCAGCTGACGCACAGTTTGCATTGCATTCCATTTAATATAAATTGTTTTACTTGAATTTAGACAAATGTTGCAAATAAAACTTTTCAAACGAAATTTGCACATCTTAATGCGTTATACAATTACATTTTAACACAACAACATTGCGTAAAAGAACTTCCTCCATCGTCTTAAAACACATAATACACTACACTATACACTACACTACGTTTCGAAAGCTATTCCCTTCTCCCTTAGTGTCTTACATAAAGTCGGCACATAACGAGACTTGTGAGACTCGCACATAAATTTATTAAATATAAAATAATCCATCTAAATATTACTGCAGTATCATAAATAATTATGGAAGTTAAAAGCATATCGTAAAACTCATGGAAACATATTATTATTATTATTATTATTATTATCATTATTAACTGCAATTGGGTTGTCGCACGGTGACAGTGGTTATTTTACATGTATACAAAATATGAAATTGATTACTAATGAATTTAAGTCGGGAGGGCTACGTGAGAAGCATGTAGTGGCAAATTGGAATGTTGGGAACCGTCTCATGTACGTGCAATAAAGTATCTTTCAATCCAACATGTAATTTAGCGAACACAATTAGCACACTCTGACGGTGTGGTACAGAAACACACATCAGTACCAATCTTTACCCCCCCCCCTCACATTTCATGCTGTTTTTAATTTCTTTCTTCTTAGTAGCAGCCACATAGGTGATGCAGCTACACTGGACTGGCTAATAGGGTTGTCCATACATAACATACGAGTTGCGTCTTTTTAGTTTCTGTAAATAGTCTTGGGTTCAAACCCTAAAACATCTGTCCGGTTCCAATCAACCTGATGGAATTCTATGTGCAGCCAATTTGGTCTGTCAAAATACCCTTGCATAATGTTATATGTGTATTCCCTTATCGTAACAGCTAACGATCTGATGGTCTCACCAATGCATTCTCCACCACATGTGCATGATATAATATATATATATATATATATATATATATACACACACCACCAGCACACACACACACACACACACACACTGTGTTTGTCTCTTAAATCTGTCTTTAGTTTAATTTTCCTCAAAACATCCCACTATGGTATCTTTTGTACTGAAAACTTATGTTGAATCCATTCCCAATTATTTTGAATTTTTCAGACAGTCCTTGCATATATGGAATTTATATCATTATTGCTGGCATATTGTCACTATATTTTTGTTTTCTGTATTGAGGTTTCTTATTGGTCACTGACTCTATCGCCTACTCACATTTTCTGGTTACGCATTAGAAGCAAGAAGAAGAAGAAGGTGCTATCCCATTCCTGGATGTTAGTTATGAAGGAGGGAACTTTACTGAAGACGGCAGGAAATAGGAAACCCACTCATGCACGACGATATCTGCGTTTTGAATCCAACCATCCCCACAGATCAGAAATGGTTTATAGGACAAGTATATTGTTATAACAGAATAATTTGGCTGAAATTCGCTTTAATAAAGAAAGATTTATTATCTAATGTTGTCTCTAAGTAGGCCAAGACCGATTCCGTCACTTCAGTACATAAGCTTATAAATTCTGCGCTATTGACAGCTTCATCCGGTAAACTCTAATAAGCAAATATGTTAGTAAATAAATAAACCAATATATAGTTCTTTCGGAAGCTGCCACATATCCCACCGCCCGTACATAGCGCTGCAGTCAGGACGGGAATCGTCAGTAAAAGCACCTACCGCTAGAGCGCAGCAGCGCACGGTCGAGGAAAGTGAATAAGCATTTCGGAACAAGAATGGCACATGACCCGTGTCAGTGCAACAACCCTGTGCTAAAAACGTATAAAATATTCTAGCTGTAGCTCACACGTTACTGTGTATTTGTATTGTGATTTCAATAATTCAACACTCTTGTATCAACGGCAGGTGCTCTAGTGTGATGTGAGTCCAGGAATTCCTGTTACTTCGCAAAAATTAAAGATCTCGCAGTAAGAATGATTTTACGTCATTTTTGTCCATTCATTTTTATATTTCCTTAATGAAATGCATATGCCCTTTCATTTCTTGTAATAAGATGTCAGCTTCCGCTAGTGGTTACCTACTCAGAGATAAATAATGCACGTTCCACTTTCATGCGTTTGGTGCAATCAAATATTATATCTGCAGATGCAGACTCCGGATGGAATAAATCCCGCTCAGCTGTCTGACAGCTGAAACGGATAAAAGAATGGATTTCATGACAGCTGTCGCATTTTATGAACATTTACTGGAAGAATCAAAAGGGGTGAAATAAAAGTCCTGTGTATGTACATTTTCGTTTCAATTTCGACAGAACTTTTCACATCGTAAAGTATCTTCAGTTGCTGCAGGCATTGGTGTTAAACTTCTACATCCACCTTAAGAACACATATTTTTCTGTTAACGTTGAAGCTACTACAACTGAAACACACAATGAGAACGTCACTTTGTACTATTATCTAAACAACATCCTTCCAAAATGCAACACGTTTGTGCTATCTTGCAAATAAGCCAACTGGTGCACAACTTATTCTTAGTATATTTATTCTGTGGATGACTGTCTGGTATGCAGGAGCATATGCTCCTGCATACCAGACAGTCATCCACACAGAATAACAAGTACCAAGTGTCACACAAACACAGTTGTTTCTCCTGATGATGGGCCCATAGTCGCCCGGAACATGCAGAGATTGATACGTATAAATATACTAGGAAAAAATTGTGCACCAAGTTGGCTTTATTTACACGATTATACAGGGATGTTCGGTCAACAAAACATTAAGCGTTTGTGCCATTTTGCAGGAAACTTCCCTTCGCGGAATAAGAATTCTGCGGTGCCGTTTCGGTGCTCCAGCAGATGAATTGTATCCAAAAAAAATAATACGTCACTTCCCTGAGCCAGTGTATGATCCCCCGACCTGCAGTAGGACTCTAGCGCTTCATAAAGATACGTGAGAGAAGTGTAATGGATGTTCACCGCAGAATAATACATGCAGCCTGTCATTTTGAAACATCATCTAAGAAAGCAGTTGTGAACGAAAAGAGTGCTCGGTGATTGCCAGACACCGAGAAGTTCAATGCAGGACAGCACTTTCCAATAATACGTAGAGGGGCAAGCGTCTCTGCTTCGTGCCCTGTGTTCATAACGTTTGTCATTCAGCGAGGTAAGCTGTTCCACTGCTTCTTGTCTAAAGTGGTTTTCTGTCTCTGAAGAAAGCAGAATACAAGAACTTCGGAATCCTTTCGGCACAAAAGTGTTCCCTACATCATTTGCTGACATGCGGCATTTACAATAGGGCAAACATTTCGGGTGGTGAAGAAGATAATGATCTGTGATTGCACATTTTAATGCGTCCCAGCGAGCTTTAGTTTTGAAATTTATTTTAATTCTGATTTTTAATAAAATATATACTAATATAAGAATCGTAATGGTAAAGGAAAGATGTGCCGACAGAATTTATAAGATGCTGTAGTTTTCCTCTCATTTAGATTATATTATTTCGCTCTAAATATGTATTACGCTAAGCGTCCTGTAAACTGCAGTGTTGTACACAAGAATAAGTCTCTTGAGGTATAAATGTATTCATTACGGCGTAAATATACATGCAGATGACCAACGAAAGTACGTCTAACATGGGGTTAGGTAGATTTAAACGAAGCAGAGGGCGCGCGCAACTTTCACAGGCTCAACTTACGAGTTTCCATCTAACTTTTAATGATCCAGTCTTATAATTATGGTCCATGATTTGGCTGTACCTAGACGCCCTTTCTCTCTGCTGACCGACCATCTGAGCAACGTGATCAAATTTACAAGTTTTACCAGCAAAGTCCGAGTTGAAGGGACAGCATTAGGCGCAGTTGCCGAAACCACCGCAACTCAGCACTGCGTTCTATTCGAGAGAATTCTGTTGAGCTGCAAATTGACAACCTTGCACGAAGCACGTGCACACTCCAGTGGGATTTGGCAAAACCACGAAACTGTTGGAAATTATATTAACGCGTTTGAATTATACAGTAAAAGAGGGGAACAGATGAAGCGACCATTACTTTTAAGGGGTTGGTCGCCATTGTAGAATTTAGAAACACTTTCACCCATCGCTGTCATAAGCTGTCTAAAGGAACTGTACACTAACTGTACACTAACTGTACACTAACATAAGCTGTCTAAAGGAACTGTACACTAACATTTTCGTTCCATTCGCCTTAAGTTCCATATATGAATGAAAGAGTGGCACAGATTTTGGTTACAAATTGGAGTCTGTAAGTAAATAAGGAGAAAATTATGTGTGTTTATGCCTCGCCACCAGAATTCACCCACTTTTGATGGACGAGAAGTTTGATTGCTGTGTTTGCAGGGTCCTGCCAGTGGACAGCGTCCTGTGCCAGATGAAACCAATCATTATCCTGAGACTGTCTTTCTCTTATACCCCTTTTAATGTTGTCCTCCTTTCTGCTCATTGTCTACTAAGTATTCTCTTTCCTTCATACTTTGCACCCATGTCTGTGACGCAATTCCCGTCTGTCCATGAAAGCTGTTGTATATATCAGCCTGAAGAACGCCTCTGCAGGGTCTCCTGAATGTAATTCCTACGCGCTTGAAAATCGCGTAAGGTCTGCTTGTACCTCTGATTTAATATTAATTTCGTACCGAAATGATATTCGATAATGGCAGTGGCTAAAAATTTAAAAGATAAGTTTTTTTTTCCTGTAAGGTAGAAATAAGTAGCGTCTCAGTTGGAAGACGGGCGTTTAATTCTGGGAATAAACGTGAGCGAAAGGCATTTTGGGACGCGTTGAGTGATGCTGCAACTCGCATAGCAATTGTGAGCAGTTTAATAAGGTTAATTCGCTCGCTCGCTCGCTGCTTCCTAACAAGCGCGAGGCATGCGAGTCACAACCCCCCCCCCCCTTCGAAATAAGCAAACGTGTCGGGAGCAATAGCTAGGCTCGGGATTTGCGTCACAGGTTCCAAGCACATGGTCCGCGTGTCACAGCACCAAATGGCTTGTAGTTTTCGGAAGAAAAAGAAGGAAAATGACAAAAGTCACGCATCTTTATTGATTTTCTGCTGTCGATTGATGACGGCGTCTGAATCTGTGTTGTATTGTTGACCATTAGATATCCTGAAGTTTCCTTCTTCGCCTTGACGAGAATAGCATTATAGTGTATCCAGAGTAGGAGGGGTGTGAGGGTATTAACGGGATTCATTTTACTCGGTAGAGCAACCAGGATTAGGCTCTTGAAAAAGGGGTAATAAATTCTTGAGTCCCACAGGAGTGAGGAATTTTTCCACTAGGCAAATGTCTGTGTATCTGATGTTTGTTGGACCGTGCATCATTGTGATAACTGAAGAATAAAAAACCAACTAGATGCCACTTATTATTTTATTGTACTTTTTATAGGCTCAACATGTTTCGGGCACTACTATGCCCATCATCAGGAGCTCGCGACTATAATGTTGATTACCATTGGTCGTTTCGGTCTTGGTTTGCTGTATGTTGGAGGTTAGGTGCGGGTAGGCTGGAGTAGTGTCCGGGCTGCAGGTACAGCCTGCAGCCCGGACACTACTCCAGACTAACTGCATCTAACCTCCAACATACAGCAAACCAAGACCGAAACGACCAATGTGGTAATAAACATCATATTCACGAGCTCCTGATGATGGACATAGTAATGCCCGAAACATGTTCAGCCTATAATAAGTACAATAAAATAATAAGTCGCATGTAGTTGGTTTTTTATTCTTCGGTCTTAAAATGTCTATGTATTTCTCATAAAGGACTTTGCATCGTGGAGTTAGTAAAAGTATATTTGTCCCTATGCATGCCATAAAGGTATATGGAGGATGTGGAAATAGGGCTCCTCTTATTCTCAATCTCAGCAATTGAATGGAGGTAAGTGATCAACTTACGCGCCCCCACTGCTTTGTCCTCTGGGAAATATCCTCGGTACTCACTAAATAGGCCGCGTTGACACAGTGGTTAAGGTGCAGTGCTACATATCGGAAGGTCGCTGTTTCAATCCCATCTGGTGTCAATGGAATTTTTCATCGACATAAAATCCTTCCGATCGCACTATGGCCCTGGGGTCGACTCACCCTCTAACAGAAATGAGTACCAGGAGTATTTCCTGGGGGAAATGCTCCTGGGGGCCGGTGCGTAAGGCTGATAACCTACCAACATCCTGTGCCGTTGTCATGAAATCTGGGAACCTTAACTTCCTGGAATCATCTGGGCCACTCCAGGCCTGTAACGGGACTGCTTTACCTTTGCATACTCACTAAATAGGAGACTGAATGGGACCCTAAACGGTCTGGGCGCTATGGTGATGAGGAAAGCCTATTGTCTTTGCCCGATGTTGAATTCCGATTTCTCCCACTTCCAACTCTCGTGGGATTGGTTAGTTAGCTAGCTAGCTGGTTAGTGATTCAGGTTAACTCCTCAGGCATTCGACTACAATTTCTTGCCTATATTTCTTATTTCATTTTATTTGCTAACAGTTTGTTGAGTGCTGTGTCCAGATTGCTAGTATGCCCAACAGTGAGAACTGTACGAGATGTATCGGTAGTACTGCAGTAATTCCGTGCAGTAATTAGCACTTTCCAGTGCGCTGTACAGAAGTGAAACTGACACTGACACTGAACAAATGAGTGCAGTGTAAATCTGTAAAGCAAAATTAGGTTAACAAAACTGTAAATCCTAATTAGTTATCATGAAACTTGATTAAACAATTTCAGATAATGAGCCGCAAGAAATAAAGCCACGCAGACTCAGAAAATGGACAAGCCGCTCCATGATAAAGCAAAATCGCAACTAATTCCGCTTCCTCAGACCGTTACGAATACCTTGAAGCTGTAAACTCCTCAATTTCAATGTATGGAGTCACCCTTATTGGTATTTCAGTGATCAGTAACTTGCAGTGTTTTTGTAAGATCAGGTATCCAGTTTACGCCTTTTAGCTTTCAGCAGAGTTACTTGTAAGTAGTAACATGTAGGGTAAAAGTGATTAAATATGTCCTGCAGCAAGTCGCTGTATAGCCCAATACCGATAAAAATTTTGTGATGATCGATTAAACGATTGTAAAGATTTTACGGATTGCTAGAACAGCAGCATCTTGCTGTTCAGGACCGAAGTCCTAGTTCACGAATACAATATTTTTCCCCGGTGAGAAATTCATGAGGGATTTTCTTAGTTTATCGAAAAAAAATTGTGTGACTTAATATGGCTAGTTATTGAACACTTCCCGCTTCTTCAGCTGCAAATTCTCCCCCCTTCCCAATATTCCAGAATTCCCGTTAGTTTAAAATAAAGTGCGTGAGGTACTTCTTCTTTAAATAATATCTCTTGTCTAGCACTCATCTTTTTCATTTTGTTTCTTCCTAAAAACCATCTCTTTGCGAAAGACCCACAGTGAGAAGAAGCCATTCTGATTCGCAGCTTCATGTAAATTTCATTAGCTACTGTTGCTCTAACCGACCCCGAGTTGATTTCGTTAGTTCGTAACTGTAGTAGGGGCTGTAATTTCCTGAATCGGCTCCAACCTATCCCTGCGGCGACCCAGCGTGACCTCGCTTGCCGTTTGGAGGGCTTCATGAAAATGACAATATATGTGTTCCATACTGCACTGTTCGTGGAGCCGTAGGGATGGGAAAGAAGGCTGCCCACAGGCAGCTTCTTTATTAGAAGCAGGCACCGGCTTCGTCTTGAGTTTCGGTAGAAATCCCGACAGGCGCCTAGTACTATTATAAAACCTTCACACAACGTGGAAAAGTGAAGAAGTGGACTTCGAAATTTGGTGCGAGACTCAGAAAGATTTTGTTATATACATAAATAGATCAATAATAACTAGCAGCTTTTTTTTATAACTATGCTGTTATGGGCTATTACGCAGCGAGTATTTTAATTCCTTACCGACGTTTCGGGGCAACTTATCGGTCCCATCTTCAAGGGTCAAGAATCCAAGAACGTCGGTAAGGAATTACCACTACTCGCCGCATAATAGCCCAGAAGAGCGCTGTTCTCCTCTACCTCGCGTCGGAAGCACTTCTTTGATCATTGTTTCTTGAGAAATGAATTATCGTTAGCCCTCCGAGAAATTCCTCGTCTTTTAAAATAAGCAATCTCTCATTACAGCGCACAAGAAAAATAAACCACTGGATAGTGTTCTTAGCCAAACTAATCCAGTCCAGTGTATTTCTTTATGCTGTTATCCTCCTGCTTAAAATTATATTCCACTTGAGGATTTCATGCTAAAATTGTATACGTATTTCTTGTGTCTTCAATGCATGCTATGTGTCCCACGGATTTAATTTTTCCTTATACCTGGCAATATATGTAGTTTAGGGGTGAAAATTTTAGTAGTTAATAATAAAGCATGTCTCAAACTCCTTACAGAGTCGTAGATACATACATAGATTATAGTAGTTAATAAGCTGACAGTCAATACGTAGGAAGTTTGAGACACGCTTTATAACATTGAGTGCCTGACTTATGCATTTTGACAGTCTGTTTGGACTAATTATAAACTTGTAAATTAACGTGATGATGATCGCGACGGCGATCGAAACATGTCGGTAGTAAATAACATATGATAAACACATTTTACATACGTGAGCATGTGTTGGTATTGCTGTGTGAATTGAAATGTGTCTTGTTACCCAGTTCCTCCCAGTCACCTTGTTTGCTTCTCTACTACTCTTTCCTACATACTAATCTCAGGCGCCCAGAAAATATGCGCTTCCCCGAATTCCTGATGTCAAATAGAAACCCAAGAAAAGCATCAGGCAACATTAGATTTGTGTATGTATTAATCATTAGTCACTGTATAGGATTCTACAAGGGCCGTCAGTCTGTCCGGTACAAGAAGCACACAAATGTAAATACTTATGAAGTCGAATAGACCCAGATGATGAGAAAGATTTTAGAAACACGGGGTGGAATAACTACAGACACATGCCTAAAATAAAGCCCAGTAGTGTATCGGCTATCATAAATAACTTTCTCCTATTATCATTATGATTAAAGGCTTAATGACTGTTAATTACCTGAATTGCGTATAAAGATTCAGCTCGCACCGCGCAGTAAACACGCTCATTCTGGGTTATTAAAAACGAATAGGAAAACAGTCACTCTTTGTTCTGAGATCCATATAAAACACAAAAGTGCGCTATGTGTGCATAACAGAACTTTTGAGTTTTAAATCTGGTGGTACAGTACATGAATTCCCAGCAGGACTTTCAAGGTTACCTACGTAGGCTAATCACTAACAAAAGACGCATTTACTCTCGGTGCCTGACAGAAAGCGTCCATCTTAAGACAGCCCCGACAAGTACATGCGTCCGTGTGCGAGTCGCAGACATCTTGTTGAATTTCTAACGCGCCTTTTCAAACAGTTAATACAAAATTCAACAAAGTGTTAATGTGTTGCTATACGTTCAATTTTTTAACTGAAAGTCTGCAGTAATGGCATATTTTCTTGGTCTTATTCAGTTCTTCCATTGACATTCAGAGGTAGTGCCCAATGAGACACTGCCTCTTCATACTACGTCTATTAAATTGACTAGTGACAGTGGTACTGTCATGTTATGCTGTTCAGCTCACGAGGATGTTCACCAGAACACCATGGAACTGCAGTTCCAGTCTAAGGAGTGTTTAAACCAGAACTTGAACCAAGAATTATGAGTGTGTAATTCAGCAACAGAATATCTAAATACTTTTTAAAATTTGTTAGTGACTCTAATATGTGAGGGAACAGGGGTAGGGTAGTCAGTACAATGACTACAATGCGGTCTGAACAGCCGAGACACTGACGTTCGGTTCGCGGCAGAGACAAAAGTTTTCTGTCTTTACGAAACTTTCCAGACCGACTCTGGAGCCCAAACATCCGCCTATTCAGTGAGTACCGCAGGCTCGTCTTCCGAGCGATAAAGAGGCCGAAGGCATGAAGCCGAATACTCATTTACATATAGTGCCCAGATTAAGAAGAAGTGGAGTTACCACACCACACCCCCGTACGCTATTATGGTACGTACAGCAACGTCACCTTTACCTTTTTTTTTCTCACGGCTCGAGAGCCCTAGTGGGCCATGGCCTCATGCATGAGGTTCCTCAGTCACACTCAGACGCACCACGCTTGGTAAGACTTCCGGACGAGTGACCAGCTCGTCGCAGGGACCTCTACTCGTACTTGACAGCACACAACATTTAAAAGAGACAGACATCCATGCCCACAGCGGGATTCGAACCCGCAATCCCAGTAAGCAACCGGACGTATACCCACAACTTAGACCGTGCAGCCACTGACATCGGTATTATCACCTTTACACGAAATATTTCCAAGATTCTGGATAACAAATTTTAACAGCAATATCATACATTATTTAAGACTGTCACCGCATGTCCATGGAGGAAGTAAGTAAATAAGTCACCGCAGTTAAGTGGTATTGTAGGTCTTGTTTCCGGACGATAGTATTCTGTAGGTCTGCAGTGTATTGTCAGTTCTTCGAAGATCTAGAGATCTGTCGGAAAGCGTGAGATCGAGACCTGATCTGCGATGTGTCGGCAGCAATACTTCACATATCTGTATGGTGCTATGGCCCGTTAGAGAGGATGATTTCACTATGAACCGTGTCTTCGTGAGGAAAATCGAAACTGCCTTTAAACCATCCCATACTCCAGGAAATCTGTTCAGATATGTCCTTACGTCTTGCACGCATGCAGTTCAAGTTTCAGGAGTATCGGTGGTCTTTTAAAAGACGTCTTCCTTGACAACCAAACTCTTTTGCCTGTTTCACAGTCTCGTAGCCTATTAAAGGCGAAGCTGCCGTTGCATTCCTCTGTGCAGAAAGTAAATTAATCCTCCCATTCATAGCATTTAATTTCATTTCTATTTATAGCACCAGCTCTCCTCCGCACTTTCTTATTAAGTTCTTACATTAAATCATTCTCGTATGGAAATGCCTATCGACACGCTGTAATGGTAATGTTAGGACCCGCCATCTCTTCATTTTCTTCTTGCTAGCTCCTAATTCGAGATGTTGTAATCTCCTGTTCGTTTTCACGCGGTCGCGAGATCTTTCTGGAGGCGGAGGAGAGTGAGATGAAGAGGAAGAGGAGGTGGGGGCGGGGAGGGGGTAGCAAAGACTTGAGACGCTGGATTGGAGGCAAAATTGGGAGCTTTATATCTACATGTTATGAGCGAGATGGAGAAACACTGAGTGAAGGGTGGTTCAGACGTTCCTGCTCAACTGTGTGCAGCTGAGAATAGAGACACCAAACCATTGACCTACATGAACAGGCCTGATGATAGCTGAAGACTTTTAGGAGGATGCGATGGAAGGACGGACACTTAGTTCAATTGTCTTATTATTAATTTATTGGAAGGTTGTTTAAAAACATTTCTTCATACACCTAAATTGAAATTGGTAAATTTAACTTATACGAGCTTAGAGATATAGACTATAGACGCAAATTTTTTTGTATTTGTGTAAGTATATAGCAGTGTTTCTCCACCTATGGGTGGCGAAGCTACTGTGAGTCTATCACGAAACAATTTTATGAGATGTGCTTTCCACTAATTCACACTACTTTCATAAGTGTATGAAAATTACTTGTATTTGTAAAGGTCATCACTTGTAGTCACACTGTAGTAATGTTGGCTTTACTGTCATGTTGTAAAAGTGACACGTCATTCACCACCAGGGTTGCCAACCCCACAACGAAAAATTATTAAACCAGCCAAACACAATTA
>Ga0123354_10005024_pt1 | contig 19046 bp, 10 predicted proteins | sample TergutLab28metaG_2_FD_97872 | JGI IMG/M metagenome (GOLD analysis project Ga0123354, IMG submission 97872) | Labiotermes labralis P4 segment gut microbial communities from Petit-Saut dam, French Guiana - Lab288 P4 | ecosystem: Host-associated > Arthropoda: Insects > Digestive system > Gut ...
AATGATCTCCTGATGATGAGCTTCTAGAAAGCTCGAAACATGTAGAGAGTGAATGACGACTACCCATGAAAATAAAGGATAGTCTACAAGTGACATCGTGTTGGTTATTTTAAAGAAAGCTATAAACGTTTGTGTGAATTTGGATACCAGATTAGATATGTTTACTCCAGTCAAAGGCGTCATCTGAAATTGTATACCATTAGCCGTCATAGTATTTGCTTACTGCACATACTAAACTCTTTTTGCAGATTCCATTACCGCGCTTCATACATGTAGAATTTACTTTCATTTTTTGCATATATATTCGCCATATCAAGGATGTTACAATTGAAAGAACAGTAAACCTTGCAATGTATGTTACGTCCATTTCCCTATAGTACGAATCATCTGTGGCAGTAAAACAAGTGATACTAATGGTTGAACCAGTAAGAAAAGAAATTGTATATTCAGTGTATTGTAAACCAAAAAATAAATGTAATCGAAATCCAGCCGGTAGTTCTGGATATTAAACATTCAAAAGAAGTGATTTGATCGGGTCATTAAGAATTGATTTTATGCACTTCGTACTAAAAACACAAAAAATCCGCTATTACCTTACTGCGCTTTCTCGATTATTCGTCCAATTCTTGTCCAATACAGTACTGTGGCTCTATACTGAACTTCTTACTGACGTCTGTGTCATGGCCGTCAAAAACATGTCAGGGTTAAAACAACTAAGTCGCCTACAATTACGTAAGTGAAAGTATAGCTATCCTGAAATAGCCTGTCTTGACAATGTGTTGTTTATACCATCCTTAGACAAATTATTTTATTTTTACTATTTCACGATATTTCGGTCTGCCTTTCTGCGTAACCTGCCGTAGATAAATGGAAATATAAAGGCCAATCTGTCGGTGCATTACAGATGCTATGTTCTTGTATACTGGGAGCTCTTATTAAACCAGAAATCTACATTAATGGTTTGCAGTGTTATTAAATCAAGTAGGGCTGTCACTAGACTAGAAATTTGAAGCTGAATTTTTCTTTAGCGCTTTATATATACAAGTAACAGAACACCAAAATGTATAAGTCGAATAGGTCTGCCAATTTATTCGAAATTGTAAACGAATTTTCATATTTAACTTGTTAAATATTCTTGAAATAATGAAACATAACATAACCATTATTACTCCAAGCAGTCTGTTCAGATTGTCTGAAAATCTGGAGCAATGTTTGTGATTACGCTGGTAGACGATTTTTAGAGCCATAAAACTGACACGACTCCAGTTAATTAATGTCTATCGCACAGACTGACCACTGCGTAAACCTGTAACATAAGACTCAGTTCGTACACTGCAATGTTCTTCTCGAAAACAAAATGAATATTATTCACGGAGACCTGTATTATATATTTCAGCAACTCTACTTCCTTGTGTACTTACATGCACACAACAGTGTGACGAATTGATCTTAGAAATAGATGCTGCTTGGGAGACGTCAGGTCTCTGAACTTACCAGAAGCATGATTATTCTGCTTAATCTCGTGCATCACAAAACGCGAATTTACACATTGGAATGATTTATGTAGGGATTTCAAAAGGTTTGTCTAAAAAATTCCCGTGAATTCAGCCTTCCACCGCCCTACCGATGAGATCCGGCTCTTCTTTGATATTACGTAGCGTATACCTCTTGACCCTTGAAGATGGGATCACGAGGTTGTACCGAAACTCTACACTGCGTAACATCCCAGAAGAGCGCAAATATTATAAATTCCGATCTCCAACCACAAAAATTAAGCCGTAGAGTCCAAACGCAATAACAGAACATGAAAAAACAATTTCTTGTAAAATGTTTAAAGTAGTAATGGAGTGTCAGGATGACTTTAAATGAATTATTTGTATGTAATTTGGTTCCTAAACTCAATAGGTACGCAAATAAGAGAGAAGGGAATGGGCACTAAATTGACTGATTTCGCAAAGCATGTTAAAGCCCACTCTTATTTGGCGTAATAGGGTGTTCATTCCTTCCTGAAGATTTCCGAAAATATTCAATAGACGGGGGTTACCTTTACTTGTGACGGGCACCTCATATGCTTAGGAACTAAGCACGTTTACACACTCGGAAATATTAAACTGTACATACCCACGCCACTTGGTAATTATTTATCATAATAAGCCTTAATTGAGTACTGTATTTATTCTATTCCAATCCCTATTCATAATCCCAAGTCGTAACAGGTTGTATGTCAAACAGTTGACGTGAGGCCTAATCATTACAGTGGTCTAACAGCATGTATTACGATACCTGACACTGCTTAGTGATGTAGGATAGGCAGCTCAGAAGTACCGCTGGGAACGAGACGTGTGCTGAATCTGGTATGAAGCTGACAGTAAGACTAAACTGTAATCACACACAGCATTGTAGTTCTACCCCGAATGGCCTTTCTGTTAAAACGTGGAGTGGCCTCCAGTAGGTGACGGTTCGACAGGTACTGGAACCCTTACCTACCATTAACTACCCTTAGGCCAACAGAGGCGCATAAATAGTGTTGTTGTTACGTAAAAAACTGGCACAGCAATGAGTAGAGGTGAAATGTTGTTATAGAATGTGATATTTATAAATGCTGGAGTACTTAGAGTCTGTAATAGACTGGTGGTACAATAAAGGAGACAAAAAAAACGCTGAAGGAAAAAAAAATAGATAACTGAAACAGGGAAGTGTGTTGCTTTCAAATTTGATCAATTTGACTTCAGTTTAATTTTTATTCCTCAAATTCACAACAATTTAAAAGTGCATTGGTCAAGGGGACTGTAACAGTGTCTATGTCTCCAGCTTCACAGTATTTACTATGCTGTGGTTAGAGCATTTATAAGACTATATTTCTTACCAAATTAACAAGAAATTAAAATTTCTTTGCATAGAAAAACTGTAGAACTGCATTTCTTCCCAACATACATAATTTAAGAGCTCTTTGAATTTCAAAATAAGTTCGCTTTGCAGTACTCCTTTCGTGACGCCAAGCTTCACCTCTGGGAGTCCTCGAGTAATGGTAGTGGTTATAAATGTAAAGGAAGTACTGATTACGTTATGCTGAACAGTTCTAAATTATTCGCTGGGATATATTTCTTATTTCCCTGGACAACAGTAAGAATATAACCACAAATCTTGATACACTATATCTCTGGTGTCCTTCTGAGCGATTGTGTTAAGTATGTGAAACGTTCTGTACATATACTGAGGGTGGACTTTGCAGTTGACCTTGACAATGGTTTGCGCTGGGGACAGGCGATCGTCACGTCTTTGTCACCAATAGCCGATGTATTCCATTTAAAAGAACAGTGGGTTGAAGTGCGGTCATGATTTGCGCATGTGAGATAGTAACTGTGCATAAATTAGACTTTAGGCTGGTTATAAACAAGAGAAAACTACGTCAGGCAGTGGCACAGACCCATGCTTTCGACAGAATCTATAAGTTTTCTCCCTACTGTCGTCGCGAGTGTTATGGGACTCTACCCAAAATGTGCAGGTCAACTGCATTCTCTTGGCTAAAGATTGTTAACTATCTGCTGGTAAAAACTTCTGCTTAGAATGTGGGTGGTTCTACATTAGCCCACTCTGAGCTGTCGAAGACTTGCTATTTTGTCTTTAGCTTTAATTAACTGACCTCAGTTCCGCGTACGTAATCTTAAAATAGGTACCGACCATATCTTCCCATCTCTCTTAAATCATAAATAAAAAATACGCTGCCATTTCACGCTATATAACATTTTCACTTTACAAACATTCGTTACATAAACCAAGCAAAATACGTACAAAGTGCTGATAAACGTTGGCTTATAAATCGGCTGTGGCCACTTACTGAATGTCACTCGAAAAGCATTTGGGGATCATCTGGCTAAATGTTAGAACATATCCAGTATATCTTGCTCTTTTCACTTGTTACTCTGCCTCGTAATGTTACCTCCAGCAATGACCAAGGAAATACCGTAGTGCAGCATCGGATTGTTTTTATTTCCGTATTTCACATACCGGTAATAAAACTTTCACGTCCAAAACTGAAACATGGTTTAGCTGTTCCATAATGTAGTTGTAACAGAAGAGAGCTTACCATTTTATGGCACCACCAAATTTCGACAGTTTTACCTAATCGCCCTGCTCGGATGAAAGCTGTCTCTGAACACTGAGCATCCGAGTTTTTGTTTGTCGTCGCACACCTTAAGAGCATGAACATTTATTCGAGGTAACTGGGGACATTACGACCAGCAGAGTGGATTTTATGTTGTAGGCAGTTTATGAACAAAAATATAATTTTCGTGCGCTCTTGTGATATAATCATTACAAAGCAGCTGTGACACACTTTATGTGCAGCAAAAATACCTCCATGTCTTAAAAATCCAACAGGCGTTTACAGGTGGACATATCTAAAAGAAAAACAGACCTTATACATTTCGTGCAGACTTTCTTGTAATGACCTCCAGAAGTATCAGATGATTTCCTTGCGCTTCCTCTAATCCAAGGTTAAGAGTGCAATATTTTATGCAATTTTGTCAACTCGTTTGTTGCTTCATCTCCTTTACTTTATGCGCACATATTCTTTTGTCTGCTGTGTTTCCTAATACCTTAACACGTTTATGTTTCCCACAGTGAAGGAACAAGATTCGTAGTCATCAGAAAAATGAATAGAAGTACAGTACAGTATTTCTAATTATCATATAGGATCAAAAGCGAAAGTAAATGCATATACTCAAGAATTATGTCATTATTAAAATGTGACTTTACGTACAGTTCGACTAAAACCATAAATCAGTATACAAAAGTCGATCATTATATTCTGATTTTAACTAATGCAGTTATATAACAAATAAATAATGACACTTAATACTACACTCGTAATTTATAACAAATGCGAAATGTCATAGTCACTACCATTTCCTTTTAAACATTCACTCTTAACCATCAACTTTCATATCCTTCAAAAGTCGTATTAGCTGTAGTTCATATACTGCACAGGCCTAACACCATTATTAATACATGGTACTCGCACATTGTCCAACACAGCCGTTTCGCGGTGCCATAGCACCATCTGTGAACACAGATAACACAACGGGACGAAAAAGATGGAGTTAACGGCCTTTAATGGGAGACATCCAGTACATTGACCAACGTCTCCCACCTGACACCGCCACGGACAGTGATTGGTGACGTGCGAATCGTCTCCGATGTCGTAACTGTTAACGCGCGGACACATATATTCAGTCGCGCGTCCGCGTGGCGCCAGTTAAGGCACTTGAAGTTAGTTGTGATTGAAAGTTGGAGGACATAACTCAGGATCCTGCTATCTGTGACGGACGCACGTAAGCATAATTTCGGGATACGCTACAGTCAGCTACATTGACAGAAGTAGAATAAGCCAAACAGTTACTGCCTAAGTTCACGTTGTATTATTAATAGGTGACTGGGATTTATGTTTTAAAATAACACTTGCATATCCACTGACTACGCAAGACTTTTCACATGTGTCAGTTTCGACGCATTCGTCAATCACCGAAATGTTAATAAAGCCTTTTAACGGCCAACATTACCCGTTCTGAAAGAAGTACGTGACACATTTTAGTTAATCATTTAAAAATAAAGTCCATCTCTCGTGGCTCATTAAATGTCCTCTCAGTGGCTAATCTAATCTTATTCAGTTTTTAAACATAAATAATAATGTTCAAAATACATAAAAATCTGAAAGACAACTGCATAATTCAAAGGATTAAAATAATATGTTGGCATGGTGCAACTTTCGCTCCAAATTACTGTTTCTTGTCACAAGAGGTGTGGCTATTAAATAATGAGACTATTTTTAAAAAGTGCTTTATTAAGTCAATTTATTTACATGTTGCCCCCTTCAAAGTAGCTCCCGTCGGAACCTTACGCACCTCTCCATATTAGCTGTTCAGGGCTTGCGGCATCCCCAGAGGTCATTTCCGAGAGTTCTTTATGTAAGCGCCTTTTCCGTACACCTCATTAACAGTCTTCTTAAATTTAAAAAGAAGTTTGATGTTCAATCGTTGCTTATTCTTTTTATTCACCATGACTGCAGTAAGTGTAATAAGTTTATACATAGATAAATATTACTCGTCACTACGTCAAATCAACGGAGCATGGGTCGTCACGCGAATGGTGAAAGGTTCATCCATAACTAACATTATATTTAATTTGCTGGTCAATAGTAAAGGTCAGTATAGTCTCGTTATTTAACAGTCACGCCTCACGTATCTTGTAATTTTTATTTAAGGCGCGGTTACTTCGAATATGTTGGCATGAAACACTTCGATATGGTTCAGTGCAGCTGAGAATCAACTGAAGATGATTCCAGAGCAGGACGACCAGTTATCTTTTCTTAACTGGAAATACATGGAAATAGAGAGAAAATAGTCGCGTAAGAGTCGTCAAAGGAAGAAGCAGGAATTCAACAGAAAGAGCAACGTACATTAAGCATGAATACTAACAATGTCAAAAGCCACTTTTAATTATTTTTTTCAGAATATGTACTCCTTATAAATTAATCACGTTGAGAGTTGTGAAGGACTCCTGTAAACAGGGTAGTTTTTTTTTCACCAACTCTGAACGTGATGCAGGAATATGAGTTTATCACTGGAATAGTAAGGCAAAATAGAAAAATAACATCAAGGATGTCCCAGACGGAAAATGTTGTGATCGCAAATGTAGCCTGGAAAAATCTCTGCGGCTGTGCCACGGCACACTGAATTCTTACACAAAAAAATGTTTGGTCGCCGCGACAGACCTTCGGTATAATCATTAATAAGAAACACCGAATAACATTGTCTAAGCGATATGTGAGTCTCTCACAGCGACGATGCTGGAGAGCGATGTTTTCAGGGATATCAAGTAGTGTAGACAGGTTAGGGAATTGCATACATTTTGAAGGATCGCATTAAATAAAGGCATATGGACCTCCGAAACGTCAGTAAGTAGTTAACCGTCGACACGAAGTATCATCCAAGAAGACCTGAATCTTCATCCTTCATTGCCCTCATTTTCCATCGTAAAGCTTTATTAGGCTGGTGTGACCAAATGATTCAGTCGACAGGTAAACTTTCCTAATTATGGCCCATTCTTCCTACCGAATTAAAATTTCTGTGCATCAGTGAAGCTATTCTGCATCTGAAGAAAATTTCAAATGAAGAAACTGGCCATTTCAGTAGTTTAAAGCAGTCCCATTACAGGCCTGGACAGGCCCAGAGGGTTCCAGGAAGTTAAGGTTCCCAGATTTCATGACAACGACACAGGATGGTGGTGAGGTTGTCAGCCTTAAGCACCGGCCGCCTTTGCCCCCAGGAAATACTCCTGGTACTCATTTCTGTTAGAGGCTGAGTCGACCCCAGGGCCATAGTGCGATCGGAGGGATTTTATGTCAATAAAAAATCCACTGACACCGGCTGGAATCGAACAAGCGACTTTCCGATTTGTAGCACAGCACCTTAACCACTGTACCACCGCAGTCCCCATTTCAGTAGTTTAGTAAACAAAAATCTGCCAAATTTCCACCGAGACGTGTATCAACGTGAAACACCGGTCTATGAAATTACAGAGAAGGGATACTAGAAGAAATAGAAGTTTTGATGAACTTTTACATCACACATTTATTTGCTCTGGTATTAATCGTAATACATCCACACCTAATTCCCTCGATTCTGCGCTCCAGATGTCTACTTGAAGTTTCTTTGTACACTTCTTTTAAAGTAATTTTTGGGCGCTTTCGAAAAATTGCGAAAAGCGACTATTAGCTGCGTCATGTACATTCGTCTCTCCGTCCGACAATGTGTAATAACTTGGCTCCCACTGGACGGATTTTCATGAAATTTGATATTTCTGTATTTTTCGAAAGTCTATCGAGAAAATTTGAGTTTCGTTACAATCCGACATGAATGACTGGTACTTTACATTAAGACCAATATATATTTTAATCATATCTCTCTCATTTCTTCTTAGAATGAAAAATGTTTCGGGCAAAATTAGTAAAGAAAATTGAAACATATTTTATGTTCAATAACATTTTTCGAAAATCGTGCCGTTTATGAGGAAACGTGGAAAAATATTTTAGACCCGGACAGCACACAGATGACAATATGGCGCGTGCGAGTACCATACCCGATATCTACGACTAGTAATATACGCTGAGGTTATGTTATATTTATCGCTTTTCCACTGCAACAGTGGATGCAAGAACGCGCCTCAATGTTACGTGTTATATGCACACTGCCTGTCTTGTTTATTCTAGTTTTGAAAAAGCCAGTTGTTGAGTCAGTGCCTTCAACAGTCCTTCAGATTATCTTCCTTAGCATGTAAGCAAAACGTCTGTGATTCTTTCTGTGGGAATGGTCGCTGTTATTTCCTTGGCAATAACGAATGCAAATAGTTAAAAGACACTGTCAAAACTCTGTAGTTATAATCGTCGTCCATTCGTTCAGTTGGCGTAACAGCATGCAGACGAGCAAACGAGTGGAAGTAGGGAGAAAATAAATATTTGTAAATTCAAAAGGAAATTTGTTTCCCTTGGAAAGCTATTGCTTAAAAGCCACTTTCTAATTATGTTTAACAAACACTCCAGTAGGTAAAAATGCGTGAGTTTTAAATACGCAAATACGCTTAGGTCATTACAATACACTGGAAAATTGTTAGCTTTTATATACTGTTTCGTAACGAAGACTTTTTATTGCGACAGGGCCCTGGCCCCACGCCCACACCCAGCCCTTGAAGGCTACTACTTGCCGCTTCTCTGCTCCTATTTACTTTACATATTACAGTCGCAGGCCATGCAGCGGTAGACAAAGAGAGGTAATCAGGGATGCACAAATAATGGGCGACAACATTTTTTACAGTGACGCCTAGTACTCTCTGCACAAACACTGCAATTATCTTCCTTACATTCAAAAATGTTTCACAGGCACACGCACCGAGCAAAAAGCGCCAGGTAACGGTGAGGCACGCAGGTCACTTGTGAATGGTGGGTCCTCATGTAACTCTTCTAGTGCCTAGAATTTGGCTTAAACGTGGATATGGGGAAATTTGTAGACCTCTGCTGTTAATACTGTTTTCATATACCGGAGTTTAATGGACCAATCTGATACCTTTCGGGAAGAAAAAGAAATTATGACAATAATGTAAGAAAGCTTCAATTAAGGATCATCAACTCCATTTCTCATTCATTATGTATAATGTAAACATGCTATTACGTGCTGGTTGTGAAGGACGACCTGTATCGCAACTACACGCACAGCCAGCAGCGACTTTGCTGGTGATACTAGAAACACAATGGAGGGCTGGCATTGATTCCAGGTGCTCTGGATTAGGCAGTAAGAAATAATGTTTAAATAATTTAAAAGGAGAGATAGAAATTATACAATTAACTAAACGTTCCTGCTAAATTATGTGTTGTATTTGTGCCTATTATGAACGTGCATTTAGTTGTCAGTGCAAACTACCTGCAGTTTGAAGGAACCCAACAGCACATTATCTGTTACAAAAGAGTAATGATTGCCTTTGAACAGGCCATGGAGGTAATCGGGTTAGTAGAGGAATAATGTGCACCACGTGCATTAGATTGAGCTTATTTGTTACATAACGATTTAAAAATATGCCGCATCCACAGTGTATAAGTTCTGTCTGCAATGGATGCAAAATTTTGTATCTTCCAAGCCTTTTGACTAAACTGGAGGCGACTTGTGACAATCCATATGTGTATATGTGATGAACAATATAAAACAAAGTTACTGTGACGTTGAATAAAGAGAGACCAACTTGATGTCACTTGCTTTATTATTTCATTATTTACTGCTTAACATGTTTCGGATGTTAATACATCCATCCTCAGGAGCTTGCTACTTATTTGATGCGTTATTTCATGGTATCCGTATGCAGGCTGAAGCAGGCTGAAGCTGTGCTTCAACCTGCATACGGATACCACACCACCCCAGCCAAACCACAACGTAACACCAACACACATCGAACCAGAACAATACAACCCATGAAATAACGCATCAAATAAGTAGCAAGCTCCTCAGGATGGATGTATTAACATCCGAAACATGTTGAGCAGTAAATAATGAAATAATAAAGCAAGTGACAAGAAGCTGGTCTCTCTTTATTCAACTCTCAAGATGATGCACGGTCCAGTAAACATAAGATTGCTGTGACAGTTCATATTTTATAATTTGATCCCTTTCTCTGTTTTAAAGGCTTATTTAACGAAGCTGTTCCTAGCTGGCACTATACAGCTTGAGTGCCAGGACTAGTGAATGATTAAGTGGAAAGGATGTGGAAGGAGGCAAACATGGAATAATTTTAAGCAAGGATGTACAAATTTTCCGAAGTCTAACAGCCACCTCAAAATTTTAGTCCCCAGAGGGTTGAAACAAAACAAGAACTATACTGAGGATCCACAAGTATTGGGCGCTACCGTACAAAATTCAGTCGCTCGAGATTTGTACACCCCTGATTTTAAGTATCCTATACCATCTCAGAATATGAATGGAGAGACTGAGGAAATCGCCGCTAAGTAAGGATAGTATGTGTCGCAGACGTTATTCGAACTGAGTACCTCGGGAGTACAAATCAAAAGTGTCGCCATTTTAGCCAATTTACTGGCTCCTTTTAATTACTTCACGTCACGATAAACAAACCGCGGAATTTTTACATTCGTCAGAAATAAAGAATAAGTTACACTCCCAGGCATTACGGAATGTCCTGCGTTCGTCCTGAAATGTTCGCTTTTTCTTCTACCAATTAAAAACACACCAATCATGTTTTACTCTCGACATCACTTAATAACGAATAATATCTCAAAATACACTGAACAGAACAAAAAAAGCCTTGTTATCACAATTGCTACAATAAATTACAATAAATCCTCTAACAATCTTTCTTCTGTCAAGTCCAAACTTTTGTGTCGAACGCGTCATATTAAAATTACACACGCACTGGAAGTTTTCATAATCGTTCTTCTCCTCGGAAGCTGGTTAGGTTTTCTTTATCATGTAAAGTCAGATGAGCTAATTTCTCTTGCCCATTAGTTGGATATACTGTCTATACCTGGTCTATCCCCGAGGAAAGAGATTAGATCAATCTAATGCGACCAACAGCCCAAGTAGGTTCCGTAGTTTACATGACGATGAAAGCACAGCCAACTTCCGAAGCGGTGTGCTTCTAAACCAAGATGAGACGTTGGAAAATTCCCAATATACTCTAGTGTGTTTGTGTGTCTAGTCACCTTGTTGGTTCTCCTTTTAGGGAAAGAGAGCAGAATTGGACATATGCAATGTATAAAACTAATACTATTTAGCATACGTGTGTGTGTGTGTGTGTGTATGTGTGTGTATTAATATTCACGTTGTCATAGTATAAAATTTATGACTTTTACTGTTCCTGTGGAACAGATGGATTACGCAGCATTTGCCAAGAAGCTTTGTAGGACCAAAACAAAAAAATTTTGAAAATCGCAGAAAAGACGGTCGGTTGAACTGTAGGTCTAGGAATTAGTGCCGCAGTCACTGTTCGTGGATAACATGGGGAATACGGCTGAAGTGCAATGTGCTCTGCGCAGGGTATATCTCGAGCTATTTGCTTGCCCTCCTTCGTCGTCCGCTCCTACTTACGTTCATTATATTCGAGTCTCGGACATGTTTACTTTTTAAGGCATGTGGGGCCGATAAGAGGGAACGTAATGCTACTGGATACGGGTTGAAGTACACTCTCCACCTATCTCACAATTCGAACGAGACATGTTTCTTTTGTTGTCTCCTTCATTGTACCACCAGTCTAGTACAGACTATAAGTACACTTAACCTTATATCCTACGCTGATATTGCATGACCTGTGGAGTAATATTCCATTGAATATCCTCACATCAGATATTCTCTTACCTGTGTACGGTGCTTATGAGAACCTTGTGGTTAGTTCAGTTGGTTTGAATCGTTTTAATCTTCTTGGTTCTTCTTCTTCTAGTAGTGCGGGTATGAGCTCATTGGGATGTGTGATTAGCTTTTTCGGTATTTGTTGCTGAAGTGAGTTATTTCTGCTTTAACTGTGGGTATCTGTAGATCGGTGTGTAAAATAGTATTCGATACATACCATGGGGCGTTGACGATTTATCTGGGGGCTTTATTTTGAAATCTTTGCTGTATTTCAATGTTGGAATTACTTGCTGTACCCCAGATGGACTTTAGGATGGTTTTTGTATATTAGTAGTTTATTTTCTAGTGACAGCTTCGATTTTCTGCCTATGATCCAGTACATGCGGTGGAGTTGCAGTCCAAGCTGTTTTCTTTTGGTGAATATTTGTTTTTGCCATGTCAGCCTGCGGCCAAGGTGGATGCCTAAGTATTTTGCAGTTTCTCCCTGTGGGATATGTTGTCCATTCAATGTAACTGCTGGACAGGTTTCACGTTTCAAGGAGAAGGTAATATGGGTCGATTTATTTTCATTGGTTTTTATGCCCCATCGTTTTAGCCACTTTTCTAACTGATTTAGGTGGTGTTGAAGGTTTATAGAAGCAGTGATGGGATTTTGGTGTGAGGCTAGAATTGCCGTATCATCAGCGGAGGTTGCCGTCATCTTTTGATCAGTTTCCGGCAAGTCGGCTGTGTATATGGAATAGAGTATGGTTCCGAGGATGCTATCCTGTGGTACTCCAGATTGGATGGTGTGGAGTGCAGTGTACTCTTCTTGATATCGTACTTAAAAAGTTCTATCAGTGAGATATGACTTCAGTATCATGTATGCCGGGTGTGGGAATGCACATTTTAGTTTGTAGAATAGGCCTGCGTGCCAAACTTTGTTGAAGGCTTGGCTTATATCGATGAAGGCCGCTGAGCAGTAGCGTTTGTTTTCCAGGTCGTTGTAGATTTTATTAACTATTCGATGAACTTGTTCAACGGTTCCGCGTTTCTTTCTACATCCGAATTGGTGGGACGATATAAGTTTGCTTTCTTCTATGATGGGTGTTAGTCGCTGAAGTAGTATCTTTTCTATGATCTTAGATAGGATCGGGAGGAGACTAATTGGTCGATAAGATGCTATGTCGTCTGGTTTTTTCCCCGGTTTTGCGATCATTATGATTTGCCCTACTTTCCATTGACAGGGAAAGTATTCGATTCGTATTATGGCGTTATATATTTGTGTTATGGCTCGGAGGCCTTTTTGGGATAGTTCCTGCAGGACTTTTCCGGTGATTAGGTCGTAGCCTAGGGCCTTTTTGGGATGGATTTTATGTTTTATGACATTTTTAACTTTGTTAATCCGGATTTTCTTCATTGGTAGGGTCATCTGGTGTGGAGCATTTAGTGCATTCTTGATGGTTTCTTCTTCAATTGCCGATAGTCGGGATGGAAACGGTTGGAAGACCGATGCAAGGTGTTTTGCGAATGCAGTGGCTTTTTGTTTGTCTGTTCGTGCCCAGGTGTTGCGGTTTATGCGTATTGACGGTGTTTGGTGGTGAGGTTGCTTTATTTTGCGGGTGGCTTTCCATAACGAATAGTCCGTAGCCTCAGTTGGTGTTAGTTCTTGGAGATGGTTTTGGATGCCCTCGTTTCTGAGGGTTTGTAACAGGTGTTTTAGTTCTTTCACTATTTTGTTGTAACGTTGTTTGTCTTGAGGAGCTCTTGTTAGTTGTCATCTTTTGCGGGCGTTTCGTTTTTCTGCTTTATAGTTATCGGAGGTTCTTCTGTATAGGTTTCGTCGTTACTATCTGGGGTTGCTTGCCATGCTGCATTCTGTATTGCTTTGGTTATGTTTTCGACTGCTTCTTAGATATCGATTTCAGTTTTTAGAGTTATCGTTAGGGTTAATTTTTCGTCGAGAGTTTCTCTAAAAAAAAATTCCAGTCACTTCTTTTGCTGTATAATGACGATTTCTTTGGTTTTCCTAGTACGTGGGTAAACACTGTTATCAGGATAGGAGTGTGATCGGACGTTATTTCGAGGCAGGATGCCACTGCGAATTTTTTGGTGTCAATTCCCTTAGTTACGCAGAAGTCTAGGAGGTCCGGTATTTTGTTCGGATCGCTTGGCTAGTAGCTGGATTGTCTTGTGGAGAGGTGCTGTAGGTTGTTATTTTGCGTAACTTTAAATAGCTCTCTTCCTTTCGTATTTGTGAGTCGTGATACCCAGAAGCTGTGTTTGGCATTAAAGTCTCCTCCGGCAATGAAGCGGTGGCCAAGTGTCTTAAAGAAACGATCGTAATCTGCATACCCATTGTTATCTTTAGGAGGGCAGTACGAGACATGCAACATCACGTTCGTGAAACGGCATAATTTCTATGACGTCACACCGTTGTAACCCTTTACCGTTGATCTACTCGTATTATTATCAGTCTGCAGTGTAAAGTACAAATTTCGATTGCTTAATAGGCAACTGACCTGCTTTTGTACGCAATTTTATATCTGCATATTTAACAGAGTAATTTCCTAAGCCATCATGAAAATAAGTGTAGCTCTGTCATCATGTCTGAACACTCTTGTTTTTAGCCAACTGAATCTGTAATGTTATCTTACATGTAACATTCCGTGTGGGTGCTACTGAAATGCGAGTTGTTTTGAATGAAGATGTTCACAGGAAACGAGATGAAGGGTGAAACCTTCAATGATCCCTTGAGGTGTTATTGTTTATTGGAAACCTATTTAAACCAAACTTCTGCAAGCAAGATCTCAAAACCTCCAATCCGTATACAACACACTTCAGTATATTTCTAATTAAATTGTGTCATTCACTGAAGCGTATTACCACTTGGTGAATATTTAACAAAGAGAAGATAAGACTAATTTTCAACTACCTTATTTTACGTAACACCTGCCCACCGTTTCCTAACAGACCTAGTATTATGTAAGTCAACAGAATCAACGAACGGTGTTTAGTTCGGAAATTTTTCTTTTCGTGACCAATGATAGCACGTATAATTTTTATTCCGGTTGGTCTGTTAGTCTTATACATGAAAGTGTCTAATTCTAAACAGGTACAGAATTCTTATGAGAAACAACCAAAAACGAAATGTAGATATCCTTATTTATTATATTATAAACAGCGCAGCCTCCCACATGTTTCGGCCACCTACTGTGGCCATCTTCAGGGACATGTTCTTTGCAAGATGCATTACATAAGAGGTTAAAAGAGTCCACAAATATAAAATATTGAGTTTTGCGTAAAAGATTTAAAATCTGTGTTACAATAAAAAAATTTGATAAAATTATAATTTGTGTTGAATTGCGTATTCATATGCTGTGTAAAGTCACACACACACACACACACACACACACTCTCACATACACTCACACACACACACACACTCACACTCACACACGCGCGAGCACACACTCACGCAAACACACCCACACCCACACTCACACACACAACACACGCCCACACACACACACACACACTCACATACACACACCACCACCACCACCATCACCACCACCTCCAATTGGATGGTTTGACCTTACGCAACACACAAACACGCAGTTCAACACAGATAATATTTTTATCAAGTTTTATATTCTAATATATTTTAAACCTTTTACGCAAAACTCGACGTTTTATATGTGTAAACTGTTTTAATGTTCTATGTAAAATATCCTTCAAAAGACACCTCCCTGATGATAGACACAATACGTTGCCGAAATATGTTGGAGGCTGCGCTGATTATAGTATAATAAATTTACATATCTGTATATGAACCTGCTGGTTTTTTCTCATGAGAAATCATCAGTGCATGATCATGAATCATTTAAAAACAATTAAAAAAAGGCACGAATTTTTAATCAGATATTTCCAAGCTAGGAGTCGTGTCTGTAACTCTCACATCCATCAGTTATCTCTCCACGACAGCAAGAGTTGACACAGTATCTGTAAATGGCTTAGGTACAGATTCTAAATTATGCCTTATAATTAGCATCCATCCTAGTGTACCAGGTCCTCATATTTGACGCTAATAAAATTAATAACACGTTTATTGTTAGCCTTGTCCGCTGTGAGCTCAGGAGTCGACAAACGGCCTATATCACTGTTACTACAGAGTGTGCCGAAACGTTCGAACAATTCAAACATGATGTGGCCGAACACCGCAATCAGAAGTTTTGTTTGTTTGTTTGCTTCCGGATGACGGACGTTTTGTACAATACAGCCAAAGGACAGTCCGTGACACCGGACTATCACAGAAAGTTTGCAATATATTTTTACCGTATACACAATTTCATAAAATAATAAAACCCTTAAGGTGCACATTCGTGGATTATAAATATATTTACTATTCCATTCCACATGTTTAGGCCTTGTCGACAGTCTTCAGCGGTGCCACTTAACAACAAACATGTGTCCATCAATAAAACTGACAGCCTTATTAGTCAAGAGTCTAAAAGATTTATTTTAGTCCCATTTTAGTCAATTGTTATATAAAGAGTTTTCTCTTATATTTTTATGCGTGTGCCTCGTGATGGTTTTATAAAAAGCCGAAACATGTTGCGCGGTATGGTATGAACAATAAAAATGTCTGTAAATACTGTTGTAGATGTCACTCTGTTTGATCATAGGTCTGTTTATGCATCGCAACGGGATATCTCACCCTAAGAACTTCACGGAATTATTCGCGGCGGCGTAAAATTAATTCAGAACGATGCTGAAAACATCGGTCAAATGCTTTGACAGTAACAAGAGTATAGGAGACAGAATTTTCGGTTTGTACAGCCTTATTTGTACACCAACGTGTGGGTTTTATTTGTAGAAATATTTCACATTTACGCAAGGGTTCCCTGTTCGTAATCGTATGTCTAAAGTTCGTTATGATTCATGCCATGAATCGGGAATACTGACGTCATAAACTATGGCTTGAACAAATCAGTAACGAACGGTAATAAGCTATATTGTGGTAAATAAATCAATTTTTTCAACTAATTACTGAATAATTCACATAATAAAACTAACAAATGCAATAATACTAAAATTATATTTGTAGACAGAATCCATCAGAACCCCAATATGTTTCCATCTATCTTGATCATCTTTAGGGAGTTACGTTACATTAATAAAGTAAATATCAAAACATGGAAGGATTATTAAATACATTAAAATTTATCCATAAAGTGTCCGCAGAGATTATAAAATTCGTTGTTGCAGTGCGTAACTGGTTCGTGAGATATGGAGTTTGTAGTGTTATAGATTTTTACTATGTTTCTTACCAGAGGATATAAAGTTTATGGTCTGGTGGCCACCAAAACACAAACTTGACATCCTCCCGGTATTTAAAAGTCTTTCTGTATTACTATATAATGTTATTTCAGTTCTACAACCCTTTTTCCAAAAGCATAAAATTTCCCGCATACAACACTCATTCGGCAGAATACCCAATTTTTAACAAGGCTTCATGCAAAACTGCAATGAAAGTAAATGTTATCCCATTACGTGAAATTAGATAATCGCGTAAGTAGCCGGAATATCTCAGGCGGCACAGTTATCAAGTTATGGACTGGACGATCCGGGGTTGGATTTCGGTCAGGAACAAAAATTTTTCTGTTCTCCGAAACGTCCAAACCAACTACGAAGCCCAACCAACGTCCTTTTAATTGTTACAGGGGGTTCTTCCCCGTCGGTAAAACAGCAGGGGCGTGAAGTTAATTACTCACCTGAACCTAGTGCCGATGTTAGTAACAAATGGAGCTGGTCCCCCTGTACGCCTTCTTCGTGTGGACAGAGGCAAATTTACTTTCATTTCCAACTTTTATGTACCGCGTAAACTGAGGTATACGTGCATTCACAGTAAAGGTGCATCAAATTGAAACTCTTCCCTCTTACTGTTCTAGCTACGGCCAGTACTCAACAATATGGAGATCGGCGTCCGGTTCATTGGACTGCTCCAGTTGATCGCACGGTGGATAACTCTACCTTTCTACTTCATGTTGTCGCTGCAAAAGACAAAGACACTGCCACCCATTAGAGATCCGATTTTGTTGCAAAGTGCCTGTACATTAGCCAAGAAAATCAGAAAAGGCCAAGTAAGTAATGCTTCATAATAAGAGAGATAAGAAATGCTTAAACAATTTCAGTTGGAATGCCTGAAGGGAAGAGACCATTCGATAGGCCCGTCAGGGAGATGATGTTGACGAGAAGCATCTTAAATAAATACTATGTGTGAGAGTGTTTACATTCACCTGGGTCAGGAGAGGACCACGTGGTGGGGTGTTCTGAACACGTCAGTGGACTTTCGATTTATATATACACACATACAAACACACACATAGGAGAGATTTATTGACTAGCTGAGTGACGGAATATACAACACAGAGATGGTTAAGTAATAGAAGATGTTCTCACGTAAGTGGACACGTTACAAAATTCTGAGTAGCACACGTCCAGACTGCTGAAACACTGGAGTTCCATGCCAGCAAGGACCGTATGTTAATTCAACACACGATTGGGTATATCTGTTGTTCAATATAAACCAAAGATATGCATATTTTCTAATTTAATATTTTAATTTTTAATTCTGTGATGTCTTATACATGTTTCGAAACCGAGGGTTTATCTTCAGGAAGAAGGTTGTATATACAGGTATGGTATAGTACGTTGTACATGCATCAGCATCAGCAGTCTTGTAGGTAGAAGGGTGTGTGCAATACTGAAATCTAGGAAGTTGGTAGAGCTGATTTACGCTGTATAATTCCGTTGGTTTATATTGTACAATAATATTACAATGCACGGTGCAAAATCATGCAGTTGGGTACATCAGGCTCTATGTGTTTGGTTGATTAATTAAGAGATACAATCATGCCGACATTAGCCGGTTACAAAACCCTCGTTTGTAACATCGGAAGTGCTACATGACGGCGAAAATGGAATTAGTTAAATATAAACCTAACATCTCGAACCTTTCGCCTAATACACAAAGCGCGGGCGTGCGTGAGATTGTATGTACGTATGTATGTATGTATTACGTACGTATGTATGTTTGTATGTATGTATGTACGTATTATGTATTTATGTACTACGTACGTACGTATATGTGTATGTATGTAT
>Ga0123354_10005025_pt1 | contig 19046 bp, 13 predicted proteins | sample TergutLab28metaG_2_FD_97872 | JGI IMG/M metagenome (GOLD analysis project Ga0123354, IMG submission 97872) | Labiotermes labralis P4 segment gut microbial communities from Petit-Saut dam, French Guiana - Lab288 P4 | ecosystem: Host-associated > Arthropoda: Insects > Digestive system > Gut ...
CACAGTAAGTTTTATTTCATGCCTCTACATGTTTCGAGCACCATGTGCTCATCATCAGGAGGTCAAAATTGCATTACACAGCCTCTGGTATCATCACACCTATATGTCTGATGATACCATAGGCTGTGTAATGCAATTTTGACCTCCTGATGATGAGCACATGTGCTCGAAACATGTAGGGGCATGAAATAAACTTATTGTAAAACAAAAATTTTTTGCATCAAGTTGGTTAATTACTGACATAAATTTTTCACTGTTTTAAGTGAACTTTTCATATTTGTTTTATAGTCCAAGTTTTAATGCCAGGAGTTCAAATTACTGTAATCGCCGTTTGGTCAAATGTGTTTGTCCATCCGATAGGTTTTAAGAAATCGATACTACCCATTAAATCGACAACTATCATTAGCGTATAGGTGACAGTAATTGCATTTAATGCAGGCTTGCTTTGCCACGTTTAAATTACACGGCCTGTTCTGTATTACACATGGCCGTAATTCTTTGATAGCAAACAAATGGGCCACAATCAAAATGCGAGACCCTTACTGGCTCTCAGAAGTCAAAGAATTAGTTTTCAGAGAACAGAGCTTCTTGAGAAGCTAACACTCTGCCTCAAGAAAATTCGCATTTTCTTTTGAATCGAAAATTTATTGTCAGTTCAAAACAAATTGGTTCCTGTGTTGTCATTTTTTCATATCCTAGCCCTTTAAGATCAATTTTAAATCTCTCCTCATATCTAAGGGTCTAATTTTCCGGCTAAAATTTTCTTGTTCATTTCTGTTCAAATCATTCATGCTACATGATAAGCCCTTCTCTTATTACCCTAATAATGTCTGTTGAAAAGTATATTTTGTAAAGCTCCTCGGGGGAGAGTTTTCCCTAGCTTCCTCTTGTTTTCTCTGTCTTATGTTAACACAATCACTTCAGCACTCTGTTCTCCAGCACTCGGTCTATGGTCTTCCCTGGACTGAGAAAGACGTCAAGTACAACATAGCGGGAAATTTAGTGTGTTTAGAAAGCAATACAGAATTCAGATGAATGCAAAGTTCACAACTTCCCCAGCCCAGACGGTGAGATGACCTTGAAAAGCGTATGTGTAGCGTACTATGCACAGAGTTACATATATTCTTAAAATGTAATATTTTTCCATGAGAATAAACAAATCATAATATTAATATTAGTATTATTATTAGTATTACTGAATTTCATTAATTGCACAAACAACTTCTGCTTTTGCAGACGTAGATTTTACTGCGTGGTCATAAATTGTGTTTTGTTAGTTATAAGTTTCTGGCCATAATGGGATATACGTTTTCTGACAAGTGCTATTTGCATGCTTAAAATTCCTTTTGTCTGATCACGCGAAAAATATTGGGTGAGTATGCCTATAAAATATTTATTCCCTAATCGTTATGAAGTTCTGTGGATAAAATGTGTGGAAGGGCAGATAGACACGCATTTTACCATAGTACTGTCACTTTGTGCACTTTGTGTAACGAAAGCATTAATAGGTTAATCTACACCAATTGTTCAAGAAACTTTACAAAAACATACATTTTAAATGACCAGGAGACAGAGTGAGTTCCTGTTTCTCGTATAACTTTGCGTACATGATATAAAACCACTTCTAGTAAGGGTAGGCAGATTTGGGAAGCCTTTCATTAGTGGTTTAGGGTTAATTTTAATGACGCAGAGTCTAAAAAGAAAACTACCGTCACTCGCACGAAACAAACATTGAATTTTCTACCTACATTGTCCAATTTTTCTCACTTTCCTTGGCACAACATAACTTTAATCTGTGAATTACAAAGTTGCTTTAAATCAGACGTAAAATAAGTTAATATCAAAATACAAGTTTTATTATAAACAACTTTGCCCATAGGTAGGCCTATATAAAACCGAGAAGCACTCAGTATGTTTTGCTTACCAGACCTTTTCCAATTGAAATGTGACATTGTATTAAAGCTGCATTTTATAGGTGCTGGAGAGAAAATACAGGGTGGGCCAAAAGTAGGTATAAAGTATATACTTAATTACTGTATACGTTCTTTTGGCCCACCCTATATGTTGTCGTTGAAGCAATGTACGTGCTCCGTTAAATTACATCCGTATCAAATTTTCTTTACACAGTAGGTAATTTAACGTGTTTACTAACCTCTAAATATTTGATGTACCGTCTGTTCTTCTCCCACTCTTTGCCCTAATGTTTACAATTCCATGTTGTCTTCCATCTCCAAGGACTTCCAATTTACCGTCTATGTTGCAGGGTTTACAACTTGACCTTTTTAAATATCCTTAAGTTTTTCATGTGACTTACTGTTCTTATCTCAGTATTTAACCAACTTGATGCACAAAATTTGTTTCACAATAAGTTTTATTTCATGTCTCTACATGTTTCGAGCACATGTACTCATCATCAGGAGGTCAAAATTGCATTACACAGCCTCTGGTATCATCACACACATATAGGTGGCCGTCTCGTGCACAGGCTGAGAGATGACCGGACCAGTCCTCTCTCAACCTGTGCACGAGACGGCCACCTATATGTGTGTGATGATACCAGAGGCTGTGTAATGCAATTTTGACTTCCTGATGATGAGCAAATGTGCTCGAAACTTGTAGAGGCATGAAATAAAACTGAATGTGAAACAAATTTTGTGCATCAAGTGGGTTAAATACTGAGATAAATATACTGAGATGCACGGTCAGCAAAACGTCAAAAAATTACTGTTCTTAGTCTTGTTTTAATATCGATGTACGGGTTTTCATTTTTGTACCTCGATTTTCTTTACCTTCTACTACTTCAGAGCTGGATAATTAGCGCTTCCTAAAATTTTAGATCTGTTATTCTGTTGTTATTTTACGGAAATTTCAGTAAAATATTACTTTTAACCTGTGATTTTCTAAGTCTCTTTTAGGCTGTTGTAATAATATTAAAACGGATCTTAGATAAATATGACGTAACAATGTAGCAATGTATTTACCGATTTTGTTTTGTTTTTGCAGTAGTGTGTGCCCGTCTGATTGCAGGTATCTGGGTGGGCACAGATTCTTTAATTATAAAACTATGTATTTTCAATAGACCTAGATGCCCATTTCATTATTATCACTACTACATTACTACTATAAGTAAAAGAAATGAATATATTTTTATCATTGACACAACGCGATGTCACACGTACACAGTACTGTTATTATTCTCTACCATTACAGTCTTTCCCCTTCTCTCCAAAGTGTCCGTACTTTCTCATTCTATTCCTCCGTAGCCTCCAATAAGGGCCGTGTTGTAGGTATGTATTTTTTCTATCTGCATCTAACTTTACGGATTAGTACTTTCATATAGGCTAAATTTTCCTCCGTACACACCATTTAATACGTACAAATTCCTCTCTCTACTTTTTCATTTCTGCCTTCTTCATGATGTACGTTAGTAATCTCCTCTTGCCCCACGCCAGTGGGTGACACAGGATTGGATTAATGTGACCCAGAGTAGGAGCCCACTATAGGATTTTTGTGGACGGTACTAAGCTTCAAAATTTTATAAAAGTCTAGATTCTTAATAATGAATATTCTGCGTGTTATTGTTATTTTTATTTGTCATCATCATCATCATCATCATGTTCCTGAAGGGTTAGGCGTGTTTCCTGTTCCTTGATCCTCAAGATGAAGTTGGTCCCTCCATCTCTTCCTCGGCCGTCCTATATTCCTATGTTCCTTTTTATTTGTGAATAGAATTTAATTTAATTATTACGATCATCATCAATTATTATCATATCATCATCATCATCATCAAAATCACAGCCTATCCCCGTCCTCCGTATCCTTCAAAAAATGATAGGGGCTAGACAGACGTCTCCCCATTATAGGGCAGCAGGTGTCCCTAGACGGAGATTCAGCCAATTTTAAGGCATTTGCCACCGAAAAACAACGAACATACGAAAACAGACGTCCACACCTCAAATAAGAATCAAAGGAGCTTAGAAATAGCTCGTTCAGCGACCTTGAGCACCGTGTAACAATTAGCCGTATAATTCAGTCGCAAGGGTAATTGTTTAGTCCGTAGAGTCGATGCTTATTCTTGTAAGCGTTCTGTAATGAGTGAAAGCACTACATCACGTGCTTGTGTGTTTTCTGGTGAACATTTGCCACATCGTAATTGTTGTTAGAGAACGTATAGGGTTTGTGTAATTAAAAGTGTACTGCCTGAATTAATGAGATGGGCTCTACTCCGTATGCTTCTCTATCTTCTTCCATTTATTTCTTAATTATTTTGTATTGGAGGATTTTAAGTTCTGACACCGGTGTTGATGAAGATTCAATTCTTTGGGACGTCACACGTTGTCGACTGGTAAATTATGGCCGACGATTAGAGGGAGCGTACCTGGCGGAACACATTTCTCACACTCAGCTTCTCAACACCAAATAAATATAGACCCCGAAATAAATGGCGTATCTCGTTCGTAGCAGAGAAGAGGTTAAACCTTAACACTTTTTCTGCTTCAAGAGGCGGACACACCGCGGACCAAATAACAATCTGTATTTCTTGTTATGCATACAAAATGTGCATCTACATTAAAATTCATATGCATATGATCGGAATTGTTTTTACATGGGGAAGTCCAATGAAGCAACAAGCAAGGCAAACTCTTTGTCCTTAAAGCAGCTGTGAAACTTCCCCCCGTTTCGATGACAAAGCATATCTTTCCTCAGGAAGCCTGTAATGACTGCCTGTTAATAGAAGTCCTCGTGTGTTGTTGGGTGTATCTCTGGATGGTTGGCACCACTTATTTGCATATGTCTCGTAAGTGGAACAAGTAACATGCGGAGTATCAGCTAGGAATGCAAATTAAATTTACAGAAGGAACGACCAAAAAAATCTTAAAATGGTTAACCTTAATAACCGATGAAAATTAGCTTCATTTCCCGTCTGTCCACTTATACATTGTCTTCCGGACACCGTTTATTGTACCCTGCAGAGCAAGGGCCGTTCAGAAAACTCGTTAAAGAAATGTCCTTCTTACCGTTTCGAAACACGAAGAAGAGAGAGAGAGAGAGAGAGAGAGAGAAGGGAAGAAAGAAAGAAAATAAGAAAGAAAGGTGGAAAGAAAGAAAGAAAGAAATAAATAAATAAATAAATAAATAAATAAAGGACGGAAGGAAGGAAGGAAAGAAAGTGGCGTAAAGAGAAACAATTTTTTATTTGTGAGAAACAGAAGAATGTTACGTCTGTGAATGCTTCCAAGCAGTGATCGCTTATCTCTCTGGTAAAAGTTTTCTAAATAATATTTAGCACTTCATACCTAACAGAAAATGCACTGTCAACCCATTACAAATGTCAAGAGTTTAATGATATTTAACTAAATAATTGCTGTTTACTCGGAGAATCACAGGAAAACATGAATTTATTCTGTGGGAAAGAAATGCAGGAACACATATGCTGCACTGGGCCTTAAAGTGTTATATTGTGCTTTAGGACACAGTTTGAAGTATTCTTTCTTTTATTTTATTTAACTGCTTTGGACTTGAGTGTACATCGCGTGGGTGACTGGTTGGGTGGAGGATAATATTAAAATTAATCTTAAGTGACGTGTGGAAATATGTAATTCGCTGAAGTCCCAAACGCATGGCAGACAAGACTGTTAAAGTAGCGTGTACGTACAGGGGGGTGAAAAATGTTGTTGCTGTCCGAATTCTCGTTCTCATTTTTTAAATTTTGGGATCTAACTTTTATTCCTAATGTATGTCCAGTGTTAGTGCTTTGTTGCACTATTAGCCACGTGGCAGGGTGTACTGTGATATCTTCACGCTCAGTAGTAACATCTAAACTAGTTCTTATAATAAAACCAACTAGATGCACTAATTTCTCAAATTTATTTTTGGAATAAAACTCTAGATGTTTCGGACAGTTCCTCTGTCCATCATCCGGGGTTTTTTCACTGTACACACAACAATAGTATATGTCATACAGGTTTGCTGACAGCAGGATGTCAGCAAACCTGTGTGACATACACCACTGCTGTATGCACAGTGCTAGACTCCTGATGATGTACAGAAGAACTGCCCAAAACATATAGAGTTTTATTCCAAAAATAAATTTGAGAAATTAGTGCGTGTAGTTGGTTTTGTTATGAGAATTTATCACGATGCACTGTCACCTGAACGTCAAAATCTAAACTGTTTTTCCCCAACATTTTTCCATGGAGAAACTCCTAAAATAATTTCTTTATCCCGTGGAAACCCTACGTACGAAAACGTTTACAGGCCTGAAAACGTAAAGGCAGGTGGTAGCCTTTACTCCAGTATCGCCACTTGCCGGACAAAATTTTCCGAATTATCTCGAATTTTTCGCGATATTTAAAAATTGTTACATATTTCAAGATTTCGCGCGGAAGACTTAAATATTTTCTGCAGAATCCTGGTGGGGAAACACCGATGTAGAGTGATGATTGGATACTGCTGAGTGTCTGAGGAAGAGACAAAAGAAAAAGCACAGTTCTTCATCTAGATTGGCGAGTACTGAAATTCTACACCTACTCTACATTTGTATCGTATCTAAAGTATGTCCTTGTACAGCAACAGTATTCGTTGTAAGTTTCTCCTTCAATCAAACGCTGTCCTAATACGACATGCATGCATTTTATGGGAGATTAAGTGTACTGTGTAACTACAGCAGTCTCATTTTCAGACATTAATTTGGTAGTCACATTTATACCCCGAGCATAAGCAAGTCAGGTGTGATTATCAACACAGACAAGTATTCTTGAAACTTTAAACCAACTTTTATCATCATCATTATCTTTGTCATTATCGTGTTCTTTGTATTACATTTAACACCTCTTTCAGTAGCTCGTAACATACAGCCTGAAGTATTAAGAAAATTAATGAATAATTAATTTCATAAGGGCAGAAAGAAGAACTGGTGGCATAATTCGATGTATTACACAGGCGTTGGTTTGAGTAACTGGGAAAAACCAGTCTCTGGACCTAGATTTTAACATGGAACACCCCCCCCCCACCCCAGCCCGATTATGTAGCAATATTGCTAAGCACTTTACTGCAAATTACTCGTCTGGAGACCCTGTATCCTCGACATCAGAACACGTAAAATTGATTGTCACGTTCGAATGTCTAACACAGCAGGTAGCAATGCTGAGCGGTTAGAGGTAACAGTTTCATAGTCTGGAATATGATGCCCTGTAATATGGTAGATATTAAGGTTTCGGAGGAATTTCCTGCCTCCATCTTCGGGTGGAGGTAAAGGCAGCGTGTTCGTACAGATCCTTTGCCATATTACACAGCATCTCATCGCAGAAAACTGTGTTACAATAAACTGCTCCTTAAAGCTTAATTGTACATGTCAGTTCCCATTGTTCACAGCGCAAAATGTATACTAAATGCGTATGTGGCACTTTGTGTCTGTACAACGCTAAACGTCGGATCGAGAGTCCAAAAAGACGAAGGTAAGAGAGAAATCAAAACTCCACGGAAGGCGAGAGACTAGAATAATCATTATTGCCACCATAATTGGGAATAAAACTGAGAAACGTATGAAGTAAAAGAAAACGTGCAGGTGGGCCTAGGAATTATATTTTCTTGAAACGGTAATTGTGTCATATAGGTATGAGAATATAGAACAGCGTGCGTCAGCATTTTTTACACGTACGGACTATTATAGAACATTTCGAAATGTATGTGAGTCTTTTTGGAGCAAACTACTTCTTCAGAAAATAATTTTTCTAAGCCCACGGCGTTGTTTTCATATAAAAAAAACCAGTTTCCTTAACCTTTTGGCGCCGGAATTATTATTTAATTTTAGCACACCCTGTATATAAAATTTGAATAATACAGGAACCAAATACGTTAGAATTATGAAACAAACTGCATTTTGAAGAGAAAAAAAGGATATTAAAATATTCGGTACCTATATTTTTTGAATAAGTATATAAAATGCAACTTTGGAGGTTAGCGGTGCGGTACGTCAACTATAGTTGACGTTAGGCGTCTAAAGGTTAATGGGAATTTCTACCCTTGAAGAGACGATCTCACTGTTTTGCTTCGAAACTCCTGGAAGCGGTTAACCAGCAAAGCAGCGTCTTATCCCAGAAGAGTGGGATTCTTCAAACCAAACCGTGTCAAAAATATCCTACGTCAATCAGACAGTTGACAGTCTCGCAAATGAAACTTAATGCAGTTCTGACCCTTCAAGCATTAACCCTTAACCCGCTAAAGTGGAAAATATGGTGAGCTCCTAGTAATGCCAGCAGATGGCAGATAGGATTTAACTCGGCGTTTAAAGGGTTAATGCCAGAACACTTTATTTTTACGATCTTCGCTGTGGTTAATTCTAGCAACCCTGCCATCGTCTGCCACCAATTCTAGCAACCCTGCCATCGTCTGCCACCAATTCGTAAACAGAATACGTAAATACACACAATAGGAGGCACTGTTCCTTAGTGTATAAGGATAGTGTTCCAATTTTTGGACCACACTGTAGGTCCCATATTTCCGTCCACCATTCGTATGACCATATGCAGATAACGTACACGTGTGTTCGCCTCAGTTCATCAGCTATCCCCTACCGTACAATACCCATATAGACCCCTGCATGTCTCAGCACAGACAAGAGCCTTTCTTCCACATCGGCTGTAGAAAACGCGGACTCATCTGACCAGTTTTTTACAGCCTCACCTCTTGGAACTCCTACGGACAAGAATGTTCCACAGCAACGTCCCTCGTTCTCATCACAGCGTCTGTTTGCGGACTGCATCAAATTTGACATCTGCACAAAAGTAATTCTTATGCTACGGTGTTTTCCGAATTTAATATCCTCTGGATTGTACCGCGAACGCCTGTCGGGAGGATTTAATGAGGAACGTAGATATATGTCCGCTTTTGGTTCTGCGTGTGTATTTTCCTGTGTAGGCAGAGATGACGTGGGTTTCCGATCCTCCATTCAAAGTGTCCTACCATATTCCTGAATAGGATTTTGAATTCGAAGAGTCCACACAACGTAGTGCATAGAAACTGTAGAAGATATGAAGGAACAGTCTGTGCACTTCGTTACACGAGGTTTGTTGAATTGTGTCTCACAGCAGTTTACGGGTACTCTCCATTTAGCAACGCGTGACGCAGTGAGAGGTACAGTAACGGCTTCGTACATGCGTCTGAGCAAGGCGACTCTGCGTTATATTCCGGAAATCCCCGTTCCGTACCTCGGTCCGTAGACCGTACATCACTGGGCATCGCTTTGTACCTCGATTAGGCCACGACCAATCCCCACCCCGTCCCTCGAACTAGACAGACGCAGAGACATTTGAGACTCTCACTGCAGTGTTTCTGAAGGTTATGGTTTTCTGGGAAATTAGGCCGTGTCAGCTTGTTACCGACGTTTCGACTTATCGTAGTGTCATCTTGTTTGTGGTCAGTCGGATCAAGAAGAGAAATTGCAGACGCGGATTAACACCACAACATATCCAGTTAACCGTGTAGATAGTTAAAATCGGTGTCCAGATGGGGGAAGAAGAAAATCATTGCCCACAAGGATGAAATTACTGAACTCTGTCTCACTATTCTTTAATTACTTTTGTTACTCAGAATTCAAAGATTTATACATTTATTTGTTAGGAATATGTGAATCTGAAATTTGGTTTAGGCAAAGCCACATGCATCCATGTCCCGAACAAGATACGAACCCGCGGTCATGGAGTTGTGCTGCAGTTGTTAGAGATTATCTAGTTTCGCAGCTGCTTCGGTATTCAATGACCTGAGACGAACAGTGCCATGCGCCACTCTTGCTCTTAGCCTGTACCTTGAGCCCTACTTTGCATGTTTAAAATCATTATAAATGCAACCTCTGGGGTAACATGACGGTGCTAATTAAAAGTGACCCTGATTTTTTTTGAACTTTCTATCTTTTATAACTTTTTGTTATTAGTATTTAACGAACATGCACTGAGGAGGGGATTATTTCTCTATGCGTAAGGAGACCGTTGTAATTATGAAACCGGTGTTACTGCGCGCAGCTGCGTGCTGCAAATATTTTTATAAAACTGTCCCCTGGTATTGTGTTAATTTTTAATAAGAGTTTTGATTTTTTTCTCGCTGTGTCGTTATTCTCTTTTGTGCAAGTCTTCCCTTTTTCTGTCTTCATTCCACGCCCATTTCCTTATGCAGTCTTCCTGTTTCCAATTTCAGGGCGGTACTTTTGTCTTAACTAAGAGTTATTTCTCATTGTCAGATAAATTACAGGTCGAAGTACTACTTAATGTATACAATATAAAATTAAGTGTCTGCGGTGCAGACCACAGATGTGTTACTTCATTCTATTCAAGACGTACAATTTTTACGCATGATTTGATTTTTTAAAAATTTCAAACACAAATAGTCAAAAAGTAAAAGAAGCAAATTGTACTAGATTACACCCAACATCCTGCACAAGTAGAAAATATCCTGTACTTGGAATTTCACATAATCTTGCTACTGTACTCATTCTTATTAATGTATATATATATATATATATATATAATCCAGTAATTTTGAGACTTCTTTGCACAGAGTGTTTGGTGCTAATTTTGGTAAAATTATGTATTTTGTGTTTATACAAAAGATTTTCCAGCGAATTTACTTCGTAATATCTTGCATATTGATCATCTGAATAATTTTACACGAAGCTCCAGTCGATGTAAATGGGGGTTTCTTTTAAAAATTTCTTGTTGTATAAAAACTTCTGAAGTTGCGCGAAAGGAAATATATATTACAGCCACAATTTTTAATTTCAAAAATTTTAATATTTTTTTTTCGTGTTTTACTGAGTAAATGTAAAATAAACTGTCTAAGTGCAGTGTAACATTAACATGGCGAATTCATTCACAGAAGTAGAGAGAATCGGTTTTGCATTAAATACAAAAATCAGCGTCTAACGCATTTGGAATGCATATGTAAATTTCAATTTTAATCTTAAGTTTCTATAACGTACCACAATTATTTTAACCATTCATTGTAATACGAGATCTCGTAAATTGAAAGCTTCATCAATTGTACACCCCACCTGTTCAACGATCAGCGTGAAGATGGCCCTACAATTGGGCCGAAATATGTAGCCTGAATTATAACCTAATATAATGTACTAAATTATAAAATTGTGTATGTATTATATACTTACTCGATGGTGCAGAGTCCTTCTTGAGAAGCTAACTGGTTTGCAGCTAGTCAAGAAATTCCCCGCATTTCACGGAACCCGAAGGTTCATTACCGCACCCACAAGCGTCCGTCACCTGTCTCTATCCTGGTCCAGCCCAATCCAGTCCATATACCCACATCCCACCTCCTGGAGATCCATCCTAATATTATCCACCCATCTACGCCTAGGTCTCCCCAGTGGTCTCTCCGGTTTCACCACCAAGACCCTATAAACCCCCCTCTCCTCACCCATACGCGCCACATACGCAGCCCAGTATGTATTTTATATGTTTTATATTATGTTTTAGCTGACAGACACGTTTATCCTCGATTTACAGTTAGGAGTAAATAAAACAATTTCCCACCACGCTTGTGACAAAATTTTAGGAATGCTAGATCGAATAGCAATAGCATATCGTAACATGTGACAGTGCTGTCGCCCTGCACCAAGTCTCCTCTGCTCATAGAAAGGAATCCAAAATGAAGTCTTGTTTATTGCCTTTATCTCAAAGAAAGTATGTGACTAAAGATTAACATCAATTATTCTATTGCAAAGGTTTTTCTCTTCCAGTATTTATTTACAGAATTTTATGCAGTGATTAAACCTCGCATTTCTTTGTGACTGCAAAGCTTAGAACGATGGAGTGAGTTAACTTACAAACACAAGCAGCATAAATTAAATTTCTGCGATTTCTTGTTTGGTATAAGCTAAGATGTCGTAAAAAGAGAGGAAGAAGTAAGGAAATAAATGAGTAATCGCAGTCTAAGGAATGGTAAGCAAAGAGAAACATGACATCTGAACATGACAGAAGACACATAGATCGTCCAGAATAAAGATGACTGAAACAGTAAAAGAGGAATTGCTTTCCTACCGAATAATTGTCAGTATCTTTTGAAAATTGTGTAGTTATTTTAGTATCAATAACGAGTGAGTATTTCGGAAACTGTGTCGTTCTAAGGGACAAATGACGTTAGAAATGTACATTCTAATCCGGAGAACTGAATCATACTTTTCACACAAGAGTCTTTTTGTCACAGATATTTAATTACATGTCAAGCTCTACCAGGATTTTGACGACAGTGCGTCATATTTGGAATCTTCAAGTTTGTGGGCTTTGTCCATAGTCTCATGCTAAAAATAACAATATACAATACGACAGTGCGCTTCGGGGACATGTTCGATATACGTTCTCAGGCTAAAAACAGATTTGAAACCCTATTCCTTAGGTTCCGAAAGGGAAATATCTTAACAGTTTTGAGACCTGTAATTTCTAGCCTCATGAAGGGAACGGATCCTGTTTCCGAAACGGCGTTTGTTTTGTTACATCTAACACACGGCTATAGAAAAAGTGCATGAATTGAATGATTCCGCATGCTTGATTAGGTTTTACATTTACGATGTTCATAATCAAATAATAAAAGTTTTCTTGGATGTGTAATTTGCGTAGTTTGACACGTATCTACCATACTACTAGATGTCACGTCCTATAGGTTCGTATTATTATTATTATTATTATTATTATTATTATTATTACTGCCATAAAAACCACACATCTTCCATAATGCAATGTGCCGACGGAAGCAACATTGGAAAAACAAGGTTCTATCTAACTGTTTTCTTACTGCAGTATCTGCAGCCCAGAGAGAGGCGCAGTCACTATCATCCCATGTTTCCCTGTTTCCATGACTTCTGCCATTCCCTGATTCCATAGTCAGTATGTAAATGGCCCATCATTTCATCTCTACCCGCAGAAAGAAAGAGAGATGTAAAAAAAACAGCCATTTGGAATAAAAAGTGACTGGTGCACATATGCTAATGACTGCGATACTTCTCTCTCTGTCTCTCTTTCTCTTTGTGTCCGGCTTCGGGACGCGATAAAACCATCAGGGGTTAGGAGTGCTACTGAGCTGGTATAAGTTTTATGTGTGTGTTAGCCTTTCCGAGCTTTTTATTTCAACTCCGTTAAGATGCTTTTGCAGCGTATGTTGCTGGAGACTGACCATAAGGACGCTGAGCCGCGAGGGTTGTAGGAAATGGGTGACCGCATGCGTTCAGAGTGGTGATCGACATATCACGGTCAGAATTAGGTGCATAGATCATTACACGATCATTCCTTACAGTCCTTAAACTTTAGGAATGATAATATGTTATAATGGCGTAAGAATGGGTGCAGATTATAACATCATTCCGTACCCAACAGAGATCGGAATAGTGTGTAAACAGTAGAACGAGCAAACTCTTAATGCTCTATCAAGTGTGATGGTACTTCTAGATTAAATGTGGTGTTCTGCAGACCAGTTTATTTTATACCGATATTTCCCGTGTCTAGGGAGATGGACGTCTACTTTGCCGCTGACGATAACAAGAGGAAGATCTATTTCTGTATCAAGCACTGTGTGAAAGTACCGTTCCCCATCGCTTAGTGACATAACCTCCTGTTCCTGTCTGTAATTCCTAACAACTCCAAATGCTACCTAATATAACGAGACACCAGCAAATGTTAGGTTCCTGGGAAATTTTTGTATAGTCTTAAGCAAGTCGACGAGAAAATCAAGCAGCGCAGGCAGCCTGACCAGTCTGCTGAATTTGGTAAAAATCTACAAAATTTCCTCTTTTCATTACTACTGTTAGGGTGGGATTGAGTGAAAGTGTGTGTGTGTGTGTGTGTGTGTGTGTGTGTATGGTGTGTGTGTGTGTGTGTGTGTATGTGTATGTGTATGTGTGTGTGGATCTGGACTGAATTAAACTATCTTGTACTAATGCGAAACTAGGCTGAAGGCCGTCATTATTCGTAGTCTGCCGCAAAGGCATGGAATTTCTTTATTACCTGCTAACGTTGCAGTAAGACGCTACTGGACAGAGTTGCCCTCTGAGTTACCTGGATGGTTTCTAGCTGGACCGAGTTAATTAGCTGCTGCATGAATTATACTTTCTAATTCCACTGCAGTAATCGATGTGTTCACGCGTTTTCCTATCTTCTTCTGTGCACTTACGTATAAAAGCTTGAAGTTCTCCGACACCCATCCAAGAAATCCTAAAAATATCTGAAAAACGAATCCTTTCTGAATTAACTGTGAATCTGAATAGGTCAGCGATAATTGTTTGCAGTGGCTAAAGGAACAGAATAAAAGAAATTGCGGTCTTATAGTATTCACGTGTCCCGTACCAACGTTTCAGGGTAAGATGCTGTCTCCATCTTCAGTAAAGTAGTGATTTCTCCTATACCGTGAAGATACAGGAAGTATGTCAATTCGAAACATGGGTACCTGCACACAAACTTGCACGGCGTCATATCCCGGAACATATTAATGTTGATAGCCACCGCAGAGACAACTTGAAATCTCACAGTAACAACTGAGTTTTCAACTTCTAATCTGTCCCCTCAAATTCGAAGTTACAAGGATGGTTACAGCCGGTTCGCACAATGCCGGGTGACCGGTCACCTGTGCCACTCAATTTGCTACAGTAGCAACTAATATTTGTGAGGTTTCGGTACGGAATTTGCTTCATTTCGCCCTTCTGGCGCCTAGTTTTCTGAAGTGGCTTCGAGATGTTTAAAAAATATATGCATCACTGTGTTACAGCCTTCTTGCATGTGACGCGACTTATAGTCTGGTAAAAATACACGAAATTCAGATTTCTCCGAATTATTGATAACATTTACCAGACCAGAGGGTCTTACACCCAAGGCCATAATATTTATAGTTACTTAGATGACTATGGACCTTCATTCACACATAAATGTAAATTAGGAGGGGGTAGGTACGTCAAAACACAACTGTCTTTTTATCTGTTTTATTAGGCCGACGACATGTTTCGGCCACTGTGGGCCATCCTCAGGTCACAAAACGTATACTGAAGAAAAACTATACAGTGTAAGATCATTAGTTGTGGTACATATTCTGAACTTTCAACCAGATCTCGTTGTCATGCGGTTTGTCCGTATTGAACTAATATGTTCGGTAGTAAGTTCCGTACGGATAAACCGCATGCCAACGAGATCTCGTTGAAAGTTCAGAATATGTATCACAACTAATGATCTTACACTATGTAGGTTTTCCTCATTATACATTTTTTTACCTGAGGATGGCCCACAGTGGCTGAAACATGTCGTCGGCCTAATAAAACAGATACAAAGACAGTTGTGAAATAATATGAAATGCCAACTTGATGCAACTAGGTAATTTTATTGATGTATTCTTAGCTCTATATGTTTCGGGCGTATGCACCCGAGACACATAGAGCTAAGAATACATCAATAAAATTGCCTTGCTGCATCAAGTTGGCATTTCACATTATTTCATGAGGAAGATGCACGGTCAAACAACCCTCAAAAAAGACAGTTTTGTTTTGACGTACCTACCCCTTCCTAATTTGCATAAAATACAACGGGGATGATGCATCTAAAGACACATAGATGTGTTTGTTCAGTTATTCTATGAGTCAGTTAATAATTCAAGCAGTCTGTCATCTCGGCATTTATTCGATTAATTGTCGTGTCACGTGATAATGAAGACTTCATTAAGACTCTTATGGAAGTGGCAAATGACCATCACTTGTCCGTGTATGTGACTGGACTGCTTACAGTCCAGATGAGCTGGCCGATAGGTAGGCCTGAGAGGACGTGTGTATGTGTCGGAATGCTGAAAGCTGCTCCACAGATAATCACATGTTGCCTTGTACTGTGTAGCGGTTGATTATGGGGTACACGCATATTTTTATAATGATGTTTAGGAGAGGGGAGATTATTGTGGGTGGGTGGATAGAGCTCCATATACTTGACCTCTGTAGAGTCTTTCCAAGACACCTTGCCTATCGCTACCCAGCTGTCGGTTTTTATGTCAAAAACTCTTCTGTCTTGCCTTGTAAGATAGTTTCTTTCCCTCTGTCTTTGACTTTCAAATAAGAACATATGCACACTTTTTTGTTCTTGGAATTAGAGAATAAATTTCGGAAAAGTTTATAAAATATTTAGGCAAAACATGTTCCCTTACTGCCATTATCTTGTGCTGTTCATTGTTCATTTTTCTTTTCTTTTTAATTAGTCTGCCCTTTTCCCGTCATTCAATCGACTAAGAAGAAGAGGCAGGCTTTTCTGGCTGTACACCCGGCATTTGGATTTGGTCGTCTTTGAAACTCTAATACACTTTATGACCATACAAAGTAACCTTCATGTTCACAGGCTTTTGCAACAGAAACATCAGTAATGATATGCAAAGTTGCGGAGTTACTTTGGAGAATTTCTTATTGCGGGACCTAAAGACAGAGAATATGATGGAAATAAAGAAGACAAAGGTAAAGGGAAATTAAGAAAAAAAAGAAATTATGTAGAGATGGAAATCATTTCCCATTGTGATCATTATCTAAGTATGAATGACGTCATCACCTTGTATGGTAGTCCTAGGCTATGCAGGTACTAACGTGTCGTCACCACTTAACCCCGCGAAAGGTAGAAGTAAATTCAATGTCACCTCTCATGGCGATCTTGCAATACATTTCACTCTGACGTCAACTGTGACGTTGTGTAATTTTAAGAATAGGTGACGTCACTTATATTCTCGAATGCAGATCCAGGGCCACAGATCTGTCACGTCATATCACTTCTCGTGGTGATCTTGAGTTACTTCTCAGTGACATAACATGTTTCCGGGGTGACAATGAATTAAATATCAGGGACGTCAAATTATCACGTGGTGTCCTGATCCTGGTCCACATATCAGTTATGTCTCCTTAACACCTGGGGCGATCCTAGGAGAAACATCAATGTCGTCGAGTGGGGTCACCTTCCCCTGTAATTGCAGTGGTGTGTTCTTTCGAATACATTCCTGCGCTTATAACAAATAATGCACGTTGTCTTGGTACATAAAATACATTCCTGTGCTTGTAACACATTCCTGTGCTTGTAACAAATAATGCACGTTGTCTTGGTACATAAAATACATTCCTGTGCTTGTAACACATTCCTGTGCTTGTAACAAATAATGCACGTTGTCTTGGTACATAAAATTCCCCTTAAAATGGGGATGATAAACTTTGTTATCATTCTCCCCACTCCCCAGCTGTGCAAAGAAAACCACCCCTTGCGGTCTATCAATCCGAAGACGTGCATGCCTTTTTATTACTTTCTTATATCAGAAATTCTAAAATGAAATGAACACTCTTTCTTTTGAAACTTCGAAAGAAATTAGATTTGTTTCTTGTTGGAATATTTCAGTTCTTGTCTTCGCTTAACCATCTTCTTTTTCCATTTATATTGATGAAGGAAAATCACGTTATCAGTGAAAAAGCGGATTCCTGCGGTTGCATGCGCCCAACATCGGATATAGTAATAGGAGTACTTCCAAGTTTTATGTATTGTATCCTACAGCTTTGAACAATCAAATAAGTCATCTGTTTACTTCCAATCCAAAATTCGGTAAAGAAACGCGACGGACCCTAAACTACTCTGTTTATGCGACTTTGTCAAAATAGGGTAGAAGTGAGATCGTCTTCACGACCTTTACAAAGTTCTACCCACCCAGTTAGGATTTCCCCCTTCCCCTGAGCTCCGATGCAATATTATTACTCTTCTGATACTCTCTATCTGTATAATTCATCACAATAGTTGTTCTTCTGAAATTCGCCTTTATCTCTTCCCTCTGTACTTCGACCTTCCTATAGATCCTTATCAAGCGGCCGGGACCCGATACCACCTGGACGGTCCTTGGATCGAAACCCAGTGGGGGGAGAAATTTTCCGCACCCGTCCACACCCACCTAGCGCCCTGTGCAGTAAGTAACGGACCTCATTCCCGGCAGTGCTAGGCGTTGACCAGCCTCCCAAATCTAGCGCCGATGTTAAAGAAACAGTAGAGCTATATATTTACTTGCCCCTCCGCCCCCCCGTTCGGTGCCTCTATGATTATTATATGGTGAACTTTCATGGATATTTTTCTGCAAGAATTTCGAAACAAGAGTATAATAAATTTTACTGTTTTCATGTCTGCTACTTCTGATGCATATCTCATCATACTCTGACAGTACCATCTAATGTGTATGGCGTATGCGTTGCTTTCATCTCTATTTTCTTCGTTTCCCTCCGAGGTAAACTAATGCTTTGTTAGCTTTCTTATGTAAAATTAAAGCAACTTTAATCATGTGTTCCCATCGGGTAACAACTTTAGAAATCATGTGGAATAAACCGCCTCGTTTTCATCTACGCAACTGGGAGTGGCAGTAAATCGAACATGGAAAACAGATTTCTTACACTTCTGATATTTTCCGCGAACTTCTTTCTTTGTATGACCATACATTTTTGCTGAATATCGAAGTACAGTTGGAAATTTCCGTATTATAAGACACCGTGGAGATCGGTATGTAGGTGCCGTAACGACGTTTCGAAACAGCTCTTTGTCTTCATTTTCATGGTAATTCAAGAAAGTATAGTTAGCTGTAAGGCAGAATGCGAGGCGAATTACCTTTTTCTAACATTTATGAAAAGCCAAATAAATCAGGCAAAACCTTCTGAGCTTTCAAGAGAGTCGTACCTAGCTTGGAATGCGCTAAGGACGACAAGTCAGGAAGAGTGGAAACTGACTAATTTATGAAGTAATCAATCGTTTGGAGGACAGCGCCAGAAAACCGTGTGTAATAATATATATATATATACTTACTTACTCCATGCTGCAGAATCCTTCTTGAGCAGCTAACTGGTTTGCAGATAGTCAAGAAATTTCCCGCATTTCACGGAACCCGAAGGTTCATTACCGCACTCACAAGGGCCCGCCACCTGTCTCTATCCTGGGCCAGCCCAATCCAGTCCATATAACTACATCCCACCTCCTGGAGATCCATCCTAATATTATTCACCCATCTACGCCTAGGTCTCCCCA
>Ga0123354_10005026_pt1 | contig 19046 bp, 15 predicted proteins | sample TergutLab28metaG_2_FD_97872 | JGI IMG/M metagenome (GOLD analysis project Ga0123354, IMG submission 97872) | Labiotermes labralis P4 segment gut microbial communities from Petit-Saut dam, French Guiana - Lab288 P4 | ecosystem: Host-associated > Arthropoda: Insects > Digestive system > Gut ...
TGATAAATGAATTTATCTTCTTCTTCTTTTTGTGGTGCTACAGCCAAAATCAGGCCTAGGCTGCCTCATTGTTGGTTTCTAGATCACAACAATTAGGCATACACACACCTGGTAGGACTCCTGTGAATAAGGAATCAGCTCATTCCAGAGGCCACTACCATAACACACAGCAAATGTAAGACACAAACATCCATACCCTCAGTGGGATTTGAACACACAATCCCCGCAATCAAGTGGCTGCAGACCTGTGCCTTAGACTGCACAGCTACCAGGATCAGTCCTTAAGTTGGCAGTGCTTTCTGTTAAATACTGACCCATTTGTACAAAGATCACAAGAAACTCCAATCAATGACCAGTGAGAGATTACTACTACTACTACAACAACAACAAAACTACAGAAGATCACCCTATGACCATTGCACACACCATTAATAAAGTGCTGGGATAAATCGCTTTGATCTCTTGTTGAGATCTGGACTTACCAGAAGACCACCACCTGCTAACTAATAGGCGAGAATTTATTCTAAATAGTAATAATAACAATAATAATCACAACACCAACATCAAGACACATGGGTTTGTACAAGGTGAGAATGTCAGCCACACAACCAACCCCCACCTGGAAGGCCATAGTATCTGTCTGATGCCTTAGTCATAACCTGACCAGCAGGGGTGGCCCTACCATTCTGGAGTTACTAAAATTAAAACCCTATTTCCATGATGTAATCCACAGATAAAAAGATGCAGCAGATGTAAGATGTGATGTATCACAGACTTCAGTCTGTATCAGTTGAAAGCTCATTGCAAAATATTTGAACAAATGCAGAATGTGCTATAGTTGTTAGTTTGTAGGTATTTGAATTCTTTTACATTGCTATTTTTACAGGCCTTTGGTGAAGGCCATATTGCATCAATACAATTCCCTCATACTGAACAACCTTCAAATCAAACCAGAAAGTCGGAGGCATAGATGACTAATAAATTTCATTGTACTAGTATTAGGCTGTAACAAGGGCAGAAGTGAAGCCTTTTTTCAGCAAGACAGTGCAATTTGCACACCACAAACAACTATATGTATTGTTTACAGTGTTTCTGGTGGCAGCATAATTAGAAGGAAATTGTGGCCTGATCTGCTAATCTAAAACCATACTTTTAACACAGGGCATGTTAACCCTTCATGCTGGATCAACACACACATCATGTTCTTTGGGCCATGGAGCCAGATTTAAACACTGACTGGGTAAAAGACTGTGAGCCATTTAAGTACCAGATTGAAGGGTTAACAGATAAAACTGTATGGTAATAATTCTCAAACCAGTGATATGTAGGCAAACACCTGGACTATAGGATTTCAATTTCACCAGCAGACTCTGACATGCAATGAAAAACCTATTTGTTAGATATGACCTGTATCTAGTAAATCATGGTCAGCATCTCTAAATATGGTGGGTACAAAACCTAATTTCATATCTAGTGCATTCAGTGAAAAAGAATGGTCCCTGACTTGTGGCTGATTGGCAAGTCTGCAGTTGCCACTGCCTGGCACCAAGCAAAACAGTCGAAGTGCAGAGTGATGTGTGGGGTCAGATAAAATACTGTGCCTGCAGAATGACACAAATAGAGTAGGGTCTCGTTTTACAATGGGGTTATGTTCTCGAATATTTGGTTGTAAATCAAATCGTCATAAAACTAGTACAATTTAAATGGTTTAATTTGAGATTGGTTCATGGGCTAAACAAATCAGTCAAATAATTTTATAATTTACAACACCTCTTTACATTATGACATACAATTTTAATTTAATGAATTAGGTATATAGAAAATTACACAGATAATTGAAAAAAATATAAATAAAATCACTTTTTATTTTGTTGAAGAAGGCCCAGGTCGTGGTTCAGAAGACATCAAGAAAGAATGTAACCTGAACTGTTTTGATTTTTTCTGTCTTTTTGATGGACGTTGTGGGTGGAAAAATCATAATCAACTTAAAAGAACTGCACTAAAATAAAATAAAAAAAAAAGAAACACATGCACACCGGAAAAGAGCTGGAAGCATACTAAGTAGAGAAATGACGCTCGAGTTGCGACAGGGATGCACCAGAGGTCGGGACTGCTCGGTCTGACTCGACAAGGGTCGTAAAAGTGAATTGTCGTAAAATGATCTATCACAAAACGAGACCCTACTGTACTCACTTATGTACAAGAATTTTAAACAGATGTTCTGGTTACTATTCCAAACACTGACTGTACTCCATATACTTAGTGAGCCAGAAGTCACTATTCACTTACACTACAAGCAATAACATAATAGTATTAGTGTTACAAACACCTGGTTTTAATATTATGGCCTATGCAACTTGTGGGATGTACATTGATAAACCCTCCCTTCCTCAAGCAATGTTATATCATTTTATCATTGAATAAAAGAATGTCGGAATGCAAACACATGTCTATGGTAGGTGCACAGTGACATTTGGCTCACTCTGTATTAAACACATGTACAGATTCTCAGTATCTGTTCGTAGTCACCTGCCACAACTGAGCTGCAAGCTGCATTTAGGTAATGCACAATACTTTTCACTTGCATGCATTCTATGTTCGATGATTATGATGTGGAAGGAAGCAGTTGTGTTCTACTGTAACATACTATTGCTGTGTTTGTGTCAAGGCACTGAGGAAAGTTAAACTAAACCATGTGTGTGTGTATGTTCCACTCAACAGGCACAATGTTAAAGAGAGCAGCTGCCAGTGACAGTGACACTTCAGCTCCACAAAGGACAGTGAAAGCTGTACTGTCATCTCTTTCAATATATGACCTTCACAAACGGCTTATGAATGACTACATGGTGTATTATGGGAAAACAACTCTCCTTAAGAGGGATACGTAAGTAATATTATAATCCATTGCTTCTGACACATTTTAAGTCACAGATCAGTACCAGGCTTTAAAAACTGCTGTAGACCAGTCTCTAACTCTTTTAAATGTAATGTTCAATATAATTGTAAAAAATCCATTAGAATTGTTTAATAAGTAAAAACAACTTATCTTTAAAACAATTTCATAAGTAAAATAATGTCTCTTTACAGTAATAAGATTCACTTTTATTTTACTAAGATTTATTATTTAAGTTTCCTGCACAGTATACTTGAACCAAAGGGTGTTTGTTAATAAATACGCAGTTCATTGATACAGGGCCGGGTAGAATAGTTGGTATGGCGACTGGCTACGGGCTGGACGGTCCGGGAACGAATCCCGGTGGGGGGCGAGATTTTCCGCACCTGTCCAGACCAGCCCTGGGGCCCACCCAGCCTCCTGTACAATGGGTACTGGGTCTTTTCCGGGGGTTAAGAGCAGCCGGGGCGTGACGCTGACCATTCACCCCCTTCTAATGCCGTGGTCAAGAAAGAGTAGAGCTATACTTCTACTCCCCCTATGGGCTGTATGGCCTGTACAAGGTGCACTTTACCTTTTACTTTTCATTGATACAGCTGTCATTTAGTTTTCAGCATGTTAAACATTGCTGTCTTGAAATAAAATCCTTTTGTCCCTTTAACTCTCAGTTTCTTGTTTTCATCCACCTTCTTTCATAGATAACAAGGTGTGTTCACAGAGGGCTTCTTGTAAACATTGCTTTACCTCAAACACATAATAACAAAATTCCCTACAAACTCTCAACAAGACATATTCATAATATATATTTATGAACTTGGGGACATCAAAACACACATAGCATCCCACATCCAAACCTACCTCAGTGTACGAGAATGCAAGACAAGTAGAATCTCTCTCTCTCGCACGCACACGCGCGCACACACATAGCTGAACAGGGTGAAGAAGTGCAGTGTTTTAAAATAATTAATGTCAATACATTTTGCAGGTCACGAGACAGAAAAGACATTGACGTGATCAGAGAAAATCATCGCTTTTTGTGGGATGAAGATGATACACCTGAGTCATGGGAAGCAAAATTAGCCAAGAAATATTATGATAAACTCTTTAAAGAATACTGCATTTGTGACCTCAGCAGATACAAGGAAAATAAGGTAATTTTCTGGCTTCATACCTTTGTCCATCTTGACAGAGGCTTTCCTTAAATACCTTCTGCCTTTTGCATGATTTCAGGCTTCCGCCGCAAAGCAGATGAGAAATGCGCTCTCCTGGGACATCATGCAGCGCGTAGTGGTAAATTACCACTACTTGCTGCGTAATAACCCAGCAGAGGGCAGTTCTCTTCTGCCTTTTGGTTTATATTTCGGTTTTTGATTTACACAACTTTCATGCAATTTATAAGTGGATCCCTTGTTGCTTCAGCACATCCTTGGGTAAGAGATGGAGGAGACAAATCTCCATATATGGAGGGCAGCTTCAAGTATACAGAATAAGTATACGCACACAGCCAGCATAGGTGGTCCTGCAGTATGCAAATTCATCAAGAGGCTAAAAACTCCTCAGCACACAAAAACAAAGCATGCTACAGAATGTTACACAGGGCCTCAGACTTTTGAATGATTTTGTGCATGGGAGGATAATATGGAAATGTGTCTTAAAAACATGATACAAGATGTGAATTTGACATATGACTCAGGACAGATAACGGTTGAAGGCTCTTGCAGTCACGCAAATTGTGGAGTATTTATTAATTAGCTAAGCAACTATTACTTTCTCAAGAGGAAATGTGATCTTACCAACAAATTAGAAAATGCATAAAATGCTCACAGGTGTAAAGAAATAGGTCCCATGTAATAGGAGAGTTACATATCAAGTTCCAGTCTTTGACTGTGATCAGTAAGTTTGTGTCTTGTTTCTTCTATCATCCTTATTATTTCAAAAACATTTAATCTTTCTATTAAGTGTCTGTTTTGTTCCCTAACAGCCACATCCATCTTTCCCCCCATCATGTCACAGGCATATTATTTCACAAACTTGAATTCTTCTTTATGCCTTTCCTTCATAAATCACATTTATGTATGCACAACTGATGGAAATTGCCATTTCTTTAATTCATCAATGTATCATTTTGAGTTTTCTTAGATATCAGGTAATTCATCTGTGTTTATGCATTGGTTTATAACAGTGCTGTATCAGTAGCACAGGTGTGTATCATTGAATGAGTTGAAATGATGAATAAAATCAGTGCGTTAGAACAGCCAAAATGCCCCATAATTGATAGCATTTGACCATTCTTGTCAGATTTAAGTTTCTTTTGCCACTTACTGATTTCACATTCCAGGCTTCTTTTTCTTCCAACAGCAAGATATTCCCTGCTTAGATTCCATTCTATTCTAGGTAAGAGGAAGATATAACTGTAACACACCAGACACATCTTCTATTACAGAAACACACAGGTAAATTTCAAGATGGTCCATTCAGAAGCATCATCAGAATTCACATTGGTTGTCTGATATCTGGTCCAAACTTTCCAGTATCCACACCAGTCTGGAGTTCACTGTTCGTTTGAGTTTACAGAAACAGCAGTTAAGACATACTGGGAAAAGGCTGGTAGACTGACAGACAGTGGTCTGTATCTGCCTTCAGAACAGGACCTGTCAGTAAAAGGGCTAAGGTGTTTGTTGATATGTACATGAGAATGTGCGTTGCAGATTGCTATGCGGTGGCGGACAGAACAGGAGGTAGTAAATGGTAAAGGACAGTTTAGCTGTGGAAACAAAATATGTCCAGAGGCTGAAGGGCTGAGAACATGGGAAGTCAACTTTGCTTACAAGGAGCAAGAGGAAAAGAAGAATGCACTGGTAAAGCTAAGTAAGTAGAACACTGAATGTGAACACAATAAAATGTGCAGACACATGCCTAAATCTGCAATATAATACACTGTACTTTATTTGGGGAATTAAATGAAAACAATTTAGGAAGTGTATGCATTCTGTAACTATGTTACGGTATTAACTTGATAGAACAAACGCTGCAGTGTTGTATATTTACTAATTAACTGATTACATTATGGCATGTCTGCTGCTCTACAAATTTGATGCAGTAGAGTTTATGGCTTGCTGTATCAAAGCAACAGCACAAGAGTTCGGCATGATAAGAACTAGGCATGTGTGCACAGTCTGCATGTGAACATATATACAGAACAGATGTGAATATGCATGAACAGAGTAGGGATGAAGACACACATGTGCAAAGTGGGATGTGAACAAACATCCATTCAGATCAGAACATATGTCTTCATGCAGAGTGGTCATTAAAACTCTCCAGTTTACATCAAAATTGAAGTGGTTTCACAATTTTTTGTAAAATCATCCAATGTCAAATTTCACAGATGTCTGTTCAATGGTAATTTAACTGTTAACATTTGACAGACAGTTTTGACTGGTACTCCACATGATGCAAATTAACCACAAAAAGGTTAAAAGAACAGCAAGTGTAGCGTGGACAAGGAAGACGAACACTGTGTACAACATATCAGTTGGGAAGCCTCATAAAAGAACACATGGGACACCTGTATGAAGACAGGCTGACAGCTGTAACATGGATCTTAGAGCAGGATGACAACTGGGTCAGGGTAGAATCTAATTGCAGGCATTTGCGATTATTAAACATTGAATTCCATAACAGGAAATAATCAACTGCTGATGAAAGTTCATTCGTTGTGGTCAAGCTGTCATGAAATGACTTGCATGCTTTATTTTCCTTATTTCACAAAGACAGAAAGGTTTATCATCATGTTCATGTGTGTCTATCCATCTTGCTTGTATGTTTATGTTTCTTGTCTGCCCACAGAACAAATTTACTAAATTTAAAATTCTGATTCAGGGTTGTGTCCAGAGTGTACATACAAACTCAACTATCATCACAAGAAACGGGAAGTGATAAGAAGTAAAAACAAGAAAAGGCAAATCCATGAAGATTCGCATCCTAGCAAAAGAAAGAAAAAGGCCCAAGAAACTCCAGAGGAAAGTGATGATCAAAAACAGCAAGTTGATACTGATGGAACAACACATGATAATGACAGTAACAGTGAAGATGAAGGCAAGGTTTGGAGAGAAGGAAAGGTTGTTTCAGAAGAGAAGTCCAGAGATGAAGAATTTCAAGAATATCTTGAGGAACTACTTCTGTAATTAACTACAAATGAGCTAATTTTCATATACATAAACAACAAACTGTATTGGTAAGAAGTAGCAATTGTATTTGCGTAATTTACATACAGAAACGTCAATGTGTTGAATTTATTTTGAAATAAAGGTTATCATTAAAATAAAAATTCTCTCATATTTTACACCAACACAGTGCAGTATATTAAAATAATAATTTTAGTTTTGTAATTTTTACATTCTTAGATACAAGATTGGAAGGAGAAAAGGTTCTGTAATTATTTTATGGACCACTTGTATTTACTTGTGTAGGTAAAGCATGTACGTGTATGGCCTTCACTCTTGTACCAACCTATACTGTGTAACATCCCAGAATGAAGGCCTAACTATATCACGGCAGAAGCCTGAAATGTCACAAGGTGTACCTCAAGTAATTCCACAAATACCATGTTATTTTAAATGACAACCTTCAGCATAAGTCTCCTAAAACATATGGTCCTCCTACCTCAGTCATGTGATAGCAGCTACCATGTAACAGAGGCCAAGTGTCCACCTCGGCTCACCCACTTGCCGCTGCTACAGAGCACAGACAGCAGAGATCATCTAGTACCTTGGAAATGAGTGGGCGGCATCATACTCCTAATCTCGCTATGAAAGTATCAGCAAGAATACTGGCACCTCCACCACTCTCATTGCAGGAGCACACTGATCTAAGTGCACATGCCTTTGTGCACTCTCCCAACTTGTGGCATCAGCCTAGGCTGGCTAACTGTAGGTGTGCCTGAAGCCAGAGACTTTGTGGGATCACTTGTACTGGATGTATGTATGTATACATGCATGCAAATGTGTGTGTGTGTCTTTCCTATCAGTTTCACCTTCTGAAACTTACTATGCACACAAATTCAGGCTGATACACTATTACACAGACAGAAAGGAACAGATACATATGACAACAATACATCAACCACCAAATGTACCTAACAAAACACAATTCATGACAAGCAGCACACTCCTACATAAATCGGTACTGGGGTGCCATCCTCAGGTAGTCTCCTAGAACAAAGGAATACAAGTCCAACAAGCTGAACTAGATAATGCATCAACCTCACTGGAATGATTAAATTATTAAAATTCTTAACTACACAAGGTTGAGAAGCATAAAAATATAATGCTGTGATATCAAACTAAGTGACAGTAAGCCGCTTCACAGACAAGCTCACAGCCATTTTTATTCTGTATGGGATATGCATATAAATATCTGTCTTGATCTGTGTGATCTGAAGAGATCCTGTCCTGTAAATATGTTGTTGATAATTTTAGATAACTGAGTATATATTCATATTATTTACAGAAGATGAATTTGAGTTATGTAACAGAGAGCATATATCAAGAGTATGTACCAGATGGAGAGTGAGGTGTGCGTCATGTCAGGTGGTATAGTATACGGAATGAGTGCACTGTGTTATTGTTCAGAGGAGGTGCTTTACCCATGTACCATATTCCAGGGGTGGCTAGCTAGGTCAGCTCTGTAAACTGCAATTTACGAGGCAACTTAGGCAAGAACCGTATCTTAATACAACATGTGAATTATACATTTACAAGCATCTACCAGCAAGTTAAGTGTCTGATGATGATGATTAGCTTCTCAACTTTTCAAATTATTATCTCTCAAACCACTATATGGACTGTTATTTTGATAACTGCATAACAAATGAAATATTTTTTATTTCCTGACTCCTTATTTCTGTTCATTCAACAACAGGTTAGTTTCAGTTAGTTACAAGTCTTCTTGCTTACAAAAATGTTCAAAAACACCACTCTTGCTCAGCCTCATATGCGTCTCAAGTACCTAAACATTACTTTTTTAAAAGCAACTTGCACGAGCCACACAAGTGGCATGTGATCAACCCCAATTTTTTTTTTTTTTATTTTCATCTGTTGGAATTTACTGCTTTCTTGGTCATTTCTACTCAAAAATTTTGTACTAATACAGACAAAATCTACAGTATGATCTTTGGTTTTCTAATGTATTAAAAAATGTTTATAAACCCACTGCCTGAAAGACCAATGAACTACCAGTTGTATGCTACATGTAAATGTAGGCATTTAATTAGCAGGTGGGCCTGACTGCATTGCTATCCTGATGAGGTTTCTGTTACTTTCTCCAGAGAGTACTGCACCATAAAATAAGCCAAAAATGTTTACTCCACAGTCCTCTAAATTTCATTAGACATAATTATTTACTCACTTAACTACATGCTGAATAACCTCAGCACCTGATACAACCTAATTAATTTATGAACCATTAAGACCATTCAGATTTACTGTCACCTCTTTGTTGTAGAAGGTCAAGAGTAGACCTAGGGAGTGGTAAAATGAAACTTTAAGTTTGGTATGACCAGACTGTATTATGCTAATATATCTAGATAAGATTACCACACACTGTAATGGTGTTTATTGTTAATTGACATGACGACATAATCTTCAATTTTGCATTAGGCACAGCCCTTCATACTGCCACAGTAATTTTGCAAGTACATACTTCCTTTTAAAGTCCAGTAGTACCATAATGTCCTGTGTAGCAGTACCTCATGAACTCTGATAGCAGGAAGCAATCTATGTCCATACTCACAGCATTATTCTAGTTCAGCTCCCAAAACCTACATGTTGTAAAGCCCTACACGAAGTCCAGAATTCAAGGAAAAATGGACAAATTAATTTCACTGCCATGACAAATGTATACAGCTCACGTCACTGGTCACTTCCTGTTGTTAGCTTATTAAATTGTACTGCGCTGGTTTAGCAGGCTGCCAACATCCAATGTCACAGATATTATTATGTCTGTAAAGGCTCTTATTTATAGTCTGCAGTCTTGAAGGCAGCCAGTTTTCAGATGCAGAAGAAACACCACTGCAACACTGTACTTCTCTGTATGATGTACATCCTAAATACCGAGCCTACAAGAAATGCCATCATAAAGTTAGACAAAGTTTCACACAAGTATGTTACACACGTTCTGACCCAATGTTCTGAATCATTCAACTGTCTGCTTACGAGAGAAACTATTATCTGCTTTCAGCAAGAAAGTACAACAGTTCACACTGCAGTTTTCTGTTGTTTAGACAGCATTTCTGGTGACAGAATAATCAGCAAGAGATTGGTGTCTCCACACCTGCCAATTAAGAACTCCAGCAGTTGTCATTTGTGGGGCATATTAACCTTTTAAGGCCTAGCAGTTACCATATACCACTAGGTTTAACAATTTAAGAAATCCACGTTCTGCCCACACAGGGTATTTATGTATTTTGTACAGATCTCAGAACACCAATTATTTCCCTGTACAGCATTGGCTGTTTTTGATAAATGACACGGAAAGTGTTTACTGCACGGTACAAGCTTCGTCTTGGAGATTCTCATGAGTTGATTTTGGAACATAAGAGTTGACTATAATATGTTTACATCCCATAGATCCTTTACAGTACAAGGATGTTGTACATACAGTGCAAACATAATACAGTACAAATGTAAATCTGTGATTTATATAGCTGTTCATAGCCATCCTAGAAAAATATCATATTATGCAGACCACACATAGTGCATGGTATGTGTCAAAAGTTACTTAATATCTACATTACTTATGACCTGTCAGATGAAATTGTTATTCTACAGTATAATAGATGGGTAACAGGTAATCTTTCACTGCTGGCTTAAATATGGTTTTGTTTAGAACTATGAGCATTGTATTCCTTTGGTTCCTGCAGAGATTAACATAAGTCACATGTCTCATATTTATACCGAGTATTTCTCAATTTTCAATTCTCCCCTATTATCTACAAGATAGTAACGACAATGGGCACTGACTGGAAAGGGGAAGTACATTAAAATTCTTAAATAATGCCTATGAGACACTTTTTTATACCTGCAATTAATTTAATGATTTTATATATCATGGTGAATACTCTTTTGTCTGCTGAATTCCCTCGCATGATAATTTTTGAAGATACAATGCAAAAAAGCAAAACAAACTAACTGTAAATTATGTTTTTGTGAGTGGTGTCACTGCCCTGATGGCTAAGCATGCTGGATGAAGTTTGGCGACAACACACTTAATACCCAAGTTTCAGCTATTATCAGTTGCTGTGAATCAAGAAATTTGGTGGTTAACTATGTCTTCCATAACCATAACCTATATTTAATTTACGTTTTACTGTTAGTAGCAAGTTGCACTGTTTGTCAGTTAAGAACACCATCCTCCGACGAGTCCGCTTTTCTATCACCTAAACAAGCTTATTAATTTCAGGCTTACCGCCCTAATATTTACCATGCTTTTTCCTGATGGATGGATCAGCCATCTTGAGAAATGGAATAAACTCATCCTGCCTATGTGATTGTTGGGAACATCATGCAAGTCTTTAACCCCACCGTGTTACTGTACAGATAAAAACAGTAATACAAAACACAATTTTCAAAATTTTGCTTGCATCACGAAGAAACCCGCACTGTAAATCCCCCCCCAACACTACAACTTCGTGTTCCACGTTTACACAAAAAACTCTCTTGCAAGTAACTGCTGTCAGATCAGGTACCTGACTCACAATCTTTTTCCTGGTTTCCAATGACTCCAGCCCTCTACTTTGTTTACATTTAGTGCCAAGAGCCGGAGTTGCCCTGTCAGCCTCTACTGCCAAATGACCTCCATTCAAACCATGACATCAATCTTCCCTTTCCACTCATCTGCTCTGCTCTGGGTTTTGCTGATGTGATCACACAACCTCTAAGCTAACGCAATGCAGTGACCTCAGCACAAACATACGTGTAACATCAAATGGCCTGGTTGCCTACTGCAGTATAGCTCAAGGTATCCCAGCCTGGATAGACTTGCCTGGGAAGTAGATGATACAAAAATCAATTTCACGCAATCATAGTGCCCATCTCATGAAACTAGAATTGCCAACTCACAATTATTTAAGAGATAAAGCACTCAGTGGTCATTCTGGCTATGATTTATCAACCTCATACAGCTTAAAAAATGTTGTGGCTCAAGTTAGTGCCTGGAAATACAGTTCACTAGATCCACATCTATGCACATGCCACCAAGTTGTTTGGGCGCACAGGCATACGGGCCTTTTATACCTATGATACTTATGGCACTATACAGTACTCATGATGAAATCATGCATTTTGCCTGTCACTGTCATCTGAGAAGATGGAAGGTAAACATATACATTACGTAAACCAAAAACATTAGAAACAATGAAACAAGAAGCTTGATGATCCAGTAACACTAGGAAGTAATCTTGTGAGTTTGAACATCACATACTCACCTCCCATCTTCCCATGTAATTCTGCAAGACATAAAAATGATGTGGTCTTACAACCTGTTTTAGGGGGGAAAAAAGCAGCACATAGCCTTAAATTCCTCTTGATTAACCATGATTCTGCACCCACAATAACATCATGGTACCATTTTCCACTCATGGAAATATTTATGACCTTTTCCAGTTTGGTACAGGTGGACATCACTGGTAAGATGTATATGACCAATATCTGATGTATTCCATTTTGTTCTACCAGGTTACAGATGTGCATAAATGTAACTTCAAGCTTTATAAGCCAAACACCTAACTGGCAGCCAGTGGAAAGGAGAGGAAAACCACTTGCAGTGAAGCCAGGAAGTAATAAACCATGCAAAATGCCTGAATAAACAAGAAACAACAGAGAAAATTTAATTTTTCTGTGCAGATGAACAGCAAAGTACCATGGTATATCAGAAGCATCAATAAAAATAACATCAGAAGGAAAAGCAAGATAAAACTGAAAGGATCCCTCTGCATACCACAGGAAGGATGACAACTCAAAAACCTGTAGGAAATGTAATCACCCACAATTTTGATTTGAGTATCTCAAAAGAACAGTAAGGGACTTTTATGTTGAAAAGAAAATTGTTCCAACTTGCAAACGCCTTCCAATACTATGCGAGAACAAATACATTTTCCTTGGGATGAAGTAGTCTTTGAAGAATACTGCGCAAGATATCTTTGCTCCTCTGCATTGTATCACAGCATCAACTAGCTATGTGTTACTGACAAGCTCTCCTAAATCGTTGGTAAGAAACCACCAGCTGTCACAGCAAAACGTTCTTGAAGAGTGACGACTGCTCCCAAAGCTTGAAATCTCATATGACACTGCAAAAACATTTGATTTAGATCACAAAAATGACTAACTATGAGAACCAATTTGACAGCAGGACCACATACTGTTGATTGGCACTGTAGTTACTTGCTGCAATTATATGAACTTTGATTTGAAGGATGATTGTTATCTAGAAGAAGTCTTGACAGACAGCAATCTGGCAAGAAAGAAATGCTGGTACACGGAGGACACAAGGGGAGTCTTTGTAGACGGCAGTGTAGGAAAGTGGCAGTTGTTCCTACTGTTTGGACAACAGATACTTTGCAGGTGCTCAAAAAATTAATAAAGCAGTTTGGTGAACAGCTTTAACTGATATATAAAGTAAAAGAGAAATTAATCTCAGTTTTTCTTGATGGGCCATGTGTGCAGGTTAACAAACCTCCAAGCATATACACAGTGAAAGCAGAGACAAATTTGTCATAATTCTGTGATAAAACACTGGCTGAACCAGCAGGCCAAGTGGAAAATGCCAAAAGAAAAAAACCTACTCAATTTACCACATACTGACCATGGCAATCACCTGGACCTTAAACTTCCCTGCTACAATTGCAGTCTCTGTCCAAATGAGATTGCCTGAGATAATGTGAAATGTTTCATTAGGTCCAATAATGCGGGTGTGGAATTTTCTTTAAACAATCTGGGCACATTTAACTGGTGATCAAGCATCTTCAGTAACTAGAGTGAATGCAAAGGCAGAGTCACCATGTGAGGATACATGAAGAAACATGTTATACATAGGCATCACTTCTAATGTTATAGACAGGATCATAACATCAAAAACAAACCAAAAGCTTCACCTAGATGAAAAGGATGTGGTGATATCACCAGGAAATAAACGCTGAAAGTTCCCCAGGCTTTCAAATGTCATATCCTCTGCACTAGCCATTCAGTAATTGTGATATGAGTTCATTAGGGTGTAAGCATATCGGGGATTTGTTACATATACAAACACAAACACAATGCAGGGGGAAGCATGGCTCCATGCTGAAAATATCAGGTGCCAACCACACAAAATTTAGTCACAAGGATGACCAGGCACCTGGCATTTATTGCACCTCTGATCCTTATGTTAGTCCTAAGTTCACAGAGAAGGTTTCCATGATTTGAAGGAGGCTTAAGAGTTAATTAAGAAAAACCATTAACAAGTGACAGCATTCAGTGAACCAGATGATGATGATAATTCTGACTATTCTGGAGAGGCTACAGGTGTAATGAACGAATCCTTCCAAGTGCTGGATGACTTAGTGCATTGCTTCTTTGACATTGACCATTTTCTAGGAAAGTGCTTGTCATTTACGTGCAACATGGAGGTAGTCATGTCACCACACAGGAAGGACTGCAAGGACATACGGAAGGCAAGGTAACGAAAGATCACGTCTTTCTCCAAGTCTTCCTTCTTCCCACCTGCCATGCATTCTATGTTCTTCAATCACCATGGTAACTTTCAGCCAGGAACACAAATGTCACTGCAGTAAGCACCAGCACAAATGTTTTTATGTTTGTTAATCACTAATTTACACATTCAATGTTTCATATGTTGTCAGTTCCCCAGCCCCATTTTTTTCTATTAGGTCTTAGCTTCAAACACTGCAGTATTGCTGTTCAAGAGATTTTTCCAGAACAAACTCCTCCAAATGGCAAGGATTTCCTATACTATTTAGAAAGTTCTTGCGCATATATGAGAATGTAAATACTGTGAAAATATGTACAGCCAACTAAGACTACTCACACAGACTGTTTACAAATGACAGAAATAGCCACAAACCCTCAACAGCATGCCAGACAAACTGACTGGCTGTCAGTCACAAAGTGAATTGGATTTTATGCTTCAAAGGATTATGGGCACCGGTCAGGAAGAAATATATCAATCATATCCACAATCGTTTAATAGATTTTACCATGATTCACACTAGACAATTTAAATTTTAAGAGCATACAATTTTACATTACCAACTGATTTTCTGCAATCCACTGTGCCAGTTACTGTCTCATAAGGTAGTGTACCAGATATTTAGAAATATCTACTGAAGATATAAAGTACAAATAAAATTGCACACTATTAATGAGTTAGATAACATTAGGGAAATATCATATCTAAAAATTTGTTATAAAATTTACCTTCATAAATATCCAATACATAACATTGTGCACCTAGGACAAGTACAAAACATGTATCGTATTAAAAATTGTACCAAAAACATTGCTGTACAGCTAAACAATCAACAGATCATACTTGTACAAAAAAAAATGGCCTACAAAAGACATATGGCCATAAAGAGATTAATTAAATGGCTCCGGTCATCTTTTTTCAACATGGGCTGGACAACACACTGTTTATAGAATTACATCAACATTGTGACAACCATTTGTATGTGTTCAGACTACACCTTGCTATATACATTGTGCACCTACAAATGACATGTACTGCAATAATTGCTTGTTATTTTACAATGAAACTTGGCAAATATTAAATCTGTCTGCTCATGTATTATTATCAAAGAGAGCCAACCCAATAACATTTATGTGAGTAGAAGAAGATTCAAAACCAATTAAAAAGTTTTATGTTACAGGTGTACCTCACATAATAGAATATACATTGTGAACCGCTCATACTGACGAACATTCCACATACTAACCCCGACTCCCAGTTCAGTTAATGAACAGGTAATCACAATTACAGCATGCATACTGTCTCCATCTTCCGCCCATGACCACGACTTGTACGCTGCTATGGCTCTGAAACCACAATGGTGTGTGCTGTGACACAAAAGTAAAGGCAAAATACATTTAATGGCTTTAACAGAAGTAACTGTGAGCAATTTTACAACCATTTTTCTACCCAGTCCCCTTGCAACACAATGCATTTGTTATATCGTTCAATTAGTTTCTGAATTCCTGCAGAGACGAAGCTTTTCGGCTGCTCATGTGGTCTTGTGCGCGCGATGTTGATGGCTGACCAGAATGACCTTCATCAGTAACACATGCTCGACCCGATTTAAACCTATCCACCCACTCATAAACCTTTCGTTGACTCACGGTGCTCTGGCCATACTGAGCCAACATACGACGGTGAATTTCCACAGGTTTCACTCCTTCTGACCAAAGAAACTGCACTATGCCACGTTGTTCTTCAATGGTGCAATCTTGCAAAGGAGCATCCATGTTTTCACCCTCGTTGCTGCCACTCGACTGAAGGCAGAGTGCTGTGCTGCACATGGCTGAACACTTCAACAGGCATTGTCAATACTACGCAACGTGCCAGCTCCTTTCTGTCCCGGTTACCACGTAATTTAAAAATTGCCTTTACTTGATTCACACTCATATATTCCTCTCACATATTTTACTGCCCTTACAAGTATGGAAAACAAGATACAAAGGCAACCATTGATATGGTTCTTTATCTGAATATGGCAGAAAATGTCAAGTGTTATTAAAACAATAAAAATTGGTCTAATGTAACACAATCAGAATGATATGGCTTATTATTATCCATAGTTGTGTACATGATGCCCTTCACTAAATAACTGGAACCAGCTTATAAAGGCAATTTATGTTTATGTCTAAAACGCAGACTGTCTTCGGTCTGTTAATAAAAAAGTGTCACTGCAAAAGAATTGGAATGGTGCTTTAACAATTTGGATTTACTAATGAAACAGAAAGAACCAGTACCCACATACTGAACTAATGTAATGTAAGAACAGAATATTTTTCTGGATACTGCACCATATATAGGTACAACAGCCAGTCATCCTGCTAATGACATACTGGCAAAAATTAAAGGGGGTTTGGTATTCTCAGTAAGTTTTCAATGCTGACAAGATGTGTCTGTTCAGAAAAATATGCTTCAAAGGGTATTTTTATAGAACTGACAGAAGAAAGTTCCTGGACATAACACCTCTGAAGAATCTTCCCAGTGCTACTGCCGGGTGAGAATGCTGCTGAACTGCACAGTTTATACTGACATTCACAGACAAATAGCCAGCTAAGACCTTCAGTCTTCATCCAACAGTTTCTTCAAGAAAGTAAAGAACAGCACATATTCTCTACTAGCAACATATACAGCATCAGCAAAACTTTCTACAGTCTCAACTACGAACAGCCCTGTAGAATGAAACAATTCTTCCTCTAGTTCTTCAGAATACTCTCTATTAGGTGTTTGAAATGCATTAAGCACACAACACAGAACTGTGTGTAACAAAATTAAGCTTCAGTAGCAATTTATTGTGTAAATTTTACCACCCTTGCACAAAGAAATGATTTTTGCTGATCCAGGAATGCATGTAACAAACTTGGGGTACACCTGTACAGAATAAAACCATGAAGAGTTATTAAGGGTAAACAGCACTATTATTTTCAGAGCCACTAATCCAGTATCTACAACACTGTACACAAAAGACCCATGTTTGTTGCCTTTAGCAACCATGCATTAAATGGAAAGGGGTCATTAAAAGCCTACATGATATATCCCACATTGCACTTTAATGTAATGTTCACTGCAAAGACATGCAAAGACTTTCTTGAACTGCAACGGTAATTCTGATCACACGGCAGAGCAGCTACAAGCATAAAACTTATTCCCTGACCCCAAGTACATGGTCACAGGTTTTCACTGAAACCGGTGGATCTGTTACCTCCACAATGTAACCTGTAGAGTCATCCTGCCTTCTCCTCTGAGGATTTGCTGTCAGATTCTTCATCTGAATAATCCTCATCATGGTTGTGCGTCAAACACCGTGGTGTCTCTGGTCGTGTGTGTGGTACTTGGCTGTGTGACCGTTCCAGTAACTGAAAATTAATGTAAAATGTCAAAATTTGGCCACAGGCAGAACCAGTCATTTTCATGTTCATACTTCAGAAATTTTTTATGTGAAGAATAATATTTCCAATTCTGACTGATTCTTATCAAACAGAAGAATATATCTGCATTTGGGCTCAAGCAGAAAACAAGATCAACTAATTTGAAAATGCCCTTTTGTACTTGCTTCAATGTTTCACATCTCTTGACATTTTAACATCATGGTCACATAGAGAAAGAACATGTCTTGCTGTAATACAACTACATGCATATGATGTGAATTATACATAGTTAACACTTACATGGTGTTGATTAGCATTATTTTGAGATGAATCATCATCACCAATTACCGAGAACGTACGTGAACGTGAGATCATGGGACTTTCCATCACAAACCTCTGCTCATGAGCCACTGTTGATTCATGTGGCATCTGAAATTACAAGAATTACAGACATGTTGCTACAAAAGAATGTCACACACATATCTATCAATTCAACTTTACTGTTGGGAATGATTAGAAGTAATGAATCGTATTGAATGACATGTACTTCTACTGCAGGTCTAATTGGGCCCATATACTATACAGGTCAAGTCAACATCAAGATGAAAATAACAAATGTACATGTTAAACATAAAATTTACATTTGTCACCTGCAGTGGTGTTGGAAATTACAGGATGAGTGAAATTAAGATATTCAAAGAGTGGCAGAATGTCAAACAACAGTCATACAAATACTAGACTATTATAAAAAAGAGAGAAATATATATATGATATACGATACTGGGCTGTACAGAAGCCAGTCATGGAAATATTAAAAAAAACAAAGGCAAGAATCACACATGAGATTTATGTTGGAGGAGGAGGAGGAGGGGGAAGAGGTGGAGGAGGAGGGGGAGGATGTGGAGGTGGTGGCGGTGGTGGTGGTGGCGGTGGCAGCGGCGGCGAGGGCGGCGGTGGTGGAGGCGGCGGCGGAGGCGGCGATGTGCCACATTTTCAGCATAAAA
>Ga0123354_10005028_pt1 | contig 19042 bp, 11 predicted proteins | sample TergutLab28metaG_2_FD_97872 | JGI IMG/M metagenome (GOLD analysis project Ga0123354, IMG submission 97872) | Labiotermes labralis P4 segment gut microbial communities from Petit-Saut dam, French Guiana - Lab288 P4 | ecosystem: Host-associated > Arthropoda: Insects > Digestive system > Gut ...
AGGCTGAGTGGACCCCGTTCCAGACCCACTACTATTCAGAAAATCTGGTAGCGCCGGGGATCGAACCCGGGACCTCTGTATCTGTAGCCAGAAACTCTGACCACTAGACCACAGAGGCGGTCCCAGAAATTTATATATATATATATATATATATATTTTTTTTTTCATATTTTTTTAATTTGATTTCTCGTGTAAAATCTTGAATCCCAAGTTCCATATAATAAATATGTAATAATCGAGTGTCTATGGCACACCAAACATTCCTACTTTCCGTTATGAGGACCACCAGTCAGTTATGTGTATAGAAATAATCGCGATTATTTCTGAGAAGTATAAGAAAGGCAAATATACTTTGTGAGGGCGAAATGCAGGTTTCTTAATGTAAAACGAGAGGTGCATGTGTACGAGAGGGTGCTGATAAGTCCTTAGCCCGACCTACTTCCCAATGTCATAAGGCGGAATCGATAGTGTGGTTGGAAAGAGGGGTCTGTTAATGTGCCGAATTGCAAGTCTTTTCTTGTTACACAGGATGAAAGGAAGCATGTCACGCGACGAGCTAGATTTCAACAACATGGAGCCGCAAGCTTTCATCAAGTTCTTTTCCCTGCAAGGCAAGGCGCCGAAGGAAATTCACGCCATTCTGAAGGAAACATTAGGGGAACATGTACCATTGTATGCCAGCGCCAAAAACTGGGTGGTTCAATTTAAACGTGGTGATTTTTCCACCTGTGATTCGCATCGTCCTGGACGACCCAAAACAGTGACCACCCCGGAGATTATTGATCAAATTCACGAGCTAATCCTGGAAGACAGGCGGATTTCGGCTCAATCAATAGCTGAGCAACTGGGCATCTCACGTGAGCGGGTTGGGTCAGTCATTCATGGAGATTTGGACATGCGGAAGCTCTCCGCGAGATGGGTCCCGAAATGCCTGAACGAGGATAAAAAACGTCAACGGTTCCAGTCGTTTGAGCAATTTCTTGAATTTTTTTTCGGCGCGATCCAAATGATTTCTTGTCGCGATTGGTGACCATGGACGAAACCTGGTTATATCACTATGACCCGGAGACAAAGCAACAATCAATGGAGTGGCGGCATAGCGGCTCACCCCGCCCCAAAAAATTCTGAGTGCAAAAATCCGCTGGAAAACTTCTCGCCTCGATTTTTTGGGATCAAGACGGCATCCTCCTCATTGATTAGCTTCCACAAGGCCAAACTATCAACGCGGAGTATTACTCATCTCTGCTGGTGCAACTGAAGGACATTTTGAAGTAAAAACGCCGCGGGAAGTTCACCAAGGTGGTCTTGTTCTTGCTCGACAATGCCCCGGCTCATCGGGCACTTGCAACCCAGAAGAAACTGGCCTACCTGGGCTTCCAATGTCTTGATCACCCACCCTATTCTCCGGATCCGGCCCTGTCGGAGTACCACCTTTTCCCTGGACTGAAAAAACAATTGAAATGTTGCCATTTTTCATCCGACGCGGAGGTCATTGTTACCGCGGAGACCTGGTTGGACGGACAACCTTCTGAATTTTTTTTTTTTGAGTGGCTTGGAAAAGTTAGAGCAACGGGCTAAGAAGTGTACTGAGCTTCGTGGGGAGTATGTTGAATAAATCCCAAGTTTGTTCGCTGTAACTTGTTTCCTTCCTTGTCGGGCTAAGGACTTATAAGCACCCCCTCGTAGTTAGTCTTTCTGGGGTCTTAATAAAATCCTTATTTTGCTTTTGTAGCAGTCGTTTTTGCGTGATTGATAGATGAAACAGAAACAGCCATTATGCGCATAGTTAAAAAAAAAATGTAACACTGAACTCCACATTCAGTCGCCTGAGCCTTGTTTCTTAAAGCTCGAGGTGAACTTCATGAAGATATTTATTGCCTTTAAATAAGAGGGTGCTTCACGGTGCGTTTCGTGCCGCCGGATAACGGGCGACGGGTAGAAATGTAGGTCACGGTGATACCTCCGGTATCAGGAAAGTTAGACACACACTTCGCTCCACAAGTAACTGACGGTCCGTCTGAGGATGTGTCTTCTGTCTTTTTATCATTCCCGTCAACTTACACCATGCTGACATCTCATCTCCCTGTCGTAATGAATGCAAAATTTGTCCTGTGACCCACAGTGCATGTGGGGATATCGAAACACCTGCAGGTATACTAAAGGGAAATCCATAAAGCAGGTAATGTTGTTCCCTGTTGGATTGAAAGGCTCTCATAAAGATCGTTACATCGTGCGACATAATTGCGTTGGTGTCATCAGAGTATCATCAGGTAATCACTATTCACGCACGTGTAAATATTCAACAACCACGTCTATTCTGTGCAGTTGACAGAGCTTCGTTCTGTAAACTGCGAACCAATATATGATAATGTATGTATGTTCTGCCATGCATCGTGTCGTACAAAAATGTAATGGTTTGCAGTGACGTACTATACAAAAGCAATCAGATATATGTGTAATAAAATAATGATTTCAGTTACAAATCGAAGCTAAAATTGCGGAGTGGATAATGAAGTAGAAATCCTATCGGTTTCAGCTCCATCATTGTCAGCAGTGTCTTTGGTTTCGGGCTGGAATGCTAACGGGGCGGGGACGCCTGATTTGACCTGAGTGATAGTTCGTAGTAAAGAACACAAAGATGCGTTACCAAATTCTGCCTTTTTTTTTTTTACCCTTATAAGTCAAACGGGTAGCTAATTTGATACCAGATATTCACATAATCTTCACCGTATTGTGTGTCATGTTGAAGAATCAAAATATGCTAAACATTTATTACGATCTTGAATACCGTAACATGAAATAAATGAGATTCTTTACCGTAGGAAGCATTAATTAATATAAACGCACGTGACAATTTTACGTTTGTAACCTTACTGGTGAATACGTGGAAATAGGACTGGTTATAATTGAACATGGGGACTGCGGCGGCGCAGTGGTTAAGGTGCTGTGTTACAAATCGGAAGGTCGCTGGTTCGATTCCAGATGGTGTCATTGGAATTTCTCATTGACATAATCCTTCCGATCGCACTATGGCCCTGCGGTCGACTCAGCCTCTAACAGAAATGAGTACCAGGAGCATTTTCTGTGGGTAAAGGCGGCCGGTGCGTAAGGCTGACAACCTTACCACCATCCTTTGCCGTTGTCATGTAATTTGGGAACCTTAACTTCCTGGAACCCTCTGGGCCAATCCAGGCCTGTAACGGGACTGCTTTATCTATAATTGAACATAATAAACTCTGCTATCGTGTATACATCGAGCGATGAAGCGAAAACATAACTGGTAACCTTGCACGCTAGTTACATGCAGCGTTCTGGCTAACCCAGTACTGTAACAGGGAACATCCACAGTAACTGTGCAATCATTGCACATTTCCGATCCCCTTATTAACACTTTTTGCGCCTCTAAACACGAAACGCGTCGTTTAAGGTATTAAGACAGTTAAAATCACTAAGATTAAACAAAGACAAATCACATTTTGCAGGGAACAACAAAATATCGAGCCAAAGAGCGAACAACGATGGAACACTTCAACTAAGGTAAACCAGTGAAGTAAACAGTTCGTCGGAGATTAATATATATGAAGGTCTGTGTAATGTTAAAAACAACTTGACTACTACTTGAAAACCCAAGTCCTATATATACCAGTATTAACACAAACAAGGTAAATATACAGGGTGATTTAAAAAGATGGACTCAATTTCGTACTTCTATATTTCCTGAACTATACATGGTATATGAATTATCTACATAACATTTAGAAGAGAAAGCCCTAAATTTTCAAATGCCACCGCTAGAGACCATAGCCTTGCAGCAACTTTAGCTGAGTGCAAAATGGCTACTATGCAGCACAATATATTTTTGCGTGTATCAGAGGAGAACGTGAGATGAATTGAAGAGAGTTTTGATCGTAGACCACGCAATTCAACCCGTAGTGCGAGCAGAGAACTTGGAATACCGCAACCAACTGTCTGGCGTGTGTTGAAGCGCCGTTTACTGTTCAATTGAGTCTATCTTTTTTAATCATCCTGTACAATAATATTACATTTGCACTGAATCAAGGTAGGAAAGCGCGGAGTTACTTGTTCTAATTTCATTTACACCTAACTGATCGAAAAGTAATAATTATGTAATTTTACATCATATATTATCTTAAATTTTTAATATCATGTTATGAATTTTAGTCTTATTTTCAAAAAAATGTATGTTATGATGACGCTGAATTTGGCTTAGTCGAGCCTAAACTCATCTAGCGTAAAGGTATAATAAGTGCCGTGAAGACTGGAGTTCTTCATATAAACTGTCAAAAGTCACGCAATAAATAAAAAATTCTGTACTTTTATGGAATAGGAAAAGACATCTTTAAGAAAGGATTTAACTTTTTTACTAAAACTACTATAAATATATTTGACAGGAGTATAATTTTCAGTGCCGAAAATATATGGCTGTGTCGTTTTCCATTTAACACAAATAATAGCGTAACGTGAGATAATCGGGTTTTTCACAGCATAACGTACAATTTTGCATTATTGTTGATTTTGGGGTGCAGGAAGCAGCTTTCCTAAACACTACAGTCTCAGGCCCACACTAATAGCAATTCGCACCCACACGCATCTCGAGGGCTTGTTGCGTCATGAGAGTCGCCAGTTCTCACATCCAGTTTCCTTCTCTGAGTCAGCAGATGAAACTTGCACGTCTTTTATTTCCTTATACTTTCCACGAAGTGGCTGTTTTCTTCTGTTCTCTTGAACAAAGATAAGACACTTGTCACTCCCGTAACCTTTCTGTAAGGAGAAGTTGTCATTGTATCGTGCTCTTATTAGTTGAACGTTGCTTATGGAATGGGAAATTTATGTGTTATTTGCGGAATGTGACTGACGACACCTGAACTTTCATATTTCCCCAACAGTGGCAGTGTTGTATGAAAAATCTGATGTTACTCTGTTTGAAACTTCATTAAAACTTGAATATAAATGTGCCTGAACTGTAGCTTCCCTTCTACAAGCAGCCCCGAAAAAAAAAACTTTTACTCTATTAGAGGAGTAATGACATCACCTAATTTTTTACCTAGCCACTTTACATTTTCTTGTCTATACTACGATTTGAAGGGTGCCATGACAACAGCGTCAGGTAGTCGCATTTTATGTGTGCAGTGGGTGGAAGACTAATGACGATAATTCTGTGTTTAATGATTATACACCGCATCCATAATTTGAGTGTGTGAATAGCGAAAATTGGCAATCATCTGCAGAAGAATTAATGAAGTGAGACAACTGACAAAGCCATTTAGAAAATATATCATCTGTATCCAACCACTTTGGGGGGGGGGGGAGCCAAATTGAGCCCGCCCCTTGCTGGACTTATAAACTTCTCTGGGGAACGCTAATAATGGCAGCACCTGTGTGTCAGTAGAATTCATTTAAGTACAATTTTGATAAGTTTTACCTTGTTCCACGAAGTTAGAGCCACAGGTTTGTCGTCCTCTTCATGCTCAAAACTGTACTGTGCTTGTGCTGCCAAGTTGGCCTCCAAATTCCTTAAATATTTAATACTCTGTGGGCTCGAGGATTTTATTTTTGTTGAATAACTGTCCAGAAGGTTTGCCACGTTTTCCGATGCAAAAATTTTGCCCAGGAATGCAGAGATGCCTCTAGGAATTTTGAAAAATATTACTTGATGCTTTTTAAGTTGGGTCAAAACCATGTCTTGCCAGATAATAACTTTTATTGGTTAAATCAGTTAGAAACTTTATTGCCGAATGAAACGCCATGCGCTTTATGTCCTGAGGACTCAGTCAACAGTATCTTTGGTCCATGGTTATGCATTGCACCACAAGTTCATTTTCAGGCCATTTAGGTTTGGCACTTAATTAGCTCGTTATTAAAACGGCGCATGTCCTCACCAACCTCTGCAGAGCTCCTTTGGGCTGGGAGAATATTTTGACATTTTCCAATAACGCAGTACTCTTATTTCTCAAATCTTTCTCAGAAGGGCTAATAGCCTCTTCATTTCAATTGCTTCTCTCTCAGTCAGGCGTCATGTAAGCTCGGTGCAAATCACTGATTGCAAAAAGAAATCCTTGTGACAGTACAACGTGTTACTTCAGCACAGCAATTTGTATCTTTGTTTTAAATGTTTGCTTAGTATGAGATATTGGTAACAAAATCTGAGACATTCTCTCCTTTTCGGAATTTGCCGTCTGTATTTGTAAATAACAACTCAAATTTGGAATCGCCTTCGAAAAAGATAACTATTATAAGAATATATTGTAGCTTCCTTTGTTTGTCCATGAATATGTTGAAAGTAATTGAATTTATGAGGGTATTTTGAGACAGAAAACTGGGGGCTATAAGGAACTTCAACACTGAAGCATAGCGAATAGTCTCCCGTGCTCTATATGTTATACGGTGTCCTCTTCCTTACTGAGAGCTTGCAAGGTCTCAAGTAAACAGTATTCATGGTTGTCATTGGGTTACAAGACGCAAGAATTATCGCGAACCGTGTACTGGGGAACTGTCTCGTAGTAAAATGCTATGTGTTTGGTATAATGAAGCCACACAGAGCGTACAATAAAGCCTTCCTTCATGAAGGATATGAACGTCCAGCAAATTCTGACCACTGGCAGCAGCGACATCTTCGCGCGAGGGTCTGTGCCAGGTCCACACTGCACTGACAAACACAAAACAGAAAGAGATGAGAAACTACTGCCCACACATCCGACAAAACGCAGTAAATTTCAACGTGTTGCAGTGTTTTGTCCTGCCCACAGTCAGCAGACAGCTGCAGTGAAGTGAATACTTAATGTGGGCTTCAAGGAAAACGAAGATGTGGACATTCGCCTAGCTGCGGCTGGTTGTATATTCCTCTCATGAAAAACATTAAAAGAAAAAAGGAAGCAAGAGACGTGTTTGGGTATTGCCAGTATTGAGTAAACGAAAAACACTAATTTACACGTGTCATCTTTACTCCAGTTTCAAGTTGTTAAAGCCATGACCTCGGCAAACTGCGACAGGTCCGCACTGCGCTGCGGGCAGTTTGCAGTTAGTGAAACTTGCAAAAAACGGAAGCTATTTGATCCTTACCGACTGGTCACTGGACTCGGTAGAGTTGCACTGAACACAAACAAGTTGCAGAAATGTTTCATACATGTTGCAGAATTATTGCAGATTTGTTGCAAAACGCAGAGTTTCTGTTTTGTTTCTGTACTGTCAGTTTGGACTGGAGCCGGACTAACTTCCATGTCATACGACCACCAAAGCTTCTAGTAACAGGAAACGTGAGGACCGATTGCTTTTGGACAGAGGTCTACGACCTGTGGGAGAATACAAATTATTGTAGAGGTTAATCCCTTCGAAAACATAATTGTTTGCGCACAAACCTCACTGCCTATCACGGAAAATCCCATTCCATATTCACAAATCGAGTTCATCCTGTCTCACTTAGTTCTGCAGCATTGTCAACAACGTTCCTACTGGAACTGAATTTTGTCGCATCACTTTCATGTTGTACATTCCATGCATTGTACATGATTTTCAAATCCGTACAGCACCCACAAATGCACAGTTCCGCTATTATATATTTCAGTCTTAATTAGCTCCTACGCTTTATTTTAATGCATGTACCGTGCAGCTTACATTATTTTTCATTTTAACCAACAAATGCACAGTCAATATCACAACATTCTCTCTGTGTTATCTATAATCCTACATGTTTGGACTTTTTTCCATGCCACCACCAGACAGTTTACAACCAACGCCTTGCTAAGTTACACATGTTCTTCAAATTGCAGCTGTTGATAATACAATTATAAAATCAACTGATTAATTTTAAACACTCTAAATTTTAAATATAATCAATACTTTTTATATGCTTAAGCATTGTTAGAATATTTGATTGCTGTAAGTTTTAGTAATACAGGTGTTAGCTCCCTGATGACGGTATTTAAACCGCGACATGAAGCAGCGAATTAGGAGTGAAGTACATTATAGCGGGACTATTCTTTTGTTGGTGCTGGAAGGATTTGTTGCTTCATTTTCAGGAAGTCTCGACTTCGCATTTCAGCCCTCGAAAACGGAAATTCTGACATTCTCAGTCCCTCCTTGAAGTACCAGGACATACCCCTAATACGATGAGACCGTTTCCTTTAGTATCATTTGTAATTCAGTACGCAGTAATCACTGCTCACTTCATGTTATTAAAGTAAGAAATTCTAAGTGTAAGTACATACAACAACGAGGAAGTTATGAGAGGCAAAGACCTCTTTTCCATCTTGGTATATCTGCTCCTGCTGAAATTGAAAGTGTGTTGAAAAGGACTGAATTGCAGTATCTCACACTTCCGTTAAATTCGCCTGATATTTGAGAGCCTTATTCCAGTTTGTACAGAACCTATGTATGAAGTAATCTTAGAGTTGCGGGCAGACATTAAGAGGTGTCAGGGAAAGCGCCTTTTTTGTGCTACTTTACCGACCATCCGACTGCCCGGTCGTGTGCGAATTTGCCTGATTTTCAGCCAGCATTCGTTATATGTCGGTAGGCCAAGCTATTGAATTCGATGGATGTTGACGTTTTCAATTGTACGTCGGAAATTAAATAGAGGAATATCAGCAGTTAGCACGAAGGCAGTATTTATTTATAGTATGGAGGGCGGGATTTGTGTCTTTCGAAGTGGCCGCAGAAGGAAGTATTTCGTGAATAAAAAACCTACACTAATTGTTAAATAGCTAACAATTGCGGCATTACACTGACGAATGATTTGGCAGGATTTCATGAAGGTGTTATGGATTTCTGCTAAACTTCAAGCAGGGAGTCCTATCAAGCAAACTGTACTCTTGCAAGTACCAATTATTCCCAATGGGAATACGTTATATATATATATGAACGTCACCATTTATTCTGACACAGCATCCTGAAACATGTTTGGTGCCGTTACATATTTATCGCTGTGTTTCCAGTTACTATGTTCCTATAACTCTTATCAGCTCAGTATGCTACCTATAAGAATCCATCCATCAATAAAGGCACTGAAATAAATATTTTGACCTAAACAGAGGTGGTGCATTAGGACTGAATCTGTTACAAGGAGCTGTGTTTCATCTTCCCATATTATTATGCTTTTAAAATAGGAAATAAGATGGGTAAGGTTTGTAGCACTCATGGGAAAGAGGAGAAGTGACGTAGAATACGAAGGGAGGAAACAACGTAGAAGACACATACCTACGAACAAAACTGATCTGCTTAATGCTAATGATGCTACTCATGTAGCAACATTGCTTGGTTGTTGAGAGCACCTAGAAGTATAATCGAACATAATTTATTGCAATGAAATATTGAGTTTGATTCTTCTTCGTTAAACGTACCCAAGACAGAACAATTTGTGCAAATATACAGTCTTTAGGGTTTACAGTCCAATGAATGTGCTGCTTTTAAACAAATGGTTCATGTTGTACCAAAAGCCATCATAATGTTGAATAGTGTAAAAATAACGAACGGCCAATGGATACGATAAAAAGACGTAAGCCGGACGGTGCTGCCGTCTTGCTGCTCTGCTGAAGGTGCGAACTGGAATTGTGAGCTTTTGCACTTCCGTAGCGGTGTTCAGACGCAGGACACTATAATTACACAGCACGTAATGTATTAAGTGTTCATTTCCTTTGGATAATTCAGTTGAATCAATGGGTAATTAGATTCCTTACGAAGGTAACCTTGTGGCCTCGAAAGGTCGGGTGTCGATTACCCACTGACGCAACATCATATCCCGGATGAACGGAATCCTCAGCTACACCATTACCAAAACATCAGAACTCCCAACAGGATATCCTGACCTTATGTTTGTCGACCAAGGTCCTGCGACATGGGGTTAGCATCCCATTACTGTCCGGTGAACGAGACGTGACATGGCGATATATGGGGTCCTATTTCATTTTATTCATGAAAGCAACAGCGAGTGTCTTCCATTGACAATCCTGAACTTAATTAAGTAACAAACAATCCGTGCTCTTACTCCGTACCTCTTTGTTGTACCTGGTTGCAGAAATTGTATTTAAGCACAAACGACTATGTAGTAATATAATTTGGCTTGGGTCAAAGGGAGAAGAAGTTAGAATTTTACGTTATTACGAGACTTCAAAGAGGTTTTAGAGAGGGCAGGGCACGTACAAAGGGCTGCAGGTACCCCCACCCGCAAAGTGACAATGCATTAAAACATTTGTTTTTCTCTTTGCGCACTTTCTGCGGTAGAATATTGCAACCGCCAATAAACTACACAAATCCACTTACAACTGCAATATGAAATTGAAATGCAATGAAGTAACTTAATTTTGTCACATCAAATACGAATATTGTCCCTCGAATTATGCTTCATTTATCATAACACACTAGTCATGAGAGAGAGAGAGAACCGTTTCAGGAGATGGTTGAATTCCCATTTTTTTATTTCAGTGCTTTGCACCGCAGATGTGAGCAATAACCTTATGGGATGTGACACCGTGTAGTGTGGTAGAAATTTACCGGTGTTTCAGAGGAATCTGCTCTGTCTGTCAGCAGAATAGAATATGTCTCCCAAGTTATGAGATAGTTGTATCGGTGCTAATTTATAGTTTCTCACAAGTCCTATTTTGTCGTGTTTTGAAGATACACGCTTGTGTGCGAGAGCGCCTGAACGCCCTGAAAGTTCTTATTTTAAGTTTCCTTCCGTCCCAGTTAGGCAATACGAAGAGAAGAGAATGTAAAGTTACTGTAAATTAATAGAAAAGTTTAAAAACAGAAAGTGCAAGATCCACGAAGAATTTAATGTGAGAATAAAACGTTTGATTATTTATTGATTTATGTTTACATAATCGGTTATAAAAGGTAAAGTTTTCCCGTTACAGGCCCGGTATGGCACAGAGGGTGGGTAGAGGTATAGCTGTACTCTTCCATGACCGCGGCACTAGAAGAGGGTGAGTGGTCAGCAGCACGCCCCGGCCGCACTTTACCCCCGGAAAAAACCCGGTACCCATTTTACAGGAGGCTGGGTGGGCCCCAGGGCCAGTCTGGACGGGCGGAAAATCTCGTCCCCACCGGGATTCGATTCCGGACCGTCCAGCCCGTAGTCAGTCGCTATACCGACTGAGCTACCCGGCCCACACATAATCGGTTATATACACGTAAAATAATTGGGTACCAACATGTGGACTTTACTTTAAAATAGTACACATGCACGGTATTTCATATTCTTCAGATTTAGGAGAAATGTGTAGGTACGTCACCTATTTATAGACTTCACTAAAACCTATAAATGCAATAAGAGTGAAGGTCTGTGTGATATTTTCATTGGGTTCGTATACCCGTGAATCCAGTTACGTTAATTAAAATGTGTTAATCGCAAAACCGTATCAAAATCCTTACGGGCAATAATTTAATATTCTGGTTGTTCAGACACAGGGGGATGCTATGTTGCCTTGCTTTAAGAGTGCATTGCTGAATTTGCTGTTAGAAAGGGACTTAAATTTTCTGGGGCTCTACTGCTTCTGGTTTACGCTGGTGATATTACTTTAGTGGGTGAAATCGTAACACCATGACGAAGAAAAGAAATCCAGAAAACTAGAGAGGGTATGTGATCAAACACAACTATGTTACTTAAGATGGTTTAATGACTATAACTAGAAAAACCACATGTTCGACACTTATTGGCCATCGTCAGGTTTCCTTCAAGAGAACTTATGGTCCTACTGCATATAGTAGGACCATAAGTTCTCTTGAAGGAAATCTGACGATGGCCAATAAGTGTCGAAACATGTAGTTTTTCTAGTTATAGTCGTTAAAACATCTTAATTGACATAGTTGTGTTTGACCACATACCCTCTCTAGTTTTCACACACACAACGGGGATGACACAATTCAAAGAAAGCCAGAAGCTGTATTAGTTTCTGCTAAGGAGGTTTGTCTGGAAGCAAACATCGAGAAAACTGTGTGTGTTTGTTGTGAATGGATTGCAAGACGGAATCACAAAACACGGAGAATAATTTTCATGAAAATATGTCGGCTTTCAAATATCTGGCTTATCAGAATTTTAATTCACGAATAAATTAAGACCAGATTATATTCGCGGTAGGCTTAATTTCACATGCTCACAATTTTGTTTTTGCCTCTGCTGTCTAAAAAAAAAGGCAGATAAAATAACTTCCGTAATTCAGTTCACTTTGTGTGGTGGCGAATGTTCATCACCTTTCAGGGCAGGGCATAGGTTGTGTGATTGGGATCGGCATGGTAGGGAAAGCATCCACATCTAGGTAAGAGTAAAGTTGAACCTAAAACAGGCCACGAAGGCCCAGAGGGTGGGTAGAGGTGTAACTCTACTCTTTCTTTAACCTCGGCGCTAGATGGGATGGGTGGTTAGCTCCACTGATCGGCCGCTTTACCCGTAGGAATGCCCCGGTACCCGTTGTACAGGAGATTGGGTGAGCCCCAGGGCCGGTCTGTACAGGTGCGGAATTCTCACCCCCCCAACGGAATTCGATCCCTGGACCGTCCAGCTCGTAGCGAGTCGCTGTACCGAGTGAGCTATCCCGGCCCACGAACTTTCACATCTGATGGGAAGAAATAATTAGAAGCTAGAGAATGTAGCATTAATTTGTACTCCAAGCAAACGGTCATTCAGACTATAACGTCATGGTATTCAGGTCAAGTGATACTCGTGGGTTAGCAGAAAAATGAATACAGAATGCAGACTGGGAAACCTGAGGCAATGAGACCGCTTGGAGGTATGGAATTGCTGGATGCAGGTTAGAGGGTAATATTAAAATGGATCTTAAGGATATGTAATGGTATGTTATAGACTGATTTCATGCGGTTCAAGCAAATAAGTGGCGGGTTGGATTGAACACAGCGATAAAGATTGCTCTTCTATGATGTTGCGCAGTCTAGATTGGTAGGTAGTTGCGATGTACGCTGCATAACAACCCAGAAGAGCGAAGGTCTCACCTATGCTACGACGGAATCTTGAAGTTACGCAGTGATTCATTAGAAAATGCAGGGCAGAAGTGCGTGTAGTTAGTTTATACAGGCTTGGCTGTTGAAATTTACCTCAAGAGGAACATTAGTCTGAACTTACTTACTTACTTACTTACTTACTCCAAGGAGCAGGGTCCTTCTTGAGAAGCTAACCGGTTCTCAGTTAGTCAAGAAATTCCCTGCATTTTATAGAACCCGAAGGTTCATTACCGCATTAACAAATGCCCGCCGCCTGTCCCTATCCTGAGCCAGCTCAATCCAGTCCATATCCCCACATCCCACTTCCTGAAGATCCATCTTAACATTATCCTCCCATCTATGCTTGGGTCTTCCAAGAGATCTCTTTCCTCAGGTTTCCCCACCAAAGCCCTATACACGCCTCTCCTCTCCCCCAAACCCGCTACATGCTCCGCCCATCTCATTCTTCTCGATTTGATCCACCTAACAACATTGGGTGAGGAGAAAAGCTCATTAAGCACCACATTATGTAGTGTTCTCCTCTCCCCTGTTATCTCGTCCCTCTTAGGCCCAAATATTCTCCTCTGCAACCTATTCTCAGACACCTTCAGCCTACATTCCTCCCTCAATTTGAGTGACCAAATTTCACATCCATACACAACATGCTAAATTATATTTCTGTATATCTTAATCTTTAAATGTTTGGATAGCAAACTGGAAGACGAAATATTCTGCACCGAATGATAACCAGCATTCCATGACTTCAGTCTGCTCTTAATTTGTTCCTGAACATTCGTCTGAATGGGGAATAATTATCGCCGATAATAAATGATTTCCAGAAAGGAAAGAGAAAGTATGAAGCAAAGAAGTAAAGGAATGAAAGCATACGAAATCAGAAGAAAGAAAAAAGGAGCCGCGTGACCCTCAATATCAGTATTGTGTGATTAACTAACTTGAATACTGGCCTCAAATAAAATGTACTTGGAGAAGGTTAGACAGCTGTGGCTTGTATCTAGAACTTCGCACTGTGAGGGCCACTGAAATATTTCCACTGCATCTGTCGGTCTTCAGTCTGCATGGTTTTAAATTCAGCCTAAAAAATGCAACAAAATGAAGTAGAGATTTTGTATTATAAATGGAACTGAAGGATAATATCGATTAAATATTTCCTTCTTACGTTTTCGATAATATTTTACGATAAATGCTCATTATACAGGAATAGAATTATAGTGAATTACAGCGGGCAGCTTTACATGTTACACAGATAACACAGATTGGAGCTGATGGTCGGAAATTTATGACTTTTACAAAGTAGGGGATCGAAGAAGAAGATGCAGCAATTTTACTTAGACCAGTATGAGATGCCGGGAAACAAGTGGAGTGAAAAATGGCCAGCAATAACTAGCATAATGCCTGCAGTAATGTCCATACCTTATTTTCTGCTGATCAACATTACTTGCTCCAGAATAGCTCAATAACTTGTTTACATCCGCCTTGCATTTAAAACTTTCATTTCTTGGGTGATGCAGTGCGGGAACCTCTAAACATTTTGGGGGCATAAGTCTGGGGAATTTGGTGGCCAATTAATGTCGCCAAACCCTTAAATTTTGCGGCTTGGAAATTTTCCGTAAAGATTGTCATTCTTTGTTTTGGCTGTGTTGGCCCTTTACGCCCATCTTTTCTACTCTTTGCATCATTCTTCACGGTTTATAACCAAAACCTTTTGCAGCATAGTGAAATAGCGGCCACATTTGATGCTAATGACCTGGTGTTGTTTCTTAAGGAAGTGAGGCATGATCATACCGCGCGGTTAGATTTGCATTATGGAGGGTTAAATGGTGGTGTGGTTTTAACAGTGGGAATTGGAGAAATTATGTGTGCTTTATTGCAGTCAGCTGTGCAGAACTGATTACAGTAATTTTGGCAATATATTAAGTGTCATGTCAACAGGTATGGACACTCAACTTCAATTGTTAGGAGATTCGGTTCTTAAAATGATTCTGCTCATTTGTTGTCCGGTCTCTCGTATTTTCCATGTTGCAACAGCCCCAGTGGGCCTGGGCCTCCTCATTATCGAGGCTTCACGATTACACTCAGACACACCACAGTCGGTAGGACTCCTCTGGACGAGTGATCAGTCCGACGCAGAGACCTCTACCTGACCACACACAACACTCACGACAGACATTGATGCCCGGGTGGGGATTCGAACTCGCAATCCCAGTGCCCGAACGGCCGCAAACGCACCACGCCCTAGACCGCGCGGCCACTTGGGATCGGCAGTGTCTTGTAATAGTCTACGGAGTTCCGGCAGTTTCTCGTCTTAAGCAAAGTCACGGCTGCTCACTTCCATTCCACGTCCTATCCAAACCAACGCTCACCATTCATACCAGCTTTCGATTGTGCATGCTGGGAAGTACGGAAAGCGCTGTTTAAATATTCTAAATCGTAAACAAATACATGTCATACGTTTGGGCTCTTACGGACACGCTAACAGACTGCTGTGCTATGAAGTGTCTTGTCACCCTCAAAAAGGAGGCAGCAGGTTCCTCCGAACCATATGAAGATATCTGCCAGACTACACGGCGTCACATACCAGGGTCTTCTGCCATTAGTGCCTCAAATCTTGCACGATACTACAATTCTTGTCGCCTATAAGAACTAGACATTTTTGAATATCTGAGACACTGTTGGCTTGTCAAAAGGGATTCCGCGCCATGGAGTACTCAGAAGTAAGAATTGTTAAAGGAGAAATGTGCGATCTGTCTCTCGATTGTGCTGTGTGCTTGAACATGTTTCAGTAGGCACTCCAGCTGCTTGTTTACCCTATCGTGAACCTGATCAGGTTTCAATAGGCAATTCAGCAGAATTCGTCACCATTGCTGTTCAGGTGAAAGGATATCCGACGTCATTTCTGTTGCTCATCGTTAGGGTATATTTACACCTGTACTTGGTAGACGTGCTGAATGTGTTGCAGTTTATTTAGCCATGCTGTTTCGACTCAAAGTGCCAAATGCCCATGTCTTTGAATAAGATGACGACAATAAAGGCAAGTAGAGAAAGAATAGGAGGGAGACCCTCATGGCGCTTTTGACGGAGGTGGTAAATACAGCCACATTCGGAACACCCTGTAAGTGACACTAGGCTCATAGTTTAGTCGGCTTAGCCCAGTGAGTAGAATGACTGGCTGCTGGGGCCGCAGCGATCGGAGTTCGATTGGCAGCAGCTGTGGGGATTTATTTGCTGTTCTACAGCAAGACAAGCTCACTTTCATTGAGGACCGGAAGGTCTTCAGCGTTGCGAAAGGTGCCCGTGCGAGAACCTGGCCACACCTGGTAACTGAGAAACAGTAGGCCTTTCGTCTCTTACGTGGTGATATTTCATTAACGAACGCCTTCAGAAGTGCGGTTTGTTCAAGGAAGAACTAAAGAAAATATGCACATGATGGGTCTTCTGTCGGTCTTGCAGAGTGGGTTTCGGGGGTACCTGGAATATTCAGAGTGCTTTCTGGAATTTGTTATGCATGGTGATTTGTGGCACCTCCTGTCGCGTGCAAAGAAACCTTGTGGCTCTCACTTATCGCAGATCTGTTTTACCTTTTGAGCATGACTAAGCAGCTTGTGCATGAAAGGCCGAATGTCCTATTGCCCCATTACACCCCTCTTGCCTGTAAAAATAGACATTTAAATGGGACTCAGTGTTTCCGCGGGGGTTTAAAATTGTTGCCTTGTGGATTATGCGACAGTATAATCTGCTATGTGCATATATTGCAAAGGAATTCATTGATTCCACCTCCGAGCTAGAAGTAGAGGGAGTAACTATCTACTTAGACCCTAAATTACTACGAGATTATACGTTTCCTTGACTCAGAATACCAGAATACAAATAGAAACAATCAAGTGCTTACTCTTTTCGTGGAACTTCATTGTCAGCTTTCTTGTATACCTCATATCGAACTCAAAGGTGTATATATATATATACCTTACTTACTCGTGGGTGGCTTACCCCTTCAGAGAAGACACGGAGAGAGAGAGACAATTACAGAAAATTTGAAACACTCGTCGGTGGAATTCTGTTCAGTGCTTATAAAGAAATTTTAAACTTATCGCCATTGCTAATGTCGGTAGTAATTTTACTGAAATTTCAACTGGTTAGTTCAGTGATACAGGATTTTATTGAAAATTTGAGAGATTCCGGTCAGGAAATCTGTCGTCGGTTATGAAATCCGGAAATTTCTTAACTTGCTCGCGAGAACATGTTCACGAGAGCTGCCGCATGGAATGTCAGAAACCTGTGTTTTTCAGAGCCAGTAATGGCAGTGGCCAGGGAATTGGCGGAGAATTGATTAGATTTGTGGGTGTATAAGTTGTCTGATGGGTCAAGACAGGCACTGGACGAGGAGAGGATTGTACTTTTTTTTGTGCGGACAAGCCGATGACAGAGAAATATATCATCCCTTAAAACGGTAGAATTTGTTAGTGATAGGATGTAATATACTGTGCAATGGTCAGAGGTCGCTGGTATGTTTTATCTGAATTCGCATGCAGCTAGTGAGGAATAGGTGGTGTTTCAAAAGACAGGTCCTATGAGGATTTAGAACAGGTACTCGGTCACCTTCTTAGGTATCGTATGAAAATTCTGTTAGAATATTTTAATGTAAAACTGGGAATAGAACATAACGTTAAACAGGCAATTGGAATGAGAGTTTATTTGAAAACATTAGTGATAAGGGTATAAAAAGCTGTCAACGTTTCCACATCAAAGAGAAACATTCATAATTATTCCTGGACGTCCCCTAATGGGACGCCAGACATATTGATAGGTGAGAGATGGCTTTTAAGTCTAATTGATGTTTTGTCTTTCAGTGGAGCTGAATGTGATAGTGATAATTATCTGGTGGTTGCAAAGGTTAGCGAAAGACCGTAGGTAAGTCAACAAATATCACAGAAGTTCAATGTAGAGAGATTCAATCCCAAGAAGCTAAATGAGGTGGAAGTTAAAGAAAAAGAGGGCTTTAAAATTTCTCAGCTTAGAGAACTGAGATGATATCGATGACGTAAATGCAGCTTGCGAAAATATTATAGAGAACATCAGAATGTCAAGTAAGAAGGTCTAAGTCTGTATGTACGAAAGTAGTTTGAACTACGTTATGATGAAGATTATTCAAATTGTGTAGATCGACGTCTAAATTGCAGTGGGTATAGGATCAAATCCAGATTAATGCAGTAATCTGAACAGTGTAAGACATGAAACTGAAGCCATGTCCGTAACAAAACAGGGAATGTATGGAAGGTAAAAATTGTGAATTTACGACAGAGAGTATATACAAGAATATTAGAAATTTCTCTGTGGGCACAAGTGAATTTAAGAAGGGTTACCAGTCTAGAGCTAACTTTATAAGCTATATATGAGACATCCCCGGTTGTGTATCAGGTCACAAGTATATATTTATTCAATGTCAGTCACGCAAAACTACATTAAAATCTTTATTTTACAAGCGACTAGTTCCAGCTCTTGCTTCAAGTTATCATCAGGCCATATCCAAGAGCAAAGAAACGGAAAAATTCACAACTGCAGCTTAAATGGTCCATATTCGGTGCGTAAATCAGATGTATAAATTTTTAACAACATCAACAAATGCACTTGAATGTATAAATGTAACTTTATTACATTGTAATCACAGACATGTTTCGACCACTCGTGTGGTCATACTCAGGGTGATGGTAGTAACAATACACGTTATAATTATGTTTGTATTCTTGTTCTCACCATCCCGAATAATGGCCATTGAGTGGCCAAAACATGTCTGTTATTACTGTGTAATAAATTTCATTAATACATCCAAGGGCATTTGTTGGTATTTAAAAAATATATATATATACTTGAAACTTCAATTAAAATGGAGTTCTCCGCTTTACATTAAAGTACATTTCAAACGTCTTTAAATATATATATATATATATATAAGTGTGTGTGTGTGTGGGGGGGGGGGTGTATTTACATTACCGGGGCCCTCGTATGGGATTGTGTTGATCTACATGCGGTTTTCCTTTTTGTATTCCTTTAAAAATTTAGTGTTGTAGCTGTGGAAAAT
>Ga0123354_10005031_pt1 | contig 19039 bp, 11 predicted proteins | sample TergutLab28metaG_2_FD_97872 | JGI IMG/M metagenome (GOLD analysis project Ga0123354, IMG submission 97872) | Labiotermes labralis P4 segment gut microbial communities from Petit-Saut dam, French Guiana - Lab288 P4 | ecosystem: Host-associated > Arthropoda: Insects > Digestive system > Gut ...
AAATCCCAATGACACCATCTGGAATCGAACCAGCGAACTTCTGATTTGTAGCACAGCACCTTAACCACTGTGCTACCGCGGTATACAACTAGGAATACTTCTATTTAAATAACACGTGGCCAGCAAAGTTTTCGAATATATCGAGAGCAAACACTTACCTCAATTAATAAGACCGTAATTTCTTTCTGAAACTAATTTCAATTTTTTAAAATTACGAGTATTTAAAATTATTTAAAATTGTAAATATTTTGCGTAATGTAAAAAATCCGTATTTCGATGTTATCCCACGTAACTAAGATAAGAAAATACATTCTATTACACAAATGTTTAATTATTTTACAGTAAGTTTTGGTACTTTCGTAAACAAATTTGTTATATATTAACTTTTTAAATATATATTGCAGTCAACAAAACTATATGATAAAAGCAGAAGTTAAAGCGACATGTTTCGACTTAAAAAGTCATCGTCAGGCTAAGCTAAGAACGCGCAGCGCAGCCACATTTTAATGAACTTCATGGTTCTTAGCTTAGCCTGACGATGACTTTTTAAGTCGAAACATGTCGCTTTAACTTACCTTTTATCATATAGTTGTGTTGACTGGAATATATATATTAATAAAGTTAATATATAGAATCATTACACAACGGGATGACTTTGTTCAAATGTGTTATGTTTCCTCTTAGTGGATGGTGGTGGTAGTTCTTCCAGTGGTTGCGGGGGTGATGAGCGTGGTGATTACCATGTTCGCGATTGCTGGTGCCATTAATGGTGGTGATGATGGTGGTAGTGGTAGTGGTGTTGGTGGTGGTGATGGTGGTGGAGGTGATCATCCTCAATTTTCGGGCCTTGATTGTCTGTAATTGTGTGTTCGTTTTTTGTTGTGGTCGATGTCGTGCTGCAGATTAAGTTCGCTGGTGAAGAGTGAGATAAAAAGAAGACTTCTCTGAAATTTGAGCAATTTGCAGACTTTTTTTACTTTGTCTTAATTAAAGCATTCCTCAACAATTGCTGCTTTAGCTACTGAAAAAAATATATATATAAGTAATATGCGAAACATGACAACAATGTGGGCAGTAAACCGCCACGACTTTGTTGTGTTCACCACATAACAAGCGGGGTGTATTCTTATCACAATGAAAAGATTATGCTTATGTTTCATTTTAAAAGTGTATTTCAGTATTTAGCACTGAAAAGTTTTGAGAGTTATGTGTTCATATCTTATCGTAATCGGATTTACTTTGCAGGATTGTTTATTTTTATAAATTGTGTAAATATAACGTTGAAGTGGTTTTTGGAAACAACTTTGTGTAGTCGCTTGGACATTTACACACCACATGCATTAGCTGCCACAAATATTTTTATATCAGATTATGTCCTAAGTTACATGTAATACTTTTAATTACTATATGGTGAGGTAAATTAAGTCAAAAACACAACTATAAATATATGGCTAAATGATGGTGTTTATTAGCAATGGAAAAACTACATGTTTCGGCCTATAGCGGCCGCTACAGGCCGAAACATGTAGTTTTTATATTGCTAATAAACACCATCATTTAGCCACAGGTTTATAGTTGTGTTTTTGACTGAATTTACCTCACCATATAGTTTAAACACACAACGGGGATGGCACACTTCAGTATTTTAATTACTAGTTGCTAATTTACAGGAGTTTATTTCTTCAGAAACTAATATACTTTTGTTGATCATATACAATAAGATGGCTACGTTATTGTGTAATGAAGTGAAAGTGGAGCTGAAATCTAGAGACACGTACACGGCAAACTTAATTTAGTGAAGATATGGTTAGGTTCATCAGTGTCATTTTGCGGAAACATGATATTATATTAATAAATCCTTGCAGAATACCGCCTAAACTAAAATACTTATATCTGTGTAGTGCTATCTTTCTCGTATGGTGACTTGACTTCCATCAAGTTTTCAAGGGGAAGAACACTAAAGCTTAAGGCAGTAATTAATGCTGCCACAAGCCAAATAATTTGGCGATCGTTACGATAAGGACTCAAGAATTAGTAGAACATCCGTGTGAATTATTCCAATTTAGATTTGAAATAAGCAAACGTGTATATTCTATTCTACTACATCAAATACTGTATTACAATAAAATAATAGTCAGTAGCTATCCAGTTGAATAATCAAATTCTGTTTACAGCTTAATACAAGTTATCTAAATAATTATCTTGCGTCACCCTCTCTCTCTCTCTCTCTCTCTCTATATATATATATATATATATATATATATAAATAAAGAAACTCGTTTATTTGTAATAAAATACTAAATGTTACCAAACTGCTCAACTCGGAATAAAATGAATTTCGAATAGAGTGATCTTGTCTTAACTTACACAAACAGAAGACAGTAGAGCATTGTAGTACCGTCACAACAATCTCAGTAACAAACTTATTCTGTTTCGCAATGTTTCTTCAATCGCAGATACGTGACAGCCGGTAATCGAATAATTCACGAGTGACTGTGAGGTGGTTTACCGAGTTGCGATAGGTTATGTAGAGAGGAGGTGAAAAGTCGGGCATTCCTAAAAGTACAGAGAACTGATTAGGTCACTGTCGGGTTCAGGCATAGTTAGAGTGTAATAAACTGATAACTACTGCTGAGTTCGCGGCAGTAAGTGACTGACCTCTCCGGGATATGAAATTATTAAAATTTCTAAGTTTCTATCTAATATAAACTAATATGTAAATTTAACATTCATTACATCTGAAAATGTTCTGAATGGTCTGATAAATATCAGCAGCTTCCGTAAAAGTATATGATTCTTCAAAATTCCTGTAACGAATGAAGCCTGTGTCATCACGTTACACTAGGAAACCATTCCCGAAACTCTTCCTTAAATGTAGTGACTTAAGTATAAGGAAAAGGATCAGCTCTCATTTAAAGGTGTTGAGTGAAGGATCTTGTTTCCGCCGCAAAACATTTGTAGCAAATTGAATTTAAACGTAATGCTCAGGGCTGTTAGCACACAAAATAGGAAGAACTCAAAACAGAGCGATAAATGTAAAAGGTTTCATGTCATCATGTCAACTTCTTTGTTTAAAATTGTTTCCAAAACAATATGTCGTTAGGGAAGAGAAGCAAAATTAAACATTTTAATTTCTACCAATCAAACTACTTTATAAAAAAATAAATTATGAAGTAGTGGTTCGAAATTTCAGCATCTGGAAGCTTCTGCGTATTTCACTACACAAACACAACAAATGTGACAAGAAAGCTTGGAGGCAGAAGGAATGCAATTATTTTCTTCTTTACTTGTGTTTAATTGGTCAATCGTCTCCAAAACACAGTCAGCTCTCTTCAGACGTCATAATGTCCACCAACCACTCCCTGTAAATTGTCATATCCAAAAATATTTAAACTTAAACAGCCAAGATATTTCACTTGTTGTAGGTCCTTCAGGTCACAAGCTGAGCCTGGAGGCTATGGAATATTTAATGACTGTAATAACAAAAGACAATTTTTAATTATTCAATTTATCTGCAACTGTAACCAGTTTTGTCAATAAATAATGCTAAACTTCGAGATGGTACTCTTAAAAATACCAAATGCACATCTTATAAAGGAAAATATATCTTACAAATATGAGCCAGAAAGTGCTAAATAATATTTCACTCCATATCCTTTGTACTGAATGCCAGCAAATTAGATGAATAGTGTTAATTAATGGGGCAAAAACGAAATCATTAGCCGTATTATCAATCGGACATGAACTTTAATGTGGAGACAATTCAAGGAATAAATATCTTAGAAGGTACAAGTGACAAAGTTTTCCAAACTAAGCAACAAGAATGATGTCTTGTTCGCGCTGCAAGTTTCATCTGAATTACTTACTTTAAAAGAAACATACTTTTACTGAAAAAACAAAAAACATTTAAGAACTCCTGAATGAACCAAGTGCATTATTCGAAAATCATATTTCTTATAATCTGCACATAGATAAAGTGTTAAAAAATAAAATTCAAGGAGATTACTTCTGCTCATTGGAAGATAAAGCGACTTTTATTTCAATTTACAAATACGATGGTAAATAATTCTTCAGAAATATAAAACACACAATTAAAATAATTATTTTTGAATAGTTACCTGTAGTTATAATTATTAAAATGTTTATAACTAAATATTTCGCTTGGAACGAATATCCTTCAAATGCAAGTTCTTCTACACTATTCTAACGCCAAACAAGGTACCTACGCAGGTTTATTCTAGGGGGAATTGAAATATGTTCCACTGTGTAATGTCAGTATTCTCGTTAACGGTCGTTGTAACTAGTGCTGACAGTGTTCGTCATATTGTCAATCGTGGCTGCCGTTGGTGGCGGCTCCTGTATTGATTCTTCTGTTGTAAATTGGATATGTGGCACTGATGATGATTTGGGGATGGCTTTGGTCTGATTGTCTTTCGTCATTTTCGATGGAGGTGGCAGTCGAATTGACAGTCGTGGTTGCTGGCGTGGTTAGATTTGTATCGTCGGTTCTGGTGGTTGCTGGAGTGGTTAGAGTAGTATTATTAGTTCTGGTGGTTGTGTTACCAGCCGTGGTTGCTGGAGTGGTTAGAGTAGTATTATCGGTTCTGGTGGTTGTGTTGCCAGCCGTGGTTGCTGGAGTGGTTAGAGTAGTATTATCGGTTCTGGTGGTTGTGTTGCCAGCCGTGGTTGCTGGAGTGGTTAGAGTAGTATTTTTGGTTTTGGTGGTTGTGTTGTCAGTCGTGGTTACTGGAGTGGTTAGAGTAGTAATTTTGGTTTTGGTGGTTGCGTTACCTGTCGTGGTTTTGGTAGTGGTGTTGTTTGATTTGGTTGTGTTTCCTGTCATGGTTTACAGAGGTGGTAGTGGGTTTGGTGGTCTTTCCTTCGATCTTGACTGTGGAAATCACCTTGTTGTTTGTGATGGCTTCTTCGGATCTCACGTCTTACATATCCCCATTCATGAACGAGTAAAGGTAAAGCAGTCCCTTTACAGGCCTGGGGTGGCCCAGAGGGTTCCAGGAAGTTAAGGTTCCCAGATTACATGACAACGGCACAGGATGATGGTAAGGTTGTCAGCCTTAGGCACCGGCCGCCTTTACCCCCAGGAAATGCTCCTGGTACTTATTTCTGTTAGAGGCAGAGTCGAACCAAAGGCCATAGTGCGATCGGAAGGATTATGTCAATGAAAAATTCCAATGACACCACCTGGAATCGAACCAGCGATCTTCCTATTTGTGACACAGCACCTTAACCACTGTGTCACCCCGGTCCCCCTTGATGAACAAGTACGCTGCTCAAATACTCGACGGAGAGATAATATTTAATGTCACAGTATATACACACTTGAAATAATCCTGTGCACGTTTTGTAAAACGAACACACCTAAACATTTTATATATGTATTGATCTCGTAAATACGCCGATTTACTTTAACAGTAAGCTTTTCTCTTGAGTTTTAGGATAAACGCATAATGACACTACAGATTCCTCAACAATTGAACGTAAATTGGAAAAACAGAGAAAGGAGATTTAAAATGAAAGGTATAATTAGGTAAGTAAATGTAATGTTTTGTATAGCCTACAGGTTAATATTCACGTCACGCTTCATTATCTGAATTTTGGGGATAATTAATTAAAGAAACAAAATGGTGTTTTAATCAATTATTAGATTCAAATGAATGTAGACTTACGACACGCGGATCGTGCCATTGTAGAGGCTCTCATTCGGCTGCACCGCGCAAAATGACAACCCCTTTCAATCCACGACAAATCTCGGCGTTTTGTTTTGGACACTGTAACAGAGGGAGGAAACTTTCACCAAATATTTCTATTCTTCCCTGTCAACACCAAATAAAGTAAGGTAAATGTAAAGTGCACCCTTGTACAGGCATTGAGGCTCTGTACAGGCCTTACAGCCCATAGGGGAAGTTGAGATAAAGCTCTACTCTTTCTTGACCACGACACTAGAAGGGGGTGAGGGGTCAGCGTCACACCCTGGCCGCACTTTACCCTCTGGAAAAACCGGTACCCATTGTACAGGAGGCTGGGTGGGCCCAGGGTCGGTTTGGACAGGTGCGGAAAATCTCACCGCCACCGGGTTTCGATCCCCGGAGCTACCCGGCCCACCAACCCCAAATACTCCACACATATTCTTGCATCTGTTACTGATGCTTTTTAATTTTAGGGATTGGAAATTTCGTTATTTAGACAAAAATATAATTTGCGTCTTCATACGTTAATACGTATCTATTATTTTAAATAATTTAAATTAATATATAGCAAAACTTTACAAACATTTTGTGTCATATTGCACCACATATTCACCAGAGATGCAATGTCATGAATTAATGTTAATAAATATGAAATAAGAAAACACAGAATTTGGTTATCCAGTGATGTATACAAAGAGTCCTGTTCCAGAAATTCAATACAATGCCTATGTAGTGTTAAACCCAACAATCATTAGGACTGTCAGTCACTTTGTTATACTATAAAATTTTTAACCCCATTTGACTCACACTTCATTTAATGGGTCTAGACATATTTTGCAGTTACAAGAAACTCAAAATTTAGTGTCACTCCGCGTGCAAAATTTGACCAATCGTTTAATTTGTGTAATTTTATATTATAACCATATTCGTAATTTAAATTTCTTATTAAATTACAGAGTTCATAATAAGGCAAATATAGCGGTACTTGATTGCTTAAAATATGGAAAGACGAAACAAAGGAAAGAACTTTAAATACTGCATGCTATATTGAGTTTGGAACTAGTATATTCGCGTACTGCAGCAGAATGTAATGGAAGAAACTTCTCTAGAAGCTCAATTTCCGGGATACAGATATTTTTACAACACCTGTCTACTGCAAACCAACAACAAAATGTATATCTGCAAATTTTCCAGCAGAATAAGAAGAAAGAAAACGTAGGAAAATCGTATGCAATATTTAACACAAGTTTTGTTTTTGTTATGTCGTATCTATTCTTTCCCACCTGTTCTCCCTCTTTTTGTTTCTCAGGAATTTCTATTATGTGACAGTACCTCGAATTCCACTTGTTCTCTCTCACTATGTATTTTGCTGGGCACTACTGAATTTCCTAGATTAAGCTTCTCTCAAGCGACATGCTGCAGACCAAGAGCTGGATTAGCGGTGTGATGGCCAACTGTGGTTTCTTGTGTATTGTCGGTGGTCTGAATTACATGCGAGTGTAAAATATATGGATAGAACCTACTGCGGAGCAACAGAAATAACCTTTGTATTCAGTGTTAAAGACTGTATACCTCAAGCGGGTTTTTAATTCACCTCACTTAAACCGTCGTTAAGACTTTAGGAGGGAAAATAGATAACCCTTGATATTTTTTAGAAAATATGTCATTTTACAAAAGTACCACACTTTATTTTATTATAAGATATATAAATCAAATTAACAAATGTTTCTTTTTCTGTTCAAACGCATAATTTCAGCTTTTTAATCTACAATTTTATCCAAATAAAAATATCTAATCCATGTGATTCTCTCTCTCTCGTAGGTTTTGCAGGTTTTTCCGTATTTTACTCATACATATCCTTCAGAATGGGGAGAATATGAGGGTTGAGAAAGCAATTTATCCTATTAGAGAAAGGTGACATCTTTAATACTGTAGTTCTTTATGTTTATTAGGCCATTGGACATTGAACTACAGAATACGAAGAGTGTAGTTCAAATAATAGTACTTTGCTTCTCTGGTTTCACTTATTCAGTGTCCAACGTGTCTCACTTACTGCAATATAACATGATTTCTTCTGATAAATTTGTGGAAATTACTGTCCTTCTGGCCGCATTTTGGTTCTGGGTTCGAGACAGCTTCTAAAAGAAATGAGTACCGGGAATATTGTCTGGGGGTAAAGACGGCCAGTGCGTAGTGCCGACAACCTCATCTCTTTTATGTGTCGATTGTTTCGAAATTTGGGTGCCTCTATCTCCTGGAAACCTCAGGGCCTGTATTAGGGATTGCTTTACTTTTAACTGTGCTTTAAAAATTAGAAACTAAGCAGCCCAATTCGTTAATCGTTTATATCTACGTAATCAATTTCTATCGATAAAGCTACAGGAGGATATCATTAGGTCTCCAAGTGAACGTAAAGTTGACGATTTGTTACTGGAGATAATGTTGCTTAAGTCGCGCTGTTTCATTTGTTTTGGAAGGAACTGTTTAATTCACGAATATTTCTGTAGAATATAGTAGGGTGATTTAATCTGTATCAAAACAGAGGCCAAAAAGACGAGAAACATACGTATAAGGTAACATGGAGGCGCTTTCGTGCAAACATTGTTGCTGTGGAAGAGCAATATTCTGAGTGTGTGTTTGTATACTTAGGTATCCAGCATGCAATGCGCATGAGCCATATTGTTATCTGTGGTTTCCCGGGCTCTACAGAATTTTTCCACATTATCTCATAAAGGACACGATTTTCGACAAAGACGTTATCGATTATAAACTTTGTGTTTTGATTTTCTATACAACGTCTGTCTGAAATATTTCTCATTCTAAGAAGAGCTGAGCGAGATATGATAAAAAATGCAAATTTATCTTCATGTGAAGTACCCGTTATTATTGCCCAAATTTAATGAAACAATTTCCTCTACAGAATTTCGAAAAATACTCACATTTCATGAAAATGCTTTCAGTAGGAGCAGAGTTGATCGATGCGGACAGAAGGACGGACGGACGGATGGAGCAACAGACATGGCGAAGCTGATAGTTTCTTTAGGCAATTTGACCTACTCGCCTAAAATGCGATATCTTATTCATTGGTGATTAAAGAGGAAGAAGGGTTAAGCTTATTAAAATAATATAATTACTCAGCCTTGAAAATACATCTAAGAAACATAACTTTGTGCTCTATATGGTGTAATATTATGCGTTTCGATTAATTTGCTTCTCTGATAACATTCATTTATCTCCAACGCGTGCAAGTAACGCAATCTCTACCAAAGAATATGTTTTAATTTCCACTTCACATATTTTGGAACTCCGTGTACAACTTCCCTGCAAAATTTTACCCACATTTACACTTTATTATTTAAAAAAAAGGGAAAAACTTAACATCAGTATTACACCATGTGAAAATCTGTGACCTAGTTTACGTAAAATTAATTTTAAACGAAAAATATTTATATATATTTAATTCGAGTTTACCATAAATTTCACAATACAACGATTAGAGGATTATTTATTGAAATTCAAGACGTTCATTCATTTATAGTGTCTGGAACACATAAATATGTAACTTTGTTTACTGTGTTTGCCTGAAGTCACTATGCTTAGAATAAGTGGCTGAATGCACTTTTCAACCACACATCTCCATGTATTGACAGTGAAATATATTACTCTGTGCTTAGCGTGCTAAGGAGTTTAAATCGGTTTTCGGAGACCCAACACGTTAGTATGGGCACCGCTACTATCGAAACATGCGGCTCGTTCTTTTACATTGAGTGGCAGATGGAGAACTGGGAGCGGGAAGTCATGTTACGTATTCTTTGATAGGTAGGTCGATTAGAACATTCCTGCCCAAACTCTGCCGAACTAACTCGCTTCTTCCTACATGTGAATTTATATTTCATAGGACACATGAGATAAGTATCAACTGTGCCAATTAGTGGAGAATGATATGAAATTTTGCCATGAGATTTGAAGTTCTGAAGGTGGTGACCGTGAAACTTGCAGGCATCTGGGACGTGAATTCATATAGGATATTTTATATGCATGATTCTTCATGTGGGAACTTTCGTACACCGAAAATAGGGGCACGAGTCTCTTCCAGAAAAATTAAGCCTGTCTAATGAACTACATGATGTTGCATCCCACCAACCAACAATTACATCTAAGGAGCTGAGATCTTTGAAAACGACAGCTGCACGATGCATATATTATTTTAGCCTGAATTCATCGTAAAAACATTAATTAACAAATTTTATAGTATATTTAATGAACAGAACTAATTCGCAAGCTAATAAATTAAACACAATAAAATGAATATTAGAATATAACTTTGGTTTAAACTTTTACGTTAATACAGCCATGACTCAGTCATTACAGTTGTGTGTATGAATAATGGGAGCAAATTTTTTTAAGTTTAAGATAAGAGCACAAGTTTGTTTTTTTGTTTGTTACATTCTTCACAATCGCAGGAATTAAAATGAAGACTGGAAGAAAAACCTATTTTTTTCAAGGAAAAAAAGCTGAAAATTTACTAAGGCTTGGACTGCCACCTACCAAAGACAGCCCGGCAGAAAAGTCACATAAAGCAATAACGGAAATAATTATATATTTCAGTGCATTAATACAGTACTGGTAATAGTGTAAATGTGGCCAATGTAAAGCGTTTAGTTTGCAGAATGTGTTGACTACAGGCCAGACTAAATATGGCGACTGCAGCTTCTTCAGAAAATATCAAAGAGCTGAACACTGAAAGCTGAAACTGCACATTGCGTGGTCCTTCAGTGACATTTCTCTTCTCAACAAGTATAACAAGTTGGAAGAATTTATTTTTTTATTGTTAAATAAAATACAGGGTTATTCAAAATGATTGTCGGGGTTTTAACAACTTGTCATACAAAATACACTTGAGATAGGAGTATATGTTTTTTTTTCATTGAATAGAAAAACACTCCACGTTTTTGTTACATGCCTTAAAGTTGCCCTTTGTGATTCTATAAACATCAACACGATAATCGAGTTCGTTCCTACTGTTTGTAGCATGTAACAACCTTCAGTTCCGGGATACATGCGGGAAGAGGAGGAACATAAACCTTATCCTTGATATAAACCCATAGAAAGAAATCACATGGGGTTGCATCTGGAGAACGAGGCGTATTGTGTATGACAATTTGTTAACACCCGACAATCATTTTGAATAACCCTGTATATTAAACCGTACACAATACACCCTACGTTTAACGATGTAGGAAATGTTAACAGCTTTAACAATATTCTCTCATGTTACCTCCAATTTGTTGCATTTCCTTTGGCTCCAACTTATTTGAGTGTGACGAAATGTTCTTACTGAAGATATTAATATTTTAAATTTCATTAATGAGCTTGTGAGAGTAACGCCATTCCCTTTAACCTTCCTCGTTCAAACCTTTAAGTATTGGAAGTGTCTTGGTATTGCAGTTCGTCATCATAAAGATTACTGCTCCAGAACTAGAAGTACGAGGTACAACAGATGAAATAAATGTAATTGTTGATGGGTACATTAAGGAAAACTTAATGAAGTAATTTAATTTAAACAAACTTAATTCGGGAACAGTTGATTTTCAAAGTGTCGTGGACTTCTTGCGACAAAGGAACGAACACTTTTCAAAGTCTCTCCTCTCTCTTCTATGCCTTTCCCCTTGAATGTAGTGCATTAAAACAAAAGTTACTGATGGTAAGGCCCCTTACCACACGAAATCTCATTACATCGAATCTGACGCTTCACAATGCTGAATATTTTACCCACTTTTCGTGATTTAATGTAATTTAATGAAATAATGAAATGAAAAACAACGTAATTTAGAGTATGGCGCGAGTGCATTATTATGTACATGAATGTTGTACAATGACCTTCAATCTCCTTGTATCGTTAAATCTGAATAGCTTATTTTGAAAGTACTGGATTACTTACTTACTTACTTACTTACTCCATGGTGCAGATTCCCTCTTGAGAAGCTAACTGGTTTGCAGCTAGTCGAGAATTTCCCCGCATTTCACGGAACCCGAAGGTTCATTACCGCACTCACAAGCGTCCGCCACCCGTCTCTATCCTGGGCCATCTCAATTCAGTCCATACACCCACATTCCACCTCCTGGAGATCCATTCTAATATTATCCACCCAATTATGAAAGTATTGGATTACCTAAATAAACCCTTTCACCTCCCCCGTCCACGTGATTGGTCTGTGTTTTATTTTATAGTATCCTTTCCTAGACGAGATGGCAGGATAAATACACTTTTCAAGAAAATTCAGGCGGTCACAAAGTGGCCTACATTATGAAGAAGATAAATCCTAATATTCGCTGCGGAATATGCAACTCGCACAACAAGAAAGGGAAATATGGTGTTATTTGGCTAATTATTATGCACAGTGCGGGGGCACGACAACCAGCCACACAGAGATAAAATCCATTATGCATTGAAATAACTAGATATATACACATGTCATCTCTGAACCATAGCAATTAATCTAGCAAGTAGAATTACAACTATGTACAAGCCGTTGTACAACATTCTACACCACCAACAGGATTTACGTATCTCCAACGGCGTAACATAACAATTATCCTATTAAAAGTAATTACACCATAAACGAAGATAACGAAAAGTTTTGTACTAAATATTTACGGGGTCAGCTATCCACATAACAACTGCATTAGGAATTTTAATCACACATGTAAACAGCTGATATATTCAACATGATAACAAGGAGTGATATCATGTGATCTTATTTTACTTACATATATATATATATATGTATGTTTATATAAATATAACTGGCTTTATTAGGTTTTAAAATCGTATATGTTTTACGTGTTGCTCGCTGAAGTTCGCGTTCGACCACCGAAACATGTAGAAGGAAGATCGTGTATTTCTGGCACATAATTTGTACATGCAAACTTTTGGTACTTAATAAGAAGAAGCAAAATATATTGCACGGAATGAATAATATCAAAGTGCAGTATATATGGGTTTGTATTTTGTTTTAATGCTTGTGCAGGGTCTTCATATGTAGTCTGCAGGATGGCCTTCTGATACAAAACACACGCAGCTTTATGCCATGTAATAAATATGTGTTTGTGTTTACAGGAATTGTGACTCATAATAATGGAAAAAAATTCTGTCTTTTTTAATGTCTGTGTAGTACTAAAAAAGTAACTACATTTGTAGGCAGCTTAAACATAGGTAGTATTTTTTCAGTGAGCTTTAGGCAATTAAACTATTTAACTAGTCGGTGAGCCTCCATCGAAAATTCGAAATTCTGCTGCAAAGAATTTTTTTGTAATAGCAAGATTATATGCACTCTACCATCTAATAATTCTCTGAATCGTGTTTTTTAAATGTATTTTTAGCTTCGCTTGCAATACTCATTTTTAATAGAATAAACGCAATTTAAATACAAGGACGTTTACATTCTATGTTTCAGCTGATACAGGACACAGCTTTTTTTGTAGCTCGACAGCAGTACAGTTCCTAGTCTTCCACAAGTTTCAGGTTTCAAGATAAATCTCAAGACACAGCACATTCGGCAGGACTTCCCTGGGCGAGTGATCGTCCCGTCGCAGATATCTCTACCAGACAACCCATTCAACACGCGAAACAGACATTCATGTATCCGGCCGTTCTTGAACTTGCAATCCAAGCAAGCGAGCGCCTGCAGACCAGCACCATAGAATGTGCGGCCGCAGGGACCGTCAAAATAAACTTAACACTGACCAAATAAATGAAGAATGATACATGAATTTTTCGAAGAAACAGTAACAGACAGCACTAATTTTAATAACACTGCAATATAGTTCAACTCTTTTATAACTTCATGAAGACGAATGTTTTTTGTCGTTATGAACTGGCGTCGTTATAACTGAGGAGAAAATGTTGTGGGTAACAGTTAGGAATTAATTGGTAACGCAGGATACTTGACACTATATAGTAGGTGTCGTATAAACCGGCGTCGTTAATAATCTGGTTAGACTGTATATACGTACGATTATAAACAGCAACGGAAAGCATAATTACAGTGGATCGTCACTCCTGTTCATTCGTATGAAGCTTATCCATGACTCAGTTCTCGAAGGCGCCTCTGAATCTCTTATCACGTGCATATACTACCAAATAAATGCTGCTGTAGATATACGTAGTGACTGCTGGGCTTTACAGGTTTATTACTGGGTAACTTGCTTTATGCGTGAACATGACGTGTGGGCGCAGGTACTGATGTTCAAAATATATATAAATCTGGATTAAAACATAAGCAGCAAAATTAATATTTATAGTTAAATTTCGGCTGCCACCACGATGAAGGGAATATTCACTGTTTGGGGAATAGTTGTGATCAAGTTGCCCCTCGCTCCATAGTGGATTTACTACTTATTACAGAATTCTTGTAAGTTGCGGGATTGATATTTCTTCTCAGAGCCTTGAATCAGGAAGAATATCGTTAAGTGAGCGGTATTAGGATATTTGCAAATTCCAAGTTCTACGTGTAGCAGTTTCTTCTTGCAACTAATTTCAGGAACATCATCTCAGATAGAAAATCTTCAGTCATTCGCTTACGTTGTCCATTATCATGAATTTATCAATAAAGGGTTTTGGTTTCGAAGCGAATTTCTGTCTCTGTTGTTAATACTACATGCAGATATGCTGGATTTCCGGATTTTAAATGAACCTAAAAGTTGAACTTCGAAAGACTGAAATCTGATTGTGTTGAAAAAATATACGCGGTACATAGTGGAAGGATAAATATATATATATATATATATAAAAACATAAATTTATATAAAAAAGGTAAAGTTATCCCGTTGCAGGCCCGGTGTGGCCCAGGGGTTGGGTAAAGATATAGCTCTACTCTTCCATGACGGCGACAATAGAAGGGGGTGAGTGGTCAGCATCACACCTCGGCCGCACTTTACCCCTGGGAAAGACCCGGTACCCACTTTGCAGGAAGCTGGGTGGACCCCAGGGCCGGTCTTGACGGTCGGAAAATCACGTCCCCATCGGGATTCGATCCCGGACCTTCCAGCCCGTAGTCAGTCGCTATACCGACTGAGCTACCCGGCCCACATATAAATATATATAATGGAAACAAAATAATGAATTCACTTGCCCTTTAATATAACCCAAATAGTTTAAATTTATCATTTCTTCATTTTTAATTAAAAATTGTAAAAAACTTGAAAAAGGTGCACTTTTTCTCTCACGTATAAATTTCTCTGTATATGGCATTGTACGTATATGTATTGAAATATCCATGTCATTTCACATTTATGGCAGAATGAAAGTCCTTTCTTTAGCCTACAGAAAGCAGGGATAATATTATCTGCTTGGGCTTCGTCACGTAGTAATTTCTATTGTTAGTTTTACAGAATAAAAACTGCTAATTTAAGCAACAGTTTTTTTTCCTTTTGATAAGTTATCACAATTTGTGTGAACAGGCACTAAGACTTCTGTGTATTTAAATCGAGTAAAATTAATCAATTTATTTGGTACATTTTCCGCATCATATATTACTTGTATAGAACAACAAACTGAGCATAATAAGCTTTATATATTATAGCAGCGTCTCTTACAATATTTTCTGACCTTGTGGGTTGTGTGTAAACTTCAGTACTGTGTGGAATAAAATTGAACTCCTTTGCACTACATAATGAAGAAGAATTTATTTCGTAGCTTACAAAGAACAAATTTTTTCTCTATTAACAACGACAATCAATAGCGTTCAGGGAAGTAATTTTTCTTTTTTCTAAGACTCAAACGAAACACACTAATACGCTGCATGTGTAACAGTAGGTGGTGCACATAAGTACTATTGTGTATCAAAGGGTAAAGTACCAGAGAGAGTCAACTGAATGCCTTAAAAGTGCGTTAAAAATTCGAAACACAGCTCGATTTTCTGTAAGTTGACGACAATGATACTCATGGTTCGAAGAGTGGCCGAAATGTGGCAGTATGATGCAGGAATGCAACACGACGGCGCAGTAGTAGTGTAAAGATGGCGGCTGTGCTTGCAACACGCAATTTAAGGGTTTCATTTGACTCACCCACATACAAAGCGATGTCTTTGCCCTAAGGCAAACAAAATTTCACAAAAAGAAATGAAGTTTGGGGGGGGGGGGTGTTGTCAGTATTACAAGACTGCGTAGTGTCATATGTTTGGATGATAAACTACAAGGTGTTTGGTAGGAAGAAGTCTTAGGTTAACACAGTTACCGTAAAATAACCAAGGATTTGCAAGGAAGTTGTAGAGGGAATCACAATATTGCCCACTTAGGATTGACTGTGTCCTTGCTTAGAGTCGAAATGGGCATCTCGCCACTACAGGCCAAGAATGTTATTGGTACACCAGTATGGTTAGGTATAGATAAGGATACAAATGGGCAAATTTGTGTTTCAGGAAATTGAGAATCTTTCTGTTTCCTTAGCTCAGTTTAGATTTGAAGTGAGAGTTGTATGTTACTCTGAAAATACTGACTCATACGATTATTAAAGTTTGTTAATAATTCACTTAGAATATTAATCACGTTATTACAAACAAGCAAGTTTATTAAAAACAAGCATTTAAATTCATTATTTTTATTATTACATCACGGAAGTAAAGTTAAATATCCGTAGATTCAATTTTTTGTCAGAATTCTTTTTCAGAAATTATTCTCTAGGGGAGTAATTCACACTTTTTACGTACGACAGATCTTCTGTCAACAAAAACATCCCTTTTGTCTCTGCTGTTGTTATGATTCTCACTGCTGCAGCGACTCCTACAAAAGAAACAGCTGTAACTACTAAGTACTTCAAGAGCTGCGAATTGCCCGTATGGCTTGCTAATGAATTATGTCTTTGTGCCAGGAAAGAAGAGTTTATTCTACAAGAGGTTTAAGAAACATATGTCTAAATATTTTATCACAAATTTTCCCCCAAGGAACAAGACTGAATTACTTAAGAATATTGATAACAAGCTTAAAATTAATCCTGTGTTATTCTATGAATGTTTTTTCTCGTTTAGGAAAAGGGACAAAAATTCCATTGAACTTGAATTTGAAGGACAAAATCTGTTCTTGCCTCGTGAAACTGCAGTGGATTTTACTGAATACATAACACTTTCTTTCATAATCCCTCCATGCGTGATTTGTTAATTGATTCTCTGTCCTCGGACTATTAATTTTGAGCTTCTGCCTGTGACTCACATGATCTATAGGCCATTAAGCGCCTAAGACCTTCAAAATCTGTTGGACTTGACACTACCGAATTAATATTAAAGGGTTCTTGGTATAATTTTATATCTGTCCTTAAATTATTCTCAATCTCAGCTTTTCTCATCGAAGTTTCCATACCATCTGGAAAGAGGCCGCTGTTGCCCATGTTTTGAAAAAGGAAGGAATGATCCAAAGAGCAGAGACAAATCTCCATTCTCAATGCCTTTTCCAAAATATTTGGCTTTGTTATCCCTGATCATGTTTCCCACTATTTAAACAACGATTTTTTTCGTATCTAAATCAATCGCTACCTACCCTGTTAAACACTTTGATTCTGTAACTCCGTGAGTTTATTTTCAGCGACCGGTTGATACCACCTCTTTTGGTGTCAGCAGAGACTTTGATATATTTCTACGTGCTCTGCGTTTTCGAAGACTAAATAAATGACTACGAACCATCTGCTGATTCATAAACTCATTTGACTTGTTACTTTACTAAAAGAAAGTCGTGCCCATTGCTGTACAGCGCTGTATTCACCGCATGAAGTGTTATTTGGTATTTCACAACGATCAGTTTCAGGTCCACGTCTTGTGAACTATTCAATTAACACTCTGGATAATGTGGTCGAGTGTTACCTTCATTCTGCTGAAGACATCAAAACAATTCGTGAAACGATACACTTACTGGTCAATCTGTTATTAATGGGATAAAAGCTTTGTTAAGGATGGTGCATTTCTAATTTCATGAAGTTCGAATTTAACAAGACCTCAGTTATATTCTTCTCTACAAAAATCATATAATTTAAGTTTGATTAAAATTTCTGTGAATTTAAAATCACTAGACAATAACAGCCTCTTTACGTTAGGTAAAATTATCTTAGTTTGTATTTCTGACGGCATTGTTGATTGGAATTCAAGTATTTTGGTGTGTGACGCCGTTCAGACAGTTACATGTAAATAGCAGCGCTTATGTGACGTAACACAAAATATTTCTCTTTTCGTTGTATTTATCATTCGCCCGTTTCACCTTTCTTCGTCTTCTTAGAAAAAGCTTTCTTAATCTAAGGAATGCCTACAGAGTTGAACAGCTCATCAAGTCACAATCTCTCCTGTGATCTTAAAATCGTCCGTCTGTTTTTTATTTGCTCTGTTTGTGCTATGACTCTGTAAGCCGTTTCACAAAAAGTCTTGGAAATGATCTGGCATCAGTCCAAACTAACACAAAACGTCTTCTTCCCGTTTCCGTGCTTTCATGAGGAACAAAGGATTACCTTTTCACTGCTTGAATGATGAAAGGTCACCGCGTCTTTTGGTCTCCATCCATGATGGCCTGTCTTCCGTCGCTGTGTCATTTGGATGATTTCTACATTTAGGTCATTGTGACGTCATACTGAAGAAAATTGAAGGCGAAGAGGATATTTCAGTGCTCAGTTAAGCAAGTAATGGAACACTGTGTAGTCTATAAGAATTAGACCGAGTAACTTTGAGCAGGGGATCGTTGATAAGAAGATGACACGTGTTCACCTAAGAAACAAACTTTAGCCTGAAAAAGAAAAATATTTTACCACGCGGGATTTGAAATTTTTGCTGCGGTTTTATTTGGGAGTCATGATTTCTGGAATGTTTATTGTGTCTATGGCTTAAAGCTTCCTGGAATTTCCAGTTCACTGCAATATTCACAAGATCGCGCTGTTTGAAACGCCCTTGATCCAGAAGAATCCATTCTAGACTTTGGAACTTAATGAATGAGTGAACTTACTAACTTATTTACGGTATGATTTACCGTTGTAAGTGTAAGTCTTTAGAATTATCCATTTCCTTAATCTGCGTTGTAGGGTGCGAGCACTGTGACGAACATTAACCTTCACAGTGCTCGCACCCTACAGCACAGCGCTCCACAACCGCCACCAGCCACATCCAGCAGAACCAGCGCAGCACACCACGTGCAGTAACACATTTCTTGTTCTATTGAAGATGGGCATAATGATGCCCAAAACATGTTGAGAAACTGTAGATAATAAACATCTAACGGTTGCATCTTGTTGGTTTTTTCTCTTACTTCACAAGAAATAATTAGTTACAAATTTTAACGATTCCTCATTCTATGTCTTGGGG
>Ga0123354_10005032_pt1 | contig 19037 bp, 10 predicted proteins | sample TergutLab28metaG_2_FD_97872 | JGI IMG/M metagenome (GOLD analysis project Ga0123354, IMG submission 97872) | Labiotermes labralis P4 segment gut microbial communities from Petit-Saut dam, French Guiana - Lab288 P4 | ecosystem: Host-associated > Arthropoda: Insects > Digestive system > Gut ...
GAGTGCATGCTGAACCACTACTCTGAGTAGTGGTTCAGCCTGCACTCGGATACCACATCACCAACAGCCAATCCCGCTACATAACACCAACACGCCTCAAGTCAGCACAATACGGTACACAATAACGCACCAAGTAGTCGCAAGCTCCTGAAAATGGATGTATTAACGTCTGAAACATGTTGAGCAGTAAATTGACATAATAAACCAAGTGTCATCAAGTTGGTCTAACTTTATTCAAATAAAGTGAAAGAGTTTGAGTGATCCACTTTTTCGTTATTCTTCACTTTATTCTTTATCAAGAAGCAGAGTGTGAAGAAATTTAAAATAAATCACGTAATAGAGTTTCAAAATTTTATCCGTGTAAGCGCCCATAAAAATCGTGAATTTGTAGCATTACAAGACAAAGTAAAAGGTGAATATTGTGAATATATTGATGATGCTAATGCGAGGAGGAAATTCGTTACTCTACTTTGAAATTATTTTTTGGTTGTTTTCACGCGGTCAAATTTTTCATAGTTAAGAAAGGTATAAACATTGCAGAAATCAATGACCAAGTACGGAAAAACGATAAGAGCTCTTTGTGTTTTTGATTGGTCAGCTGAATAATCCGAAGACATAGCTAGGAGGTAAAATAAGCTCATTACCGGAATGCACAAACACATCAAAGATTTCAAAGTCAGGCTTAAACTGTGGGAAAAATAAGCAAAATTGCAAATTTTGTCCCTTTTCACGCCTGAAATATCTTACACAAGGCTGTCTGAACGTAAGAAAGTAAACTTGCAGTCCATTGAAGTGCTGTAGAAAGATTTCAGTGAAAATTTCCGGAACATAAAAAGTACAGAACCAAACTTTTCGTCGTTCTATCTTCCAAACCAGACAATGGGAAAAATTCAGAAAACCATAGGATGTAATTAATTAATTACTTAATTAATTTTCTACTAACTACTAATATCTATCTGAAGTTTTTTGACATAAAATTGAAAACCATTTCTACATACTCGCTAAGCAATACTGCAAATGCTCAGTTCCTTCGGGTCACGAATGACTGTGAATTTTGGTTTCGCTCATCAATAATGATAATAAAAAGGGACGCCCTCACTGGGCAGATGGACACTTGAAACGTATCACGACGGCTGCCCCCAGTAATATCTTACAGAGAATTGAATCCTCTCCCGGTCCAAACAGTGTCAAGTCTCTGGCCAATATACACAGTAACTGGGGTAACATTTGACGGCCTGGCAGTCCGAAGACTTCTCTAGTAAAAATCCCAAATTGCTTCTCTAAAGATTTACTGAATGAATTGTGGTAGCGGATAAGTGAGCCCGAAGGTGCAAGTAGTACACAGCGTACATGAATGAAGAAGTAGCAACCCAGAAATATTTTTGAGCAAAATAAAATTTTGGAATGTAATAACAATAATAATAATAATAATGAAATATTCTTAAAATTGTGTTAATTTGAAAAAAGGAAGGTAAGATTGCCACGATTAAACGACATAAGTTATTTCACAATTTTTAAATTTCTCTTTTGGCTTACGTTCTCTTTGATTTTCTTACCCCTGAGATAAAGATTTCCCATATACCGCCACACACTCGGCAATCCAACTCTACATGCAGAGGATGGCCATATTTACGCCGTAGTCCTTTAAGGTCTGGAGAATTAGCACTTGGTGTCCATTGGACAGTAGAGTTTTGGGGTTTCATAAACTGTCTAAATGCACGGGGAGAAAAGAAAAATATGTGCCTCTATAGGAAATGTGACCACAGATCCTCAGTATTGTGCCAGTAGCCTAATCAATAAACTGAGTAACTTACCCCAAATTATGGCGTCAAACTCAAAACAAAGTTCTGCCAAAAATATTCTGTGTCCCTGCAGTTTTTTTAGAAAAGTTTGAAATTTTAATAATACAAGGAACAGCGCTGAATTCTTAGAGTTACAACGTGGAGGCAAAATTATGGCAATATAAATGATGGAAAATATAGAACTAGTAGAAATATGGGGGAGAGATGAGAGTACATTTGAAAGGTAAAATTAGTGAGATGAAAGCAGAGGTAACTACAAGAACATTAGAGGATTATTTGGAGTCGTGAATGAAGTTAGCATAGGTACCAACCTGAATCTTACTTGTTAAACATTGGCGCTGTAGAAGAGAAATGTATAAAGGGTTTTGGTAGGAAAATCTTAAGTTAAGAAACTATTTAAAAAGTCCATATTTAGATGGTAATACAGTAATGAAGTAATTCTTACAGGCATTGAATAAGAACTGCTGAGATGGAGAGATAAAGCTCGGAATAGTATAAATTGTTGGTGTTCTGTGAACACGGTGATGAACCTTCAGTTTCGATAACACGCTGGAGAATTATTGAAAAACTGAGAAAATAACATTTCTAAAGGAAAACTTGACTTGGCTCCACAGAGTCAGTGAACTTCTAATGGCTGCCGCTTTTGGCGACAAATCACATAAATCCCGATAGCCCAAAAGTCATTTTCAAAACAAATCTTACGCTGCTCCAAGCACTTTAGAAAATAGCCGGTTCAACGAGCGAATCGCACTTCGTATAACGGAGAAGTCCTAACGGTTGTTTTCTCTGTAATAATCCCTTCTTTATCGCATTCTCTACTTCTATTTTTTGCAGGTTTTTTTGTGTTTATGATCACAATTTGAAAGAGCGCTCGTATCTCTCAAATGAGCACTAAGCTGTCGTTACTGTGCACATTACACGCGATGAGACTTAATATCATCCAGAACAATGGCGTCTGAAAACAACGAGCTACCGAAAGCATAAAGCGGTTAAAGTAATTTTACAACAGACAAAACAGGGTTTATGTTGCTGTATCAAAGGAACCCACATCAAAAGTAAGAGTGTTTGTGGGACGACAAACGTAATACTAAATTGAGAGGAATTTACGTTTTTACTCACGCAGTTATATCGAAACGAAAATTAATTGAACAAGAAAAACAGAACAACAGAATTGGGTAGTGAGGAGCTGCATGACTTGTACTGCCAACCACAAAGTAACGAGATTGCCTGGACATGTAGCATGCGTGCTATAGGAGAAGAATACGTAGTATTTTAGTGCGAAACCGTGAAGAAAAGGAACTGTTTGGAAGATCAAGATGTAGATGGAAGGGTCTTTGAAAATTATTGTAAGAAAACAGGATGCGAAGTTGTAATCCATATTCATCTGGATCCGGTCAGGACGATGTGTTTCGGGTTCTGTAATGTCCGGGAGATGTCTTTACCAGATGAGACAATGTGAATTCTTAAGAATGACACTGCCCCTTAGCGTTAGTTAATTAGTTTGTTAATTAATTGTTTAGTAAATATTTAATTAACTAGTTAGTTTGTTAGTTGGTTGATTAGCTGTTGAGCTAGTTATTTCAGTTAATCTTATGTTTATTGGACCGTGCATCATCTTGATAGTTGAATAAAGAGAGACCAACTTGATGTCATTTGCTTTATTATTTCATTATTTACTGCTCAACATGTTTCGTATGTTAATACATCCATCCTCAGGAGCTTGCGACTTATTTTATGGGTTATTTCATGGGTTGTATTGCTCTGGTTCGATGTGTGTTGGTGTTACGTTTTGGTTTGGCTAGGGTGGTGTGGTAGGCTGAAGCCTGCATCCGGATACCACACCACCCCAGCCAAACCACAAAGTTACACCAACACGCATCGAACCAGAGCAATACAACCCATGAAATAACTCAACAAATAAGTCGCAAACTCCTGCGGATGGATGTATTAACACCCGAAACATGTTGAGCATGAAATAATGAAATAAAAAAGCAAATGACATCAAGTTGGTCACTCCTTATTCAATTATTTCAGTTAGTTAGATTCTTATCTTTTGTGTTTGAGAATTAATGAGTTAATTGGTTTGTAAAATCCAAGAAACTGAAATGGAATTTAAAATGTTTGTAACTTTGCACGAGACCACATAAAACTTAGAATTAAAGTACACGATAAATGGAAAGCAGTGAATTGACCATAAACAGTCTGTGCGAGATGTTCTGACAAGAAGGCTAGCCGCTTGGTCGACGCATGCGCACTATTTAGCTGATGTTCTGATTTCCAGAAGACGTCTGCACGACACACGCCAGCAACGTACGCTTTGATGTACTGCTGACAGCCACGCTACTGCCTCCAGCACACAATGTGTTCTTGTGCAGTCCATAGATACTCAGCACGCCAATAAATTCTTGTTGAACTACAAATTTCTTCATCATGTTCACTCGACACGCCACTGAACACTGTCCCATGCCTTTTGTATCCTCACACACACCGCGTATTTCCACAGCCACTTCAACATTGACCCCGATTCTGCTTGGTGCTCGCAAAGTCCAGTGTTTAATTGTCGCTTATCCTAAAATGTGGTTTTTGTGGTTATCCTCACGGCCTCTAGGTTAATTCGGGAATATTACCTAATGTTAGGCCACGACCACTTCCACACCCTATTATCAGTTCACTGATTACCCTATCATTCAAAATTATATAGTCTCAGTTATTGCTAGCATTTACAAATGAGGAGAATCAACACACAAATACGACATAAATGTAAAGTAAAATCTATTTGTTGCTGCTACAAGTCTAATTGCTCTCTAGGCTGACTCATTGCTGTACTGTATCATGTCCAGATTTGCTGCTTCGGACTACACTAAGTTGTTTCACATCTCCTATTCAAGTTACGTAAAGTAGTTCTGATCTGTGTCCGGTTTTTATAAAGAACAAACCATTTTCTGCAACTGAAATTAGCGGCTTGGAGAAAACAAAACAAGAAATTCAGTTTATTCAGCAGTATAATATTGCAGTGAATAAGATAATTTGGTTCTGCCCGTGTATATTCTGAAAACGAAAACATTATTTTTTAACACAGTGGCCCTGATATTAATAGACGGCGACGACGATGATGATGATGATAATGCAATTCTTTTTTAATAACGCGCCGAGTCAACAGCCAGATGCACACTTACGAAAGGACACAACATACAGGCACATTTGAATAAAGTTAGACCAACTTGATGACACTTGCTTTATTATGTCAATTTACTGCTCAGCATGTTTCGGATGTTAATACATCCATCTTCAGGAGCTTGCGGCTACTTGGTGCGTTATTGTGTAGGCTGTATTGTGTTGACTTGAGGCGTGTTGGTGTTATGTAGCGGGATTGGTTGTTGGTGATGTGGTATCCGAGTGCAGGCTGAACCACTACATAATCACCAGCAGCCAATCCCGCTACATAACACCAACACGCCTCAAGTCAGCACATTACATCCGACACAATAACGCACCAAGTAGTCGCAAGCTCCTGAAGATGGATGTATTAACATCCGAAACATGTTGAGCAGTAAATTGACATAATAAAGCATATGTCATCAAGTTGGCGTACCTTTATTCAAATATCAAGATGATGCACGGTCCAATACGCATAAGATACAGGCACAAATAACAAAGGATAAAAAACAGGACACATACGAAAGAGACACAGAATCAATAACTCTACTTGAAACATTAGTGTGGGCACTTTATAATGTAAAGTGCTGATAGCAGTATCAAATGTGTGTGTGTGGCAGTTTGCCTTCTGAAGACATCTAATTGACTAGAAACCAAAATTGCCCCAACAGTGGCACAAGCGGCGGCGGAGGGACAATTTTCCAACAATAGTAATAATATTATTATTATATACGAAGTGGAACTCTTTGCCTCTCAGCGTTTTCGAAAGCAATAATATATCCATCTCTTTCCATAGCGATCCACCTTTTAAATATTCTGGCACTCAGCACGACAGCATGTCACAATTCTCTCTCCTTCTTTTGCACATGACGTTCCCGCTAATTACATTTTCCTTCTTTTGCTGAATTTCCAGATATATATATAGCCTCACTTAACCCATGATTCTGCCCACAGCTGGTTGGCTTTACGCGTCTCATCTTCGCTAACTACGTTTTCTGTCCATCATTTTTTTTTCTCTGGACAGTTTTCATGTACCTACAGAACTCGTACCACATTTACAACAAAATATCTCTACATTTTATGTAGTATTATGTAAAAATAAGTATATTTTATATGAAAAGATAGTTTTCCCCATCTATTCTCCGTTTCTTGATCGCTGTTATGGTTCATGAGTTAGTGTAGTCAGTTTTGTGTCTAAACAAGACAGGCAGTGTAACATAACGCAACACTCACACGCGTTCGCGTAACCATTTTTGCTGTGGAAAAGAAATAAATATGACACATTGTGATTGTGTTTCTGTAGCCTTAGGTATCCAGCATGCAACGCGCATGAGCCGTATTGTCATCTGTGTCCTGTCCCTCCCTGCCATTTTTTTCCACATTATCTCATAAACGGCACGATTTTCAGCAAAGAGCTAATGAACATAAAATGCGTGTTGATGTTCTCTGTAAAGTCTTTTTCTCAAATGTTTCTCATTCTAAGAAGAATTCAGTGTGATTTCTTCATAAATATACGTATCCCCCCCCATTTAAAAGGTCCCTTTATTGTTGTTAGATTTTAATGAAACTTGAATTTCTATACATATTTTCGAAAAGTAATTAAACATCAAATTTCATGAAAATCTTTCGATTGGAAGCCGAGTTGTTCCATGAAGCCGGGCGGAAAGACATGATTAAGCTGACTGTCGTCTTTTCAATTTTGCCTCCTCCCCCTAAAAACTAGGTATGTCCGTCTGTTCTCTGTCCGGCACCTGTTGAACGCAGATTTAATGAGTGATTCTCATCGGCTGGAACGTAACCACAAACGTAATTAATACAAAGTTTAATTTTTCACGGTATTTATTTTATAGGAGATAAGACAAACGTCCGTTTCCTTGAAACACACACACACACATGCACACACACACACACACACACACACACACTTACACACACAAAAGACCATCTCATCTGCTCAAACCCGAAGCCCACTATTCTAACAGCTAATTACATCAAATCTCGTGCACCACAAGGGTCAGCGTTTGCAGGTCCATGTGTTACCAAGTGGGCTACTGAGCAGCACTTAACCGGCGTCGACAGGTGTAGCTTGTTTGTGCAGAACTGTCTACAGCCGAGAAGCTTGTCCCCCAGAGAACGGGGCCAGCACTCCTGACTTCTCTGTGAACGCGCCCGCGTGTGTGTGTGTGTGTGCGCGCGCGCGCGGTGTTTTAACACTTCCTCGACAAGGACCCGGTTCGAATTTCAAAAGAAAGCCTGTATTGAGCTGCGATTCCTTCTCTTTAATTTGGTTTATTTTGCCACTACGGAGATTTGTGATCGTTCTTCACCCACCAGCATCCATTAAATTATCACCTCTTTCCTTTTTTATGTAACTTTTGCCTCCCATTGGAGGACCGTACGTCCTAAGGTTTATTGACTTGTGTTCGGACTTCGAAATTTTCGAGTTACGTCTGTATATAAACCGATCCCAGTGGCCGCACGGTCTAATGTGTAGGCTTACGGCCGCTCTCTTGCTGAGATTGTGGGTTCGAATCCCGCCAGTGGCATGGATGTCTGTTTGTTGTGAGTGTTGTGTGTTGTCAGGTAGTGGTCTCCGCGACGGGCTGATCACTCGTCCAGAGAAGTCCTACCGATTGTGGTGCGTCGTTTTGTGTTATTCAGAAACCTCAAGAATGAGGAGGCCCTGGTCGGCGTTTGGCAGCAGAGTCACAAGGAAAATACAAATCTGTATATAAAACAGACCTTTATTTGAAGACTATGCGGTTCTTTGGAATGTTTGCTACTAATAATCGGGAGCAAAGCGTTTTCAGCTTTTCATACTGCTCTCTTGTTCAAGAAGCTATGTAATCCGACAAAGGAAATAGCAAACATTCACGTGCGATCGATCATAATTCTGAACCTCGAATTACGGGGCAATTCTCTGATGCTGTTAGAAGCTGTGAGTGAGTTCAGGGTGTTTTAGAGTGGAAACATACCGGTATATCGGCCGATAGATGTAGGTGGGGTGGAAGGAAGATGTAAGGCACTTGGAAAGTCTGAAGTGTATGCGGAATTTTAGAAAGAGATCTTGAGCAGAAAATATTATTTGACAGATCTAGGCCAAGATGGAAAGAGCTCTGTGCACAAGAAGTTGTGTCTATGAACATAAGTTTGTGTTACGCAAGGATGTGTTTCAGTTGCAGTAGAAAGCAGCATTACCAGCAGTTGTCAGTATGAAGAGGCGAGAGGGGTTCCATTGCTTCAGTCTGTATTGCAAACTCGACCTTTTCTTCTAGTGATTACACAGCATTCATTATCAGTAAAATGATCGCCTAGAAGCCCCTCACAAGGGATGTAACATATCTCATTTTGGTTTTGTGAAAAGGCTATTTTTAACTCGATGTGTAATGGTCAAAACTTTCCTGTTGGATTTCCGACAGATATTTCGGTATAATATTAAAATGGTTACAAAAATTGGTTGTTTGCAACATCTAACTGGCTTGGCACTGTTCCACGTTCGGGCCTATATGAACATGGCGATGAAAACTGACACTACGTAAAGGGTGGGAGAATTTCTTAACATTGTGGCTACCGGTTCTGAAAGACCCTGCTTCTCGCAGTTATTTGCAAACCGACTTGGAGTTATGCAGTTTTGACATGAGCGAATCTTAACGTTGCGCATTTAGTTTGCCTTAATATTCATTTCTTTCATACACGTGTTCAAGCCAGTCGCCTTTCACAAACTGTAACCCTTCTCATATTTACCCAACAAAGAGCAAGTTCGGATCTCAGGCGATTTATCTGTTATCCTAATTCAGGTTTTTCGAAGTATCGTTCAGCCCATTCTGGCAAATGCCTGGTTATTACCTCAAATTGCACCACGAATGCATGCATCAATTATTTCGTCTAATTCAGTACGTATTATTGCCCTGCACTGTATATAGTAACTAATGCGTCGCTGACACTTGATGACGCCACAGGTGTGTTGCTGAAGAGGCAATTCAATTTCATGTCACTCTGTGTCCTTGAATATAAAGTTCCCGACGTTTCGAAAGAAACCTTATTCCCCCTCCTCACAGTCCCTCAGTTAAGTAAACTGTATATTCATGACGATATACCCACTACAGACATTCGAAACAACCAAACATGCATTTTTTCTTCCTGGGACAACTACCACGTACTTCGAAATATGCCATGATTTAACATCAGTTTGGACTTACATTTGGGCCTTTTGCGTTGTACCGCGTTGGGGAAGTCTTGTGGGTGGATGCGAGTCCTACAGACGTCACAAAAGCAGAATTGGACTGGCGATGGGTGCAGCGTTCGTGTGAGAAACCAATACTTCTGGACCAAACTAGACGGCTTCACTTGCCGCAAGACATAAATTCTAATCTTAGCCCTTTTATTGTTCTGACTTTAAACAGCAAAGCTTTCATTTTATGTTCTTCAATAATTTTTTCTTTCATTTAGCAATACTCGTTATTTCTGCACTACCGTATTAAAAGGAAGCACCAAAATTTAATTCCCACTACTGTATTCCACTTGCAGACATCATATGTTGCCACCCAGACAACAAATGTCTTTCCTGTAATCAACGTTTGCAGACTTTTACCAGCAACCGTATTAGTTAAAGCTGTAAGATTATCTCTAGGAATCCTTACCCTGGGGGCGGACCTAAATGTGTACTGTGCTCTTTCCTTACTTTGTAAGCACACCACTTTGCTTTTTACAAATTATTTACGATCTACGAACTTTAGCACATGTTTCCTTAATTTTTTATAATTTAATTCTACGATTTTACAAACTTCGGCTCCTGTTTATACATTCCAACTTACATATGGGATTTCATCCCCTTATTATTCCGCAATTTATGTATTTTACAAAATGAACCTTCTTGTATCATTCTTACTGCCGATGACGACGTCGTAAATACTGCCGAAACATGTAACATTAAATAGCGTGAGATAAACAAAATATCATAATTGTGATTTATGACTTTCCGACCTCCTAAATCTAGTATTTCCATCACTAAGTAATGTCCCTTATAAAAGTTGTCTCAAATTAGTTTAATCTTCTCATCTATTTTGAATTCGGCGAGATCCAATTGTAGTTCTGTTGCTACTATAAAAACCAGAGAGGGATGTGCAATAACAGGAACATGCTAAGCTCTGTGTTTAGTTTCAATAGATTTATAGAAATGGACTGTTGACACAAATACGTTCCGTCCAAAGTTTATTCTATTTTCGCGGGGAATATTGCGTATTTTGTGTACTTAACACAGAAGACGGAAGGAAGAAATTTTAAGCCCCTCTATGAGTGTGCGAGCAAGCCTAACAGGGACAGGCGCTGAAATAAAGTATTCAATGTAATTGAATGCTGTTAATTTAAGCTGCCAGTTTTCTAAAATTCACTTTTTAAAATACTTAGATATTTATTTTTTATTTTTAACTTTTCACCGTGCATAGTGTTTCAAACTTTGCTTTTTATTTACCAACATATGCACAATTTTCTAAAATACAATATAAAACCTCAAGTGGTTAAAACATTAAAATTACATTAAGGGCTCCGACATGTTTCGGGTTTTTCTTTAAACCATCATCAGGGAGCTACTTTTCACACTAAAGTTACTTATATGATGTACTGTTATGTTATATTGCGATGGCGTGATGGCTGCATGTCTGTAATTCAATTTTATAATTTTTGGTAAATTAATGTCTAGTAGTTATCACAAGCAAATAGAAAACTTGAACGTCAGTTCCTTTTTAGTGTACATGTATATGAATGAAAGGCATAATGGATAAAACAGTTTTTTTAGCTTACCGTGTTGTATATGAGATGTTGTCCGATATAATTGTTACTGTTGTTGGTCCTCCTTGTGTCTTTCAGTGACTGCGAGTGTGTTGCCTGGTGTGAGTCTTGCTATGTGTGCTGCACTGTAAAGGTGATTGAGTTCGTTGACCTGTTGTTCCGTGATCAAAGTTCCATGGATGTGATGCATTTGTATGTAAATTTCTCCCAGCAACTCATACATGTCCCTTTGGTGCATTGCTTTACTAACTGTAGGGTTTCCTTTTCCGATCCGTATTCATGTTTATTTTGTAATATGTGTATGGCGTATGCCGATTGCGGATTATTATATTTTATGTATCTGGTATGTTCTTTGTATCTTGTGCTTATTGATTTCCTGTCTGTCCAATGTATGTCTTATTGCAGGTGTTGCACTGTATTTTGTATAAGCCACTAGGGTTTGTTTGGTTAGATTTTCTTGTGTATAGTTGTTGTATGGTGTTTTTGGTTCTGAATGCTATCTTTATGTTTGTGTCTTTGAATAGGTTTGTTATTCGTCTTATTGCTGGGCTGTAAAATGTAAATGTTATCCATTTTTTTGGTTTTTCCCTTTCATGCATCTCTTTGTGTGTCATTCTGTTGGTTAGCTTTCTTCTTAGGTCATGTATCATCTGTTTTGGGTATCCATTATTGATAGCTATAGTGATTATTGTGTTCCATTCCTCCAATCTGGATTTTTCTGTTATGGGTAATGTTGTCATTCTGTGTATATAATATCTGAAGGCAGATATTTTGTGTTCAAATGGGTGGTTGGATTTGTACTGAATAGTTATGTCAGTGTTTGTCGTTTTTCTCTATATACTGAGTTCTATGTTGTTGCTTCTTCTTTGTAATGTGAGATCCAGATAGTGTATTATATTGTTGCTTTCTGGTGTCATCTTGAATTCCAGGCTTTTGTCTATTTTGTTGATTTCTTTTTCTATTCTATCCTTATTGATTTTTTTATTGTTGTATATGATTAAAATGTCATCCACATATCTTTTGTAGTATATAATTTCATCTGTTTCCCACCACTGTTTTATGTAATTTGCTTCTACATATTGTAAATATATTTCAGCCATGGTTCCTGATATGGGTGATCCCATGGCTATACCTTTTTCAGGTTGATAGAATATATCATTGAATTGAAAGCAATTTTGTTGCATGATTGTTTTGATTACATTTAACAGCTGTGTAATTACATCCTCATTGTTGTTGTTCTTGTGTAATCAATGTCTAGTTGCTTTGATAATACCATTTAATGGTAGGTTCACGTAAAAGTCCTTTATATCTAGAGTTAATATTCTATTGTTTTCATTTATCTTTATGCTTTTTAGTTCTTCAACTGTTTCTTGTGAGTTTCTTGTGTTGTAGGTGTTTGGTGGGTTTAGTAAGTGGTTCATTTTCTTCTTTATATATTTTGCCATTTTATATGTTGATGCTTGAATGTTGTTAATCACTGGTCTAATTGGTTCATTTTGTTTATGGGTCTTTATATATATGTTTAGTTTGGGTGCTTCAGGTTTTATATTCATAAGATAATTTTGTTGTTGTTTTTCAAATGTCAGTTTGTTGCTTTTTAGTGTATTCTGAATTATAGTTTGATATTTTTCTGTGGGATCCTCATTTATTTGTTTTATGTTGTTGTCTGTTATAAAATTCTGAAATTTATTATTCAGAACTTCTGTTTTATTAGTACTATTGCCTTGCTTTTGTCTGCCTTTACCATTGTGGCATTATTATTTTGAAGTGTCTTTTTTAGGTTATTCAGACAGTATTGATATCTTTTATGGAGTATATTTCCCCTGTTATTGTTGCTGATCCATTTAATCTGTTTTGTTACCAAATGTCGGTATGTGTTTTGTATTTTTGGGTCAAATGTCCTTATTGCATTTCCGGTATCTAATATTAAATCATTAATGTATCGTTTTGGTTCTTGTTCAATGGCATATTTTGGACCTAGTGATAGAATTTTCTTTTGCTCTTGTGTTAGCTGTATATTGGTCATGTTTTTTATCCTTTGCTGCTGATCCCGGTTGGTTGTGGTTTGGTTATTGTGTTTTTTTTGTAGGTTAGGTTTATGAGTTAAGCCATCAAGTTTTTTGTTAAGTTTTTGGTATTGTTTTTCCATCAGCCTATTTGTTTGTTCATCTATTATGTTTTGGATATGCTGTCACATACCATTGTACTGATAGGCCCCTTCTAGATGTGCTCGGTAAAGCTGCTGGTTCAGATGTTGCTTCTTACGGTACAGAAATTTGAGTTCTTGGTTGATTCTGAAGTGGATGGCATTGTTGACTGTTCTTTTGTCCCGTTGTGTTTGTCCGTTGATTGATAACCGGATATAGTTCGGTTGTAGACCTTTGGTTCTGCATATTTTGTTAAACCATATATTTGCATTTGATTTTAGTAACTTTAGTTTTATATTCTTATAGGTGTTCTGAGTCTTTGCCTTTTGGGCATTGCATATTTTTAACTTTTAACAGAAACAATTATATCGGACATCTCATATATGATACGGTAAGCTAAAAAACTGTTTTATCCATTATGCCTTTCATTCATATACATGTACAATAAAAAGGAACTGACTTTCAAGTTTTCTATTTGCTTGTGATAACTACTAGACATTAATTTACCAAAAATTATAAAATTGAATTACAGACATACAGCCATCACGCCACCGCAATATAACGTAACAGTACAGCATATAAGTAACTTTAGTGTGAAAAGTAGCTCCCTGATGATGGTTTAAAGAAAAAACCGAAACATGTCGAAGCCCTTAATGTAATGTTAATGTTTTAACCACTTGAGGTTTTACATTATATTTTAGAAAATTGTGCATATGTTGGTAAATAAAAAGCAAACTTAGATATTTATTTTAATGTCGAAGGTAAAACACAATCACTCGTGTTTTCCTTTCGGTATTGTATGTATGAATGGGGCTTCCATGTTGGTTTTAGGTTCCTGTGACCGTGCATCGTGAGCAAATTGTGAAGAGAGAGAGAGAAAACCAACAAGATGCAACAATCAGATGTTTATAATCAACACTGTCTCAACATGTTTCGGGCATCATTATGCCCATCTTCAGGAGAACAAAGACCGTGTTACTGCATGTGGTGTGCTGCGCTGGTTCTGCTGGATGTGGTTGGTAGCGGTTGTGGGGCGCTGCGTTGTAAGGTGCGAGCACCACCGCTACCAACCACATCCAGCAGAACCAGCGCAGCACACCACATGCAGTAACACGGTCTTTGTTCTCCTGAAGATGGGCATAATTATGCCCGAAACATGTTGAGACATTGTTGATAATAAACATTTGATTGTTGCATCTTGTTGGTTTTCTCTCTCTCCACAACTTCAATGTTGGTTTTGTCCATTAACATCAAAGGCCTTTAAAGATTTGCATATTTTCAGGGTCATTGACCAACGAAATTTCAGAATCTCTTTCCTTGTTTTTTGAAGCTTTACAATTTTCACGGTGCCTGTTTTGGAATATTCTAAGAACTGGAGTAAATTGGTGCTGTGGAACTGTAGATTCATAGAAACCTTGTGGACCGTAAATACGTAACATAGGATATATAATGATGACACAATTTGAAAATTTTGTGGGAGTCTTGGGAAAATTAGTTTGCATATTCTTCACCCCAGCTCTTAATCTATCAAAAAAATATTATTAAACAAATATCTTCCTCATAAAACAAGTGGGTTCTACTATGCAGCCATTTTATCGGTAATCGGATATAAAAAAATAATATTTAATTTTCCAGGTTTCATAACTCAAGGACTTTAACACAACAAAGGCGTCTTGATCGTGTGCGGTCTGATAAGGTAAATGAAAGTGTCAACTGAAAAATTTTAGTTTAGATTTTGTATTATGTTTTGCACGATATAGAATATGATTGGTCACTGCGATACATAAGATTAATCTAAATATAAATTCCAGTGCCCTGGAATTACTGCAGAATTTCATCAAATTAGCTTCTCCATTTAAACACAAAGTAGGCATTACCCTGTATCTGGTCTGATTGGACACAAATCCGGGGCGAAAGGATAGAAGCGATTGAGTTAGTAGGCATTTAACTAGCATCTAACTAGAAGGAGCACAGTCTCTTAGAAGAGCCAATATTTACTCAGATAATCAAGACATTCCCCGCATTTTATGGAAAACGAATGTTTATTCCCAATTCATGGCACATTGATATTTTGGCTATCCCCGGCCAGATCACTTCTGTCCACATATTTAAGTCTAGGTTTTGCCTACTGGGGTCTTTCCTTCAGATTTCCCCCGGACCAAAAGCCTGGCTATGATTCTTCACATAGGAGGAGTACAAGTAATAGTGTTGATAAAATTTTCAATCTGAAAACTTTGCCCTCTTGTCAACTAGACCCTTTAGGTGGCAAATTCGTACTCAAAGACCAACAGTGTATTTTTTCATTAAACTCTCTTTCCTAATTTTCAGTTTTAAAATATCTTTTCACCACAATTATTTATTGAAATCTCCCGACAAGTTTTTCATATTGTAAGGAGTTCGAACAGCAAGTATGTCTAAACAGTAAATATTTCAAAGACTTCAGACAATTTTGTCATTTTTTCTTTGCCAAATCTAAAATAGCAGCCATAAACACAAAGCCACCAGGAATTTTCTCCAAGCAGCATTGCGTTTCCACACGACAAATGCAAAACAACTCACCGCCCGAGAGGCTGAAGCCATGCTACAGTAATTTTGATGGGAGTGTCTCGAACATCCACCGCACAGCCCTGACTTTACACCAAGTGACTCCCACTTTTTGGCACTTTTGAAAAAGCGGTGGTCAGAGATTCCAAAAGTTGCGGAAGTGCAAGAAACAACTGCGAAGTGATTTCTTTCGCAAAACCCAGAATTGTATGATAAGACGTTGCAACAATACCTGAACTTTACTGGTGGTTATGTTATGTTTTGTTCTGGTGAATATTATTTTAATAACATATTGCTAAATAAATAAATATTTACTATTTATTCTTATATTGCCGTATATCATACTTAGGTACAAGAAAAGCAACAGTTCTGATACCTCAAGGAAACTATTATGCTCGTCGACACATGCGGACTCAGAACATCATCCCAGCCATGTCTCAGCACCATATACCAAATCCTATCACTAACCACTGTAATTTATGATATTATGGTCTTATGTATTTAAATTCCGGTCCCATGTTTCCGGTTTTATATGCTACGTAAAAGTTAGAATTCTCCGCTCGTTCAGTGCCCTCCGCTTGGCATCTGACCGCTTGTAATCACAGTAATCTGTTCAATACTTCCCTAAATTTCTTGCAAGTGTCTTCATCGACCCTGGTTTCAGGGATCCTTACATTCAAAATATCAAATATCATAGGGACCCCACTTTTTAAAAACTGAAACTGGAAAATGTAATAACAAGGTGAAAACTACAGAAGAATTTGTAACGTCACGCAATGAAAAATATGAATTTATTAACTTTACTATAGCGAAATAACAACGAAAAAAACGAGACTTGGAGTTACAGGGCACTTTGTAAGAATAAGAAATTTTGTGCTACTTAAACCCAGACACTCAAATTGATGCACAAAATTTTTGTTTCACAAAAAGTTTATTTCATGCCTCTACATGTTTCGAGCACATGTGCTCATCATCAGGAGGTCAAAATTGCATTACACAGCCTCTGGTATCATCACACGTACAGGTGTACACGAGACGGCCACCTGTAGGTGTGATGATACCAGAGGCTGTTTTAATGCAATTTGACCTCCTGATGATAAGCACATGTGCTCGAAACATGTAGAGGCATGAAATAAACTTATTGTGAAAACAAAATTTTGTGCATCAAATTAGTTAATTGCTGAGATAAATATACTGAGATGCACGGTCAGCAAAACGTCAAAAAAAAAAAAAGACAATCAGTTCACTTACTGGTTTTTTTTTTGTTTTAAATAAACTTTTCTCATCTTCATCTTTCTCTCCTTCCCTTATTTTTTCCTGTCAATGGCTGGCTAAGATCTGTCGTACCCCAATAGATATTTTATACCACTACATGAAAGTCAAAACCTCCTTACGTGTAGTCAGAAATTGCCTACTTCTGTTACATGGAAAATCCCAGTACATTTGACATTTCTAACCGAATTTTACTGTACACAGAAACATATTTACTTAAACCCGCAAGATCGGGACGAATGGTTTCCGTAAAATTTTCTACTCCCTATTGCTTATATCTGTCAAAAGAATCTGTCCAAGTCCGAGATTTTCTAAAGCATTTAATGAGATATTAATTTTATAAGTTGAGCTGTTAGCTCCTCGACGAAGAAACTAAAACTTGAGGACCACCCCCTCTTAGCTGTCCGCGACTGCTTATTCATTATGTTCGCAGCTACTCTCCGTAGGTGGAGGCCCTATTATCCATCCGCAACGGGACATGTCTTGAACGGAGAAATCTTCTTAACAAGGAATTATTTTAGTATGTATTCTGACAACGGGAAATTGTAGCTAATTAACAGTCTGCAAATACTTCGCTCTACGAGAGAAATTTTATACAAAGCAAGAAGTTTTATTTTATTACTAAATCTTAATGGGTTGAATTTATTAATCAGATTCCATGAAATGTTTACTTTAGATTACTTCACAGGTTGAGACACCAAATTAATTCTACGTCGTGACGTAAGACGAGTCATAGGAAGGAGTGAAATAGCCTTGAAACTGATAAGGAGAAGGAAGAAAGAGACCGAGTGTCTGGGGAAAGGCGGAAATTATTCTGCACTGAATTTTGAGAGGCTTTTATTTTCTATGCACTTTCAAATAGCAGGCTTGTTGTGGGTGTGTGACAGACAGTGTTATGCCACAGTTGCCATGGTTACCTTTCTTTGCCATTTTACATACTTGCTGCGGTTACGATATGTCTTGGTTTGTGAGTGACGTCACAATATACTTCCCATCCGGGGTTTCCACTGTCGCCAGGATACCACTGTTATTACAGACATATCTGCCTTACATAAATGGCAGTGGCCTCGTTATACGACGGGGCGAAAAAATATTCCCACGCAAAAATACTTACCCTTTCATAACCTAAAAGGATCGTCACTTCATTTAATCCTGGAACAGTGCAAGCCAAACGGTGGCGTAGACATTGCAGTCCGGTTCTGACCCACTCAAACCAAGCATCAAATATAGGATCAGTGCTAATTAGACATATAACGAACGTGTCTAAACACAGTTTGTTTAGAAAATAATTTAATTCTGAGGTAGAATAGACTTTACTTTACAAAGTGATAAAAATAAAGGTGTTGGCCAACATTATCACAAAGTACGTTTGATGGGGAATAATGAATGTGTGGATGAAAACCTCCTGCATGTGTCTATAGTGCAAAGTGGGTAATTTGGGGAAAACCAGTTTGCTAGAAATGGTAATAAAGCGTGATGCGGTGACAAGAATAGAAACTTTTTTTACCAGTCACTGGTATTAACTACGTCCTTGGTTGGTTAGTAACATGCGAACAAAATCTGTCACATTCAGTCTCCTGTATTCTGTTGGTCCTAGAAACAGTTGCAATGTATTAATTGCTTTGTATCACTTTTTGCTTACGTTCGCGCTTTGCTGCATTCATTTCTTGCTCATAAACGTCGTTTCGCAAAATAACTGATAAACTGAAAATATTAGGCCCAAGCACCTGCTAGAAACTAATTGAAGGCTTGGCGTTGGGGTAGGAGGGTGGGGGTGGGGGGCATCCTCTCATCTTCTTACCCTATTCATGTTATTACCATCTGGGCATTGAAGAAAGAAGACCTAACATACACAAAAGAGTAGGTTTACTTTTGTCGTCGTCACTCGGTGCACGAAGCTTTAATACGGCACTAGCTCACTATAAACTTCAGTGTATAAGGAGGGGCTTTGTGTTGCACAGTTAATGGGAAAATTGAAGTGTGCAGAGGAAATGCAGTGGGAAACAATAGAGAGTTAATTCAACAGGAACGATCTGGCAAATGGAGAGACGACTTTGGTTTCTCTGCTACTACAGACACAAACACATACTTACGTACCAACATACATACATACATATATACATGCGTACATGCTTGCATACATACATACACACACACATACATACATACATACATACATACATAAATACATAATACATATATGCATGCATACATGCATACATACATACACACATACATATGTATATACACTCTCCAAAACACATACATACATGCATACATACATATATACATTCATACAAACACACACACACACACATAAGAACATACA
>Ga0123354_10005033_pt1 | contig 19037 bp, 13 predicted proteins | sample TergutLab28metaG_2_FD_97872 | JGI IMG/M metagenome (GOLD analysis project Ga0123354, IMG submission 97872) | Labiotermes labralis P4 segment gut microbial communities from Petit-Saut dam, French Guiana - Lab288 P4 | ecosystem: Host-associated > Arthropoda: Insects > Digestive system > Gut ...
CATGTAATTTTATATTGTATAAACTGATTTTAGGGATTTTATTACTTTCCTTCTAAGTACAGTTTTAATGATATGTGTAAAACTTCTACCAAGTAAGTTGACACAAAAGCTGCACACATTGCAGAAAACCACACTCTTCCTGAAGATGGCCAAGAACTGAGGCTGAAACATGTCGGAGCAGTAATTAATGAATTAAAACATTGTGCAACAAGTTGGTATTATTGTGTTATGTAATGTAGTTGCATGGAAAATAAACTATTTTTAAACCTGGGGAGGAATGTAGTGCCAGCATCTTCAGGATCAGAATGTCTCCAGGAGCCCTCATCCAATGACATAGCATCATCTCACATCCTTGTATGTCTGGTGGTACATTATTGTTTCTTGATGACAGTTGCACTTTGAGTTATTACTGATTGGTATTTGGGTGGCAGTCTTTGATCTGACTGGCTGGACAGATTTAGACTTGAATCGATAAATCCAGGCAGGAGGGTCCAGAATGTGCAGGTTGACTGTAGGGATTGTACAGTCCACTGCAGGTTGCACCTTACTGGGCACAACATCAACCAGATCACTTGAATTGCCAGCTGGATTTGAATTAACATGGATATGTGGATATATGGATGTATGCATATGTTTTTGGTATAAACAGTGTTGGCACTTCAATTTCAGCCGTGATCATTAGTACCAGATACACAGGTTTGTGTACATGTTATAGTACATCATAATATGGTGTGTTATGTTGTGTTGTGACACATTTGTATTCTACATATATTCATGTCATGTAATACTTACCTTTAACACAGTTTCTTATACAGTTTTCATAATTGTTGTTCTAACTTTTTTACCCATAACTAACCATTGGAACAAATGTTGATGTCAAAAGATGTATTTAAGCATTGTTGGACCAGTGATTTTCACCATACATGGAAAACTTCCCAATGAATTAACTGTCTAAGTTGGGGACTTTAAATAAAGTTTCCCATGTGTTTGTGTGTTCTGATGAAATACTTAAACAAAGAGAAATTCTTTCTTCGTATGGCATTGTTAGATATTATATGAGGTCAGTTAATGCGGTGTTCACACACTTTTGTACAGTCACAGCTTGTAATTTGGTTTATCTTAAACAGGCGTGGGGCCAAGGATGAGATGATTACATTTCGCCACCTGCCAGAAGTGCCGTCTACGGTAGTAACAACAACAACAACTACTGTGACAACTACAGTAGCTTCCATTGTTACAACGACAGTGACAAGTTCCCCAACTAAGACATCTACCACCACGCCTACTACTACCAGTCCATTACCGACAAGTCAGATCAGAAGGTAAGTATGTCATCACTCTAACTTTTTTTCTTGAGGTAAAGTTTCCAGTACCTTCACTTTCCTTAAAGAGACCATACAAAGGCATGTCCAGAAGTCCTGAACTTGCCACTAGGACTGAGTACAGCAAGTAATGCAGCTTTCTGTCACTTCATGCTATAGTATCACTGTCTGCTATGTCAGTATAGTAAGGTTTGTAGTCATAACCCTCTGTGTTTCATCTCATGATCCCCCCACCTCCCCATGTTAAGTGCAGTCCCACATCATGTGATTTCTTCTTGTTTCTGAGAATTAAATCACAGTTGTGATTGTGTTGATTCCAAGATGTCCCTGAAATTTCAGAGCAGTTGGTGACTGCTCAATATGCAATCGCAGAAAGTCAGTCAGTTGCTTCTGCCAGTGTCCATCGACCTATTGCATGAACTCAAAATGGGACAGCAATGACCATTAATAAATGTATGTGCATATTTTGTTATGGACTCAGTCTGGGGACCTCTGTGTATGCTTTTGTATGACTGTCATACTTGTAGCAGTATCCTGTGCACTACACTTGTCACTGAGATGAGTACTTGACTAATTTCAGTCCTGCCATGGGCAGTGTGTCAAGTGATAGTCCATCACCAAGCACACCCACAACTCCAGGTGGGAGTAAACTTAGCCCTGGAAACATCTTTAAGAATTTCTTCAAGTGCGTAGACTATACCAATTTGCAGTGTGTCTGATGCTTTTGCATTTTGTTTTATCTCACTTTTAACTTATGCCCTGTGCGCGCGCGTGTGTTTGTTTGGGTTTTTTATATATATATATATACAAATTCATTCTCTTGGTTTATGCATATAGTCTGTTAAATGAACAGAGATAAAACTTGTAACAGGATGAGGAATCAAAACTTACCAAAAAAAAAAATATTGTGTCCATCTGGACTTTTCTGAACACATCCTCTTCAGATTTTCTGATCTTTGCTTATTGTAAAGTGTCTGAATGTCTGTCATGTAAATACTCTAGTATTTAGTGCATTATTTATGAATTGTACAATTTTACATATTTTTTAAAGTGGTGTGGGAAAGATGAGGCACTTCTAAAATGTGTTGAGTGCATCATTTATTCTGTACTTGACATCTACTATGTAATATTTTATAGTGCAGTATATTAGTGGTGCATGTTGAATGATTTTTGGTTATATTCAGTGATGCAGTCTTGAATTTTAGTTAGATGGAGAGCATTTGGAATTTTAAAAGCAGTAAAAGAGGTATATGTGTGTGTATGTGTATGAGAGAGGGGAGTGGGGAAGAAAGAAAGTGCCCTCAGTATACAACATTATGCACTGCAGCTTTTTTGGTTGTGTTTCCTTTGGTAACTTTATTTGGAAACTGGACTTCATATATTAGACAGGAGATGATGATGTGCTGTTCCTGCTGCTCTGAAGTGCAGACATAAAGGGACAAGATCTTGGCATGTTGTATTGTGTGTTGTGACTTGCTCTTTTTATTGCTCTTACTCTTAACTGACCTCTTCAATTATTTGTGCATGGTAGTGGTAACAATCAGCAATGGAATGCCAGTAGTGCTGGCTTGCTTGTTGTAGTGTCCGGAGTTTTAGGAGTATTTGTGTCAGAGAACAGGAAGGAAGTGGGAATTATTTGGCGACGTTCTATATTCATATTCGTCTCTTCACACGTACAACTTTATTCTGTGATCTGATGTAGTGTCACTGGGTGAGTAGTTCCTTATGTTTCAAAGGTATGCGGTGTGTTCGCAACATCAGGATGTACTCACAGAATGACCTAGCTTCACGTCTTTAGCAACACTGGTATGAGAGTCTCAAATCTTGCATGAAGGGGCATATTTTTCATGATTTTCTTTCTTGGTGTGTCGGCATTTTAATACTACAAGTGCAAGTATGTGCATGTTAGTACACTTATAACACATTATGACTTTGGACTTACGTAAATGATCCAAAGTAAAATACAAACATTGTATACCATCAATTACATTATGTATTCTAAATCAGTGACCTGCATGTTTTGGCTAGATGTCATTATCAGGGATTATATATTTGTATGGAAGACTATTATTAATGACCTAGAAATCAGTTGAGTCGTAGAATTGGTCTTTAAAACCCTTGATGATGGTCTCTGACTGAGACGTATGATCGCTGAATTAAAATCAGTATATTGTTGGTGAACATTGTTGGTATTTTGCTTTGTAGCATATTGATAGTATCTGTGTTAGGGATGAGGATGTAGTTTATATGTACTGGTCTTACTGTGTGAAACAGTTTGATTGGTGTGCCGGTATTGTGTGAAACAGTTTAATTGATGTGCCTGTACTGTGTGAAACAGTTTGATTGGTGTGCCGGTATTGTGTGAAACAGTTTAATTTGTGTGCCTGTATTGTGTGAAACAGTTTGATTGGTGTGCCTTTATTGTGCAAAACAGTTTGATTGGTGTGCCTTTATTGTGTGAAACAGTTTGATTGGTGTGCTTGTATTGTGTGAAACTGTTGGAATGGTGTGGCTGTATTATGTAATACAGTTTGATTTGTGTGCTTATGTTCTTTCATACTTTTTTTTTTTTGGCAATTAAATGTCATTACATGTCACCAATGGTGGAAATGTGTGTTCAGTTTGTTGGTCATTTCATTATTTTTACACAGCTCATTTTTATACACCGTGCAGTGTCCTTTGCCCGCTGGCACCTAAGGAAAGTGCTATGTTACATGTTGTTGTACATGAACATGACACAAAATAATAATGCTGAGGAGCTTATGAGCACCTTTGACTGGGTGCGCACAGTATAGTGTCACTCTTTTAAGGTGTCCTGCTTCATCAGCATCAAGATGCAAACTTAGTAATAATGTATGTTTGAATTTCTTTGGTTTTTCGTGTGCCGCCGCCATCAGCAGCAAAGAACTTTGTATTTCTTTGATCATGATCATTTAATATTGTGTATTGCTCCATCATTCAAACCATTCTGCATAGGAAAATGTCAGGACAAAACTACTTACATTTGTTTATGAAAATTTGCAAAAATTCACTTATTATTTTTCCTGTGTTCATCTGCCTAACTTGCAAAATGTGGAATAGATTTTCATAAAATTTTGTTATGGGAAGTTACATTAAAATTTGTCAGTACATTCCAAGATTTCATTAAAATTGTACAGCAACAATAGATAGTTTACATGAAGTCTAATTGTTTTCCTGCATGCATCCTGTTCATTACTTTATAAATATTTACTGAAGTGTTTTGAGCAGAAGCTGTGGAGAGAATTGTAACACCTATTTTATGCTCCTTGCACTTTTTCTTGACAACAGGATGTTTGTCTAAGAAATCTAGTGCACTGACATTACTGTGTGGCACATATTTATGTAAGGTACAAGACAGTGGGTGTAGTCATTCTGACCATATTCACTGCAAGGGCCCTGCACGTATCCGTGAATATTGGTTTGATTAACTGCAGAATGCCCTTGATATCATTCTTTGCTACATCAGCACTAGCCGGTCACGTAATGTTCATCATTTTAATCCTTATCTTTTCAGTGCCTAGGAACGTAGTCGCTGCATTAAATTCTGTTCCGTTGAGTGCACAGTGTTTTGTTCACATCACTTGATGATAACAAGGACATTGATGCTACACAGATGATGATGAGTTCTTGTTTCTTTGAATGTACGAACATTTCATTTTAGAACTGCTCAGAAATATTTTTAAATTTTTATAAATTTGGCACTAAATTGTACCAAAATTTCGGTGGTTTATTTTCAGTCTCTGTTATTCTGTGCAGGGTTACAAAACAGTTCCCTCTTTGCCTACTGCCTCTGCTGCACTGTGCACTGTAAGTGCACAGCACACCCTCTGTGTGGATTGAACCTGAAAAGCATAACAACCAAACTCCCCCCCCCCCCGGTGTTTTGTGCGTATTTCATCAATTAAGATTTTGCATTATGTTTGTGCAGCTGAATGCACAGGCAGACAATGTCTGAACCTAGGACAAATACAGTATGCAAGGTGGAAAACCCAGTAGAATGTTCCTGCAGTCAGTACAGGTGCTTAAGATGACAACCTTTTGTTTCGGTAGCTACACGTCATGGTGCTAAAACAGAGAACTTGAATTTATGAATTTAAGTCATTAATGCTGATCAGAGTTAATGTATTGTATATGTTTTAACTGGTTTCCTTGTTTATGGGTTTGTAATTTTTAAGGCTGTGTTGTATGGTTACGTTTATTGTTTGGCCATCATCCTGTCAGCTGTATGTATTATTATCATTTTAATTGGTCTGCCCCATTTTTCATATATTTGTTTATTTACTGTGAATATTTATTCCAGTGTCTGTGTTGTCGCCTTTTTTCTTGTTTTGTTATTCTTTGATTGTCGTGTTTTTGACAGGATTCTGTTTGTGTGTGTGTGTCTTTCCTTTTATCCATATGTATTTTTGCATCACTTGAGTGTATTTGGCTGTTGCGTATGGAATTTACATAACTTCCCCCACCCCAATGCTTTTTTTTATCTGATCCTTTTGTTTAGAATTTGAGTATTTGAGATGTGAGATTTCAAGAAAATCATTTTGTTTTTAAGAGTAGCAGTACAGTAAGAATAAAAGTTCATTAAAATGAAAGTAGAAAAATTGTACTGTTGGTCACATGTGGTAATTACGGTTTTACGACCTGTGATGTTGTTTTAGCAACATAAGATTTTGACCATGATGATGATTATAATAATAATAATAATAATAATAATAATGTACTGTTGCCCTTTCTTTATTAATCAACTGCCTGCATTGACTGTAGGTGTTGTACACAGTAGGATGCAGCCACTCCCTGCCAACACAGTAGCAGTTAACACTGTTACAAGCTATGGCAGAAGTTGAGTGAGAGGAGATTTGAAGTTGCCACAGCAGTGTTTTTAAAGATTTAAGTCTTGTGGGATGTGATGCTGTGTGTTGGGTGAGTGGTTCACGCACATTGTGTAGGATTGTAGTGCGTTTATCATCAGGCCTTGGACTGCAGGGCATTCAAGGTGTCCTTCAAAGTGTGGGCGATCTGAGTCACACACCCAGTTACCCTGTATCATGTCCCAGGAAACTGGAATCTTTGTGATGCAGTAGGCTGTTATTGACTGTGGTATTTTGGTGCAGGTCGTTTGTGCCACCGGTAAGAGATGAAGAATCGGAAACACAGAGAAAAGCTCATGCAAAGCGGGTAAGAGAGACAAGAAGGTCTACTCAGGGAGTCACCTTGGAAGAAATCAAGGTAGCTGAACAGCTGGTCAAGAAAAAGAACCAGCAGCAGTTGCACCAGGCAACACAGCAACTGGGCAACAGTGAGCAGGTACACTGTTTGATACTGTTATTAAGAAATTCTGTGTGGTTTTGTCACAGGTAATGTAATTGAAGTTGGGTTCATATGTATTGATTTTGGTTTTCTGGCAATACATTTTCTTGAGATCTGCATGACTTGTAAAGATATGTGCAAATTTCTTATTTTGAAGGACTGAAGTTAGTAACATTGATTATTGGTATTAAATTACATTGTGCAGTCATAGTGTGATAAATACCTAAGCCCATTTTCAGTAACCTTAACTTATTAAATAGGCACTAATTGATTATGGCATGATTGTAAACCACTTGGAAGACACAGGTATTGGTGGGAGTGTGTTATTTACTTGGCTGCTGCCACCAACCCCATTTTTTGCTGAAATGCCAGCCCAGCCATGTGTGACACTACATGTTAATTTTTCAGTGTAACACCAAAAAATATATTTTTCTGAACTGCTGTAGACATATGAGTGTCATTTCACAAGACACAGATTGCAGGTGGTAGCATTGTCGTCTTCTTCTCCTCGTCAAGCACTACTGCCTCTCATGGACCTCAGTAACCAATACAGACGTTCTCTATTCCCAATGGTCTCTAACCATTGCCTGCCTGTCTTTTATACTCATTTTATTTTAATCCTCTCCAACCTCATCCCACCATCTTTTATGTGGTCTTCCCATTTTTTCTTGTTCCTTCCATTGTAGCTGTTGCAATTTGTTTTGGCATTTGCTGGTTTTGCATTCTTTCAACATAACCATACCGTCATAATCAGAGAGGCTTTATAAATGTAACATGACGTGCCCTTTATGTTGTAATGGCAGAGAATGTTCGACAAGGATGCTGAGGAGAATACTTGGACCTATGAGGGCAAAGCCACTGACTGGAGCATAGTGAGAAGCTTCATGATTTGTAATCCTTATCAAATAATGTCCACATTACCAAGTTAAGGAGCATAAGATGGGCAGGAAATGTGGCGTGAGCAGGGGTTAAGAGGTGCATGCAGGGTTTTGATGTGAAAAACCTGAAGAAAAAAAGAGCAGTTGCAAGGTGTAGGCATAGGTGGGTGGATGGGAGAATACTAAGAAAATGGTCCTTCAAGAAATACCGCGTGAAAGCATGGATAGGGTTCATCTGGCTGAGGATAGGAACAAGTGGTAGGCTGTTGTTATTGCTGTGATGAACCTTCTGATGTCATAAAATGCAGGGAATTTCTTATCCAGCAGAGGAGCTAGTAGCTTTTCAATAAGGACTGTGCACTGTAGAGTTAGTTAGTTTGTTTAGTTAGTTGGTTAGTGGATCGTTTGGTTTGTTGGTTGGTTGGTTAGTTGGTAGTTTAGTTTTGTGAGTACCAGTTTGTTGCAATTTTCATACATCCATGTATTTTTCATGCCTCCCACTAATGTATACATTATGCATTTCATTTATATGCCAGATGTAGCAACTTTATGTAGCAAGCAAGACTTAGCAGTCAACTGCAGCTGTATATTTCTGAACAGGATTTATAATTGTAGATGAATTAATTATAGAGGGTTCTTCTGGGATGTGATGCCATGTTGTGTGGTAAAAATGTGTCAGTGTTTGGGAGGAAAGTGTTCCCTCCATCTCTTTTTTTCCCAGGATATGAAGAAAGAGTGTTCAGTGTCACTGTACCCTGAGGATCTGAGTTTTCTGAGATGTGACTGTCAGTGGAACTGCTCATCCAGTGATACAGTGGCACATCCCAGGACACTTGTATCTTCAGCAGCAGTACTGTGCGAACATCAAATTTTGCATCAGTATGACTCATTCCCACTTTGTGCACAGTACACCAAGTTTCCTGCTTTTATCTTCACCATCAGATTATGCAAACTGTCAAAGAATGAAATTGTATCCTGGTGTGAATTAATAACTTTTTAAATTCATCATTCACAAGTCTGGAGATTGTAGTGGTTCTGTTCTAGTGATGTGGTTGCTCTTGTGGTTGGCTTTTGCAAGTATATGTGTGTCTTGTTTAATTCATACTTGCTATGTTAAGACAAGCAGTGTAAGCAGTCCTTGGCTGCAGTACACACTTTAACCAAATGCACTGTACATAGGAGCTGTGATTGTACTACAGTTTTGGTACTGTGTTTGATCTAATTTAGCATCACAATCCATTGACACTTTCAGGGTTGAAGGATTGGGCTCAGGTCATATGGACCTAATCTTTATCCCTGAAGATGAAGACAGCACATCCCCTTTAACGGTGGTATTGACCTACAAAACTATGAGTTGAATAATCAAACCAAGATAATGTGAGGTCTTATAACTGTTAAAGTTTTTGCATTATGCTTGAACATTCTTTTTATATGCAGAGTGTATGTTTGTGGCTTTGTACATAAAATGCTTGAAGTGACTTCCAGTTAACTTGAAATGAAAACATGGTTCATAAAATATTTTCCAAGTATGCACAGGTAGATCTCTGTAGACAGTAAATGCCTTGTTGAACAGGTGCACAGTTTGTCTCTGTCCACGGTATTCACTGTAAAGTGTTTTAAAGACAAATTGGTCTGAATTATATTTAAAAATTTAGCTTGTACTCAGAGATAACACAGTTTGTCTTCTTTTGAAAGACCAGTTGGTATATGCTGTGTGGTGAAATATATGGTGCGATCAAATAGTTTCAAGACTGACCATTAGATGACACTGTTGAATTATTCTCTAATAATCCAGTCAAACATACAGCTAATTTTATAATTAAAAAAAACATTTCTGTTTTTACAAAAATTCAGTACATATTTGGCCAAGAAGACCATCATCTGGCACAGCTGTTACAAAAAAGTACAGAGGAAGGCAGAAGTAGTATTGAACAGATGATAGCCTTATTGGCTGAAACATGTAGCAAATTTTGTAAAAACAGAACTGTTTTTATAATGACAGTAGTTGTGTTTGTATATGGAATAACTGAGTTAAGGTAACACAATGGGGTGTCGTCTGTGAAGATGACGCTTCTGCTGCTGCTAGCACAAACTGTTCAGATTGAGTGTAGATGGTGCTGAGGTTGCTGAGTCACTGCCTGCTTGGAATGAAGCTGTGGCACCTGTGACTGTACGTGTAGTAATGTCTGTTTGAATACACACATGTGTTGTCCCATTTGCAATTTTGGTGTACCTAGAAAGCATGTCTGCATTAAAATTTGGCTTAAACTGGTAAAAATAGTACGGAAACTTTCAAAATGTTGGAGGTAGTTTTTGAAGAACGTGGAGTTGAAAGAACAGAGGTTTTTGAGTGGTTTTTGAAGTTCAGAAGCAGTGTAGAAGATGCTGAACATTTGGGATATCCATTGATGAGCAGAACAGATGAATATGTGAACTGAGTGTGGGAACTTGTCTTCAAAAAACAGGAGAATTTCTGTCTGTGAAGTTCAGAATGCATTTGGAATTTTATTTGGTACCATTCAGAGCTTTTTGAAAGATAATATAAAAATGTATGTAATGGCTACCAAACTTGTGCCCTGCCTGCTGGGTGAGCTGCAGAAGGAGATTCATGTCAGCACATGCCAAGACATTCCAGAGAGGTTTAAATGGGACCCAGAATTCTTTTTGATGATAATGACAGACGATGAGAAATGGATTTGTGAGTGTGACCCAGCAACCAACCCCTATCTGAGTGGAAGAGCATCATCACCAGTTCATTGAGAAGTGAAGAGCATGCTCATTGTTTGTTTACAATTACTGAATTGTGCATTATGAATTTGTTTTACAATAAAAAAAACTCTAGACCAGCATTACTGTGTCATCTGAGGTAAAATATGCTGTGAAACGGACCAGAAAATTGGAATCTGGGGAATGGGATTGTGCACCATGACAGCACATGCCCACCATGCTCTAGGCATGAATTTATGCCTGAAAACAAAATGACTGCCATTCCAGCCTCACCGTACTCACAAAATTTAATACTGCTGGATGATTATGTTTCATGTCCCAAATCTCACATGCTGTTACAAGGGAAGTAGAATGATAGTATTATCATGATTAAGCAACATTACAGATACACTTGCTTTGAGTGATGGTGTGATCTCTGGGTTGGCTCTGTAAAGTCACAACCAGACGTCCCTGAAGGGACAGCATTGATTGGGAGGTAAGTGGTGTTATGGAAATTGTTTGATCGCACTGCATAATGGCTGTTGATAATAAGAATCATACATAGTGGATAAGTACATGGTGTTATGGGTAAAATACTGACTTCTGCAGTGTCTTCAATTTTGTGGTACAAGTAGTTGTGACTGGCCTTTGGAGGGTTAATTGTGTTGGTTTTTGTTATGGATCATTTAATGCTCTGTCAGTTTGAATGTTATCAGCCATAGACAAGGTAAAACCTTTTGGTTATGTTCCATTTTATTCTTTCCTTCTGTCTCAGTCTATTCCACCTAGGTTTAGACAGTTCATTGCTGTTACATGACATTTGCATACTTTCTGGGATTTGTTTTATACCATCCATTTGAAACTTGGTTTCTGCAGCCAGCTGTTGTCATCCCTACTGGTAGTTCAACATCAGTTACAGCAACAATAACAACAGCAACCGCAGCTGTGCCTTCTACTGGTATTGCAACAGATGCAAAGGAGGAAGGGTCAGGTCAAGAACGCCGTCCGTCATGGAGACTTAGGGTTGATAATGGAGACAGGAGCAAGGTGTGTCTCGTTGTGTGTGCCTGCACCTGTTGTCTGAACGTGCATCCTGTAGCTTCATGCTCTTGTCATTTGATTCACCACAGCATTCTGCAAGACTTGAGTTTTAGAGCAGTATTCTGTGTGTTTAATAGTTTGCCAGCTGTCTTCAGTTGTAGGTCTTCAGACTTCAGTAGATGTTCCTCATCATACACATTTATTTCTAAACTTCATTCACAACTTACAGTGTTTGTTCAGTTATTAGTGTTCCACTCAGTATTTTCTTGAGCTCTTCTCTTTTCTTTTGTGCCTGCAATTCGTTATTAAAACTGCAACATTTCTGCTTATGCAGTTTTCTCCTTTTCTGTTGGCACCCTTTACTGTACACATGTCAGACTTGAAATTCTTTGTGTGTGTGTGTGTGTCTTGCATGATGCACAGAACAAACATTTGGTAAAATTATGGGGTCACACAAGTCATACTTATTATAATATTTTAAACATCCACAGATATATAAACATGCATGTACCGGTGTAAAGTACAAATGATACTTGAATTGCCCACCTTTCTCATATAAGCATATCCTGGCTTTATGTACAGGGATTCAGGATGCATGATTAAAATTTACTGTGGGAGGCTGTTGACCTTTTAAAGACCTATGAACTTATGGTATATATTTAAGCAACAAGGAGTTTTACTGCGTTTTTTTTAAGACATGCTGCATAGTCCCTGTTTTTTTGTTTACAAAATGCCATAAACTGTGCACTAAAATTTAAGTACCTACCCATGTAGGATAAAGGTTAATAACAGTTGAAATGTTTTGCTGATTTCACTATAACTAACATGTGCATGCAGTGTGTGTGTGTGTGTTTTTGTTTGTTTGTTTGTTTGTGTGGGAGGGGGGAGGGAGGGAGACTGCTTGAAGATGGAGACACTGTGCCATGTCAAAACATTGGAACACTCACCCAACAATGCAACATAATGTCCCAGACAACTTGGATTCTCAGCAGAACTAATGTCACAACCTCACATCTTGGTAAGTATTGTTATTTTTACAGGGGAAAGTGACCCGCCATGAAAACCACATGATCTCCAGCATCATGGTATGTGAGTGAATGGCAGACAGTTCTTAACCTAGATCCAAGCACATCTTCACAGCTGTGTGCTTTCTGCACAGAGCTGTAAGTAGGCAGTTGTTTTGGATGGCCTAGTAAACCATATGTTTTTTAATGTTCCATGAATGCAACAGGATGTATTGCATTAAATTAGGACTTGTTATGGTTCATTCTGATCAGTAGACAGCTTGCCAACAACAGTACTCCAAACAAAACTTGTTTTGATTCATTCTGATCAGTAGGTGGCTTGCCAATAACAGCACACCAAACAGAACTTGTTTTGATGCATTCTGATCAGTAGACAGCTTGCCAACAACAGTACACCAAACAGAACCTGTTATGGTGCCTTCTGATCAGTAGGCAGCTTGCCAATAACAGTACTCCAAACAGAACTTGTTATGGTTCATTCTGATCAATAGGCAGCTTGCCAATAACAGCACACCAAGCAGAACCTCTTATGGTGCATTCTGCTCAGTAGGCAGCTTGCCAACAACAGTACTCCAAACAGAACTTGTTTTGATGCATTCTGATCAGTAGGCAGCTTGCCAGTAACAGCACACAAAACAGAACCTGTTACGATACATTCTGATCATAAGATGGTGTGATGACAGTTCACCATCATTGACTGTAACAGTATATGAAACTGGCACGACAGCACACCAAACAAAATTTGTATGCCAATCCCTAAATTCTTTTATGTTCCATAGACATCCCACCCTACAAATTGTGTGTTGTTAAAGTTACATTCAGGTAACATTAGTTTGTAATTCAAAAGAAATTTGTACGTTAATGTTCTTTTTATGTCATATGTGTGTCTATCTTCTGCTGTTACAAACAAGATACTGTTCTCTTTTACATTGCTGTCGGTACCCAGGCTATGTCATTGTTGGTAGATGGAATAAATATGAATAGGATTTTGGCGGTGGTGGTGGTGGCGGCGGCGGCGGTACCAGTACCATTTATGTACATTGAGGCTGTTCCACATATTGTCAAAGAGACATTTCAGATCATGTATATCGAATGATAGTCTGTCCATATGAAGCATATTCATTACACAGCCCTGTTATGTAATCATAGAAAATAATTGGTAGGATAGCCAGAACCCCAGTTGTTTAAATATTTTGCTGTCATTACCATGCAAACATATAGGGGAGCAAAGTGTATTTTCACCCTTTCTTAACACTGCACTAGATGTGATTTGATCAGTTTCATGCTCTGGCCAATTTACCCCGGGAGAGAACCCTGTTATCCTATTGTAATGAGGCTGTATGTACCTGCAGCCATAAGGAAGTTGTGACAGTGCTGTAGAGCTTTGTTTTTCCTGCTGTGTTTATGTGGCTTTTGTATGACATGGTTTAATATGGATTCACAGCACTAGGGTTACAACAACAATTTTATACTGGTGACTGTGCGACTCTGTGCTGGTGCAAGATGATCTGTGTTGCCTTCACATAACCAGTTCAGTGGTATTTCACAGATTTGTGTTCCATTTAAATTGCCAGTCAGATTAAAGTCATCAGTTGTTTGAGAACTGCACTGAAATTATGCCAAATTGATGGCACTGATGCCCATTGTAGAGCATTATAATCTGATGTACAGCTTCCAGCTCTTGGAAGGCTGAGAGTTCCGATACAGACATACACTACAGGACTGCATGTGTACAGGATATTTTGATTGTGAAAGGTACGTAAAATGTGCTGTTGATAATACCTCAACATCATGTCTGGTCAAGTGGTAAGATATTTGACTGATGAGTTGACTTATGCACTGAACATTTCTGTCATAACATATGCAGTCAGATAATAATGTGTCAGCACGACTGTAAAATGTCAACTTTATTACAGCAGCTAGTTCAGCATGGGTCTGGCAAGACAAATATGTACAGGGTTTGGCTGGGGAAACCTGAAGGAAAGAGATTACTTGGAATACCTAGGTATAGATAGAAGGAAAATATTGAAGTGGTTCTTAAAGAAATGGGATGAGAGGGTGTGAACTGGATTTATCTGGCTTAGGGTAAGGACAAGTGATGGTCTGTTGTGAAATGACAGGTCAGCACGTTGCATATAAAGTGGGGCAGTTGTTGACTGGCTTCTGAACAAGAACTGTGCTCTGTGGAGTTCATTTGCTTAACCTGCTTTGGTTCAAAGAATTATCAGGAACATGATCACATCATCAATGTATTAAACTGATACATGCCACAACTATTTGTTTATTTATTTTTTATTTATTTTTGTGTTCATTTTTTATAATCACTGCATGTTTCAAACCCAAAGGATCATCAGCAGGCAAGAAAATACAAACCTATAAGAGGATGGTAGTGCACGTACACACACACACACACACACACAGTAACAAACAGTTGTGTGGTCTGTATTAATTTAATGTATTGCTGTAATGGAATGCAACAGGATATACGCGGTAATATAATATGCGACAATGATGTTAATGTAGTTGACTGTGTCACATAAACACCAACAAATGCATATATATGTTATTAAATCGCTACTTTATTGACACTATACGTAACTGCAATGTGTTTCAGCCCCTAAAGGTCATTTTCAGGGAGTGTAGTTGATACATTCTAGTAGCAGGTCCCTGTCACCACAGCATAGCAGGTCTTCAGGTTGTGGATGGAGGAATGACCTCCATGTGGAGCATAGCTGTGAATGTATTGACTAAGCAGTTGTGGGCAGCCGACAAGGGATGGTCCTATAGCCTGGGGGTTGGGCGAGGTGCTAACAAATTCTCACCGTAAAGACTGGCCTGTTGGTGCAACATACACCTGTGCCCCAGACCTGGACTGATCTGTTGGTATGAACTAAGCGATGGAAAAGTGATGTGAAACTCAGTACTTGGAATGTAAGGAAAATGTATAGGGCAGGTTCACTTACAACAGCAGCCATGGAATTGGCAAGATACGAATTATATTTAGTGGGTGTACAGGAGATTAGATAGATCAACGAGGGCACAGTGAGAGCACAGGATTATATTTTTTTCTATGGAAAAAGAAACAAATGTTACCAACTGGGAACAGTATTTTTTGTACCCCACAGAATAGTATCAGCAATTAAGCGAGTAAGAGTTTGTTAGTGATAGGATTTTATATATAGTTCTAAGAGGTCACTGGTGTGATATTGTTTTGAATGTGCATGCCCCAAATGAGCAGAAAAGCAGTGACTCAAAAGACAGTTTTATAAGGAATTAGAGCAGGTATTTTTTATCATTTTCCTAAGTAACATATAAAAATTATGTTAGGAGATTTTAATGCAAAATTGGGTTAAAAGGATATTTTCAAACCGACAGTTGGGAATGAGAGTCTGCATCAGGATAGTAATGATAATGGTGTTAAAATGGTGAACTTTGCCATATCAAAAAATGTAGTTATCATGGGTGTGATGTTCCTGCGCCGATGCATTCATAAATACCCCTGGACCTCTCTTGATGGGAAGACTGACAGTCAGATTGATCACATATTGATATGAGAGGACATTCGAGTATACTTGATCTTCGTTCTTTGAGGAGAGCTGACTGTGTTACCAATCAGTATTTTGTGGTTGCAAAAGTTAGGGGAGGTCTGGCATTAATTAAACATGGAGCAAAGAAGTTTGATGTGGAAAGATTTAATCTCAGGAAGCTAAATGAGTTGCAGGTTTAGGAAACAGTATCAGATTGAGATCTTAAACAGGTTTGCAGCTTTGTAGAACTTCGGTGTTAGCGAGGACATCAACAGGGCTTGAGAAAACATGAAAGAGAATATCAAAATCTCAGCTAAAGAGGGTCTAGGTCTGTATGAATTGAAGCATTATAGACCATGGTTTGATGAAGAGCATTTATGTTTTTAGATCAGAGGCAGCAGGCTCAAATGCAGTGGTTACAGGATCCAAAGCAAAGCAGTGTAGTTAATCTAAACATTGTAAGATGTAAAGCTAGTAAGCATTTCAGGAACAAAAAGAAGAAATATCTGAAAGCTAAAGTTGATGACCTTTAAACTAACACTAAGACCAAAGAATATCAGAGGGTTGTTTAGGGGCTTCAGTGACTTATAAAGGGCTGCTAGCCTAGAACTAACATAGCGAAAAATAAGAAGAATGATTTGGTTACAAACTTCCACAGTATGTTGGCTAGGTGGAGGGACCATTTCTCTCAGTTGTTGAATGTACTTGGGGTTAGTGATGTTAGGCAGACAGAAATACAGACAACAGAACCACTAGAGTCTGAGCCAAGTGTCTGTGAGATTGAGATGGCTATTGAAAAGCTGAGAAGAAACAAATCACCAGTTATTAATCAAATCCCAGTGGAATTATTAAAGCAGGGGGTAGAACAATTTGCTCTTGAGATCCATAAACTTATTTATTCTATTTGGAATAAGGAGGAATTACCTGAGGAGTGGAAGGAGTCATTCATTGTACCTCTCTGTCAGAAGGGTGACAAAACAGATTATAGTAATTACAGAGGCATATCACTTGTGTCAGTTACGTACAAAATTATATCCAACAACCTGCTGTCAAGGTTTACTCCATATGCAGAAGAAATTATTGAGGTTCTTCAGTGTGGATTTTGACGCAGTGGTCAACTACTGATCATGTATTCTGCATTTGTCAAATATTGGAGAGGAAAAAAATGGGAATACATTGAAGCAATGCATCAGCTATTTATAGACTTCAAGAAAGAGAGAGAGGTGTTGTGTAATGTTCTGATGGGGTTTGGAATCCTAATGAAACTGGTATGGATAATAAAAATGTGTCTGAATAAAATGTTTAGCAGAGTCCAGGAAGGCAAGCATTTGTCTGACATGTTTCCTGTTAAGAATGGCTTGAAACAAGGAGATACTTTATTGCCATTGCTTTGCACCTTTGCTTTAGAGTAGGCCATTAGGAGGGTTCAGGTAAACCGGGATGGCTTGAAATTAAATGGTACACATCAGCTTTTGGTTTATGCTGATGATGTATTGGGAGGAAGCATACATACTGTAGGGAAAAATACAGAGGCTATAGTAATTGCTAGTAAGGTGACTGGACTGGAAGGAGGTGCTGATAAAACTAGGTACATGGTCATGTCTCGAGATCAGAATGCAGGTCAGAGTCACAAAATAAAGATCGATAATAGTTCCTTTGAACGGTTGGAACAGTTGAAATATTTTGGAACAACCTTAACAAATCAAATTCTTTCAGGAAGAAATTAAGAGTAGATTGCAGTCAGGGAATGCTTCCAATCATTCTGTGCAGAATCTTTTGTCTTTCAGGTTGCTGTTTTGTATGGGTGTGAAACTTGGTCGCTCAGATTGAGGGAGGAATGTAGGGTGAAGGTATTTGAGAACAGGGTGCTGAGGAGAATAGTTGGGCCTAAGAGGGACGAGGTAACAAGGGAGTAAACAAAACTACATAATGAGGAGCTTAATGATCTGTACTTCTCACCAAATATTGATCCGGTGATCAGATTGAGACTTCAGTTTCAGTTTATTTCATCCTTTTGACAACACTGTGTATAGGATACATCCATCATTTCTTATACTAAGTTTTTATAATTCTATTTAGCTAATGCAATTCATATACAGTATAAAAAATGTACATAAAAATTATGATTCATATACAGTATAAAAACACACAACTTCTTTCTGCTAATACAGATAAACATTCATATGACTCTTAGTACTCGTTACCTATTTATCGTACGTCTACAGAAGTGCAGTACTGCTACACTCTCAATATAAATAACACACACATGTTTTTTCACTCCATACTCTTAATTTCTCTTTGCCCACATTTGCACCAAAAGTAATATCAATAAACTAAGACTTTAAAATTTTCTCTATTAACTAAAAAATTTATATCATCCCTACATTGCTGGTTTTATTTGTAATTTGATTGCCAACACCATACTTTTCTGTAAAATTCCCTTTCAGAGTGCCTGCACATAGGATAAGTATTTATCCACTGAATAGAAGGTCTGTTGTAATAAAAAGGCTTAAGTTGTTTTTTTAAAAAGGTTTTAAATTCTCTAAGTTTTTTAAACAATTTGGAATCTTATTATGTAATTTTGTCCCCAAATTAATTACACTCTTTTTTAAAAATATCAGTTCTACGAAATTGTGTTTGAAAATCTGATCTGTGTCTTCTCTCATGTATGGCCAAATTTTGTTTTAACCCTTCATTGCTTACTTTAATGTAGCACACTGTTTCCATTATATACACACATGGCACTGGCAGTATATTCAGTATCCTGAATAGATCTCTACAGGACGTCTTTCTTTTAACGTTACAAATTAATCTCGCAACCTTCTTTTGCAATTTAAAAACTTTTGTACTTGTGTATCACCTCCCCAGAAAAGAATACCATATCGCAGATGTGAGTGAAAGTTTGCAAAATGTATACTTCTGAAAGTATTTATACTTGTAACGTTATTAAGTGAATGAATTACGTAGTAGTTTTTGTTTAATGTGTTAACACACATGCTTTATGTGCACATCCCATTTTACGTCTTCAGTAAGGTGTAAACCTAAAAATTTTGTTTCATTTTTATATTTACTGTCCATGTCTAGAAATGCAGGACGAGGTAACGGGGGAATGGAGGAGATTGCATAACGAGGAGCTAAATGATTTGTACTCCTCACCCAATATTGTGCGGGTGATAAAATCGAGAAGAATGAGATGGGCTGGGCATGTGGCGC
>Ga0123354_10005034_pt1 | contig 19036 bp, 12 predicted proteins | sample TergutLab28metaG_2_FD_97872 | JGI IMG/M metagenome (GOLD analysis project Ga0123354, IMG submission 97872) | Labiotermes labralis P4 segment gut microbial communities from Petit-Saut dam, French Guiana - Lab288 P4 | ecosystem: Host-associated > Arthropoda: Insects > Digestive system > Gut ...
ACACGACCAATGTGGTGATACAATAGAAAAGTCGCAGGCTCCTGATGATGGATGTATTAATGTCCGAAACATGTTAAGCATAGAAGAAGTGAAATAAAACTTAATAACTAGTGACATCAAGTTAGTGTCTTTTTCTTCAAATATAGATTTTGCAACTTAACTCTCCTATTATTCTCCATGTTTTCTGTGCACGAGACAATTAATAACAGTCTCATTAATAAGTCACCGTCCTGAACGGGATGTAGAGAAATGAAACCTAAAAAACGAATCATCTTGCATGAAGCAATCGAAGACAATTTATATCTTACTGTGGCGAAGAGGGACCTCTACCACAGCGACGTGTGGAGCAGGCGACAAGTATGTCATAAATGGCGCAATAAACTGCAGGCATGCCTACCAGGGGCTGAGATCTTGCAAAATTTATCCCGAACACAGCACTTAGAGAGTGTAGTTTGTCTCTGAGATGTGAGCACCGTCCTAGGAGCAAGGAACTGTATTTATTAAATATCACGACCTTTACGAGTTAATCGTAGGTTCTAGACTCGGTAATAAGAAAATATGGTCAAAATATGGTCAAAAGAAAGCCGCTTATAGCACTTATTAAAACATCTTTATCATTTAAGAAACTATTTCGTTGTCAACGTCTCTGCTAAAGCAGTGACAGAAAATTTTCCTTTCGCACGTGTGTCGTCATCGATGACCTTCACACTTCAATACGTGTACCTTGTAAATGTCGGCTAATAAAGGAATTACTTGTTGCCGTTTCCGAATAATTACTGATCAGATTGTGTGAACTGTATTCCATATGTCTGTTGTAAACTCGGTTGTAAAATACTTGGATTCTTGTGTGTAAGCCAGTTTATTTGGCAGGAGTGGTAGTACTGACTACTTCTAGTAGTAAATCACTCTAAATCGCGTAACAAAAGGGACAAGGTCCATTACGGATCAAGACAAATACAAAATATTTTGTATGCGGCTGGGAAACCCACAACAGTATTTCAAGCACATAGAATTTAACCATGCATTACATCCTATGAACACAGGGGCCAAAATCACAATGATGCAATGTATATTAATATTGTAGATGTGCCATATTTTATTGTATTTTAAATATCCTCATGATTGTGGGTGGCCGCCGAAACATGTAGCAGGAAATAAATTGTACTATAGTGTCTATATGTGCATAAGTCGGTTTTATAAATAAGATATACTTGTATGAGGTCACCGCCTTCTAGCCAGTCCTACGTACATCTTGTCTATTCTGTCTGTAACGTTATAAGTTGTTAGAGCACGAACGCCTCCCTAAGACGCCCTCTATCGAATCCTTTAATATCATTAAAGGTTCACCTCAGTGGTATACACAAACCATTTCTTATCTCACAGAGAACAAAGTCCGTGTTCATCACAAAGACCAATCAGTCAATCTTGTTTAGCAAAATAATCGGTATTGAATCTCCGAATCACAGGACATAAATACATTGAGTCAACAAGATGGAGGGTTTGATGTGTATTGGACCGTGCATCATCTTGATAACTGGAAAATAAAATCCAACTAGACGCCACTTATTACTTTATTATGCTTATGTTAGGCTCAACATGTTTCGGGCACCATTATGCCCGTCATCAGGAGCTCACAACGATAGCGTTGGTTACCACATAGGCCATCTGGTTCTCGAGTTGTTGCTGGTTGGAAGTTAAGTGCAGGCTGTAAGCCTTCGGTCCGGACACTCATCCATCCTGCCTGCACTTAACTTCCAACCAGCAGCAACTCGAGAACCAGACGGCCTATAAAGTAACCTTAGCTATCGTCGTGAGCTCCTGATGATAGGCATAGTGGTGCCCGAAACATGTTGAGCATAACATAAGCATAATACGAGTAAGTAATAAGTGGCAGCTAGTTGGATTTTATTCTTCAGTTAAGATGGATGGTTTCTTAACGCCAAAGCAGCAAGTATATATAGTTACCACTGGGCTGTAAGCCGTCAGCGAAAAATTCGTGTCGTGGTCTCCTGGAGTATGGTACCATGTACTGTGGTACATGAGTATAGACGTTACGGTGCGATAAACTGTCTGGGTTCAGACAGATGAATCAGCCTTGAATCTCAAATCGCATGGGAGTAAGACTAATCAGATAATATCGCGAGGACTCCTTTTCTTAGTGATTGTGGCAGAAGTGAAATATGTAGGTACAAGACAGCGAACAATCCTCCGACTGCCTGCTGACAAGTTAAGGAGAATTTAGAAGATATCAGAATACACCCAGAGGCTTCGAGTATGCAAAGGTAATATAGCGTCTCTCTACGAGAGAGGGTGGGGGAGCAAGATACAAGACGGGAGGTATTCAGCAAAGGGATGGACTGAAAATATTCCTATATGGAGAAAATTATGAAACAGAGAGAGTATATAGACGAAAACAGCAAGGAAAGGATACAACAGACAACAAAGACAGTAAGATGAGTATATAAGACTAAGAAGTGGTGAACAGATAAACGAGATTAGAGAGGAAGACAGACAAAAAAGACATAAAACAGTATATAGGCTTAAAAAGTTATATGAGAATTTGTTATATAAGGAAGTTATAAAGAAATAGTAGACTGTAAGGACGGTGAAGGGGCGGTTCCCGCTTCAAGTCTTCCTTCTTTACAGTTGTAACATTGGAATTGATTAAAGTTCGGAGAATTACGACTTGATTGGGTTTCATGGGCGGAGGTAAAAGAACATAAAAATAAATTTGAACACTCCACTGCTACAGCCCCCTTCCACAGGAGTAGGTTAGAGGGAGGGTGTTGGTTTCAAAAGCAGCATCGCATTGAAGATTGAGTGACCCTGGAGTTTCTTCCGTGGGATATTGTGTTACTAATCCGACTGATACTACTGCAACCCACCATGGTATCTGCAGTTATACATAATCACTATGTTTTGCAGAATATTACAATAACGGAAGGCTTGTACGTCTGAGCAGTGAACCACAGACAATTCTAAATCTGAATTTAACGCCGTTGGAGACGGGTGTGTCTCGGCTCAATGGAGGCTTCCACGCATGCCTTCGCAAATTCTGCTGCTTTTATTTCAATCGTAATTCCCATTTTCGTGTTAGTGGCTGTCATTATGTGTACACTTCATCATTATGTGTACACTTCATCATTATGTGTACACTTCATCATTATGTGTACACTTCATCATTATGTGTACACTTCATCATTAAAACAACGACAGCAACTACCAGCGTGTCCTGAAAAGTAAAGCTTCGTCATCTGAGGCCGACACAATTTCGAAGTGTCTAGTGTAGCGCATTCTGACGACTGAACAGGACATCACCACTGTCTTGACTTAACTGTCCGACGCCTACTGAAGTCCTCTTAAGTTCCTTCAGTTTGGGAAATATATGAAAATCCGACGGATCCAGAGAGGGACTACATGTTGAGGGATCCAAGATGGTGAAACCAAGACGTCGAGTCTGTGCAGTTCTCGCAGATGTGTGTGGTCAAGCATCGTCATACTTAAGGAGGGGTTGCTCAGTGCAAGAATGACCCCCTGAGAAGTCGTGCTTTCGGTTTCTCTAGACTTTCAAAATACGGTTTAGAGTACCAGCAGGTATGAATTCTGAATGCACGAAGCTTTAATGTCCCAGAAAACTGTGAATTTGCCAGAAGACGCTAAAGGCCTTGAATTTTACTGTTCTCTGTATACTTCTCTCCATAAGCTCCTTTCATTTTCCGATGAATGTCGATGGGAGACGCGTTTTCTGCAGTCAGGAACTTCGACACAAGCTGTTTCATCCGCAATAACATACTCGCATTACGCAAAACCATGTTTACGAGCACAATTCAGAGCCCTCTTGCGGCAGTAGTTTACAATTCGGCCCCACACAGCGGGACAACCTGATTCTAAGTGTCGTTTTCTCAAGTAAAAAATTAGGAGGCATTACTTTTCGGCATCCTTTTCTGCGAGGTTGTGGAATTTTGTTCCATGTGCCTCGCAGAAAGGAATACAAGTAGAAATTGGTTTTATAAATAATCAAAGGTAACTGGTTAGTCACGTAATAACGTCCGTAATCGTTACAGAAAACGTTCTGGTATGCAACATCCCATAACGGCCAAGAAGTAGGTACTTCAAAGAGAAATGTTATGTATTAGTTTAAATCCACAAGAGATCAATGACTACTGCAGATCCAGCAAAATTTGGACAGCCAGGAACTACAATAAGAAAGGAAGTAAGATAGCAAAAGAGCAAGAAAGAAATGAATACCACCGAAGAGTATACAAATTCGCATCACGATCAATTATTATTTAAAAAGGCAGACCCCCGCTCCCCGAGCAAGTTACTGTCGCAGTTAAACAGCCGTCTGCAATGCCACGCCCGCAAACTGAGGACGCAGCATATCGTGTTCACTTAGACAGCGTTGTCGTCGCGTTGAAGTGATAGTCCTGCTTCGTATTCGGGGCAGCGGGTGGTCTAAATTTGGCCCGGAAACAGCCTTACCTTGACGGATGCCTTTTGTAGGCTCTCTTGGCTCCCCCGTAGTACAATAAGCAGGCAACGACGGCATTCTTTCACGGTCTTTCCAAATCAGTATACAGCAACCACCCTGGTGTTTGTTATACAGCTTGGGCTACTGATAGCGACATTAAATAAGTCATATAAACACAAACAAACATTCTCTGAGCTAATACGAAGCACGAGGTTTATCGTTGCACCGTGCATTTCGTAGAGGCATTTAATTAGCACACCAACTAATGTACACGCAGCATAACACACGACACACACCCATAATCAGGCGCATTCTCAGCAGCGTACGACTTACACAATACGACATGCTGCCACAGCACCAAGTTAATGTAAGGAAATTAATAAGAGAGTGTTTTTAAAAATGTGACTTTAGCAAGGAACAGTGTAGCTCCCTGAAGATGATCTTAGGATCGAAACATGTTGGAGCGATTTTAAATGTTTTACTGGAAAAAAGTTTTAGGTATGTGCATTAGTTGGTGTGCTAATTAAATGACGCAACACGAGGTTCTCCTACACTGGATATTTCCTGTTTATTTTTGCCTTAAACAGTGTCTGTTACGGTTATTATCACTTGCGGAGGCCAGATATAATTCCGTAGATTCTTCGCCTCTGTCTTCAGGTTGATGGTAAGAAGAGCGGGTAGTCCTATTCGGGGGGGGGGGGGGGGGTGGGGGGAAGGTGGGGGGGTTAGTCCTGGGGGGGGGGGGGGGGGACGTTAGGGAGAGTTATGTAACGTCGTGTAAAGAACACACCTACACGGTAGACCATGTCCGAAACAGCTGTCAAGCGTGTTTCGCTATACCAATGTCATAATCCTTTAAAGCTAACTTATGAGCAATGCGTTTCACCAGCATGGCAGAACACGTTCATAATTACTGAGAAGCAGGAAGAGTTAAAACAAATTAATTAATGTCACGATCCACGAGTTGAAAACTCAAGTTGTCAGCTACACACTCACAGAATGTCATCATGATCGTGATCCTGGACACGGCTGTCCGTCTGACGGCAGCGGATTCTCTGTTACGGTGCGCTGAACATTTGACTGCGAGACTGGCGAACATGCTATAGAGGGGAATCCAGAACAACGTCAAACGCTTGTCACAACTTAGCCCGCAGTCGGTTGCATCGTGTCACATGAGTACCCACAACCCCACCACAACCTCCCCCCCCAGTAATATCATAATCACTATAATCTGTACAACAATGTCACACACAGAAACTGTCACATTCACGAATTGTAGGACCTACACGGGGGAGGGAAAAAAATCACAAAATAAAAAAAAATCACAACGGGTAACGAACGCACCAGTAATTCCTAATTTTAGAACCTTCATTTGCATCCCTTATTTCGACTGTGAAATGTGTTTCCCTGAAGTCAGGATCGTCGATGGTGAAATCGAATTATATTCTTTTTTATGTCATGCCCACCCCTGCGTGGTGTTGACACATCACCTCACCCTTCCTCCTGATACGCTTCACCACCTGTATAACAGATACAGTATGCGGTGTACGTGCCAGGAACAGTCTCTTCAGAGAGAGCGTCGCGGTGAACAGCTGTGTCAAGCTGTGGACAGATGCACCATATGATTCTTCAAAGGCGCGTGACAGTGGTCGTATCATCTCATCACCATTATTTTGGACACTGTTCACTGTGTGAAGTATATGTCACCATCCGCTAAACGCCCCGGCCACAACAACTGACACCCACAGTCACCTTACATCACAGTCCTTACCTTTTATCAGTCCTCGCAAGGAGACACTACGTTTGGGAAAAGCACTGGCCCTGTTTTTCAGGATTCGTCTGTTCTGCAGGATTAATGAAAGAAATCTGTTGCACTACCTGCACATAGCTGAGAAAACTGTGGCTTTACAGCGACAGAAATCACAATAATTCACCCCAAAACCAGGAATGAAATAACTACAATTAAATTGGGGGTTTACCATCCCGTTGTGTGTATGTGTAATAGTATTTTATAAAGGGTCATCGAAAAAGATGGACGGGATTTGAAACCGCTATAACTTAAAAAGTACTAGATTGAAACCTTCGAAAAGGAAATTGTAAGTAGGGTTATTTTTATGCAAGACGGAGCTCCTCCCCATTTCAGTTGCTTTGTGACTGACGTTTTAAATGAGAGATTCCTTGATGCCTGGATTGGAGGGGATGGACCAATACCGTGGCCACCTCGAAACCAAGATCTATCTCCACTTGATTTTTTTTCCTGTGGGGGTACATTAAGAACATTGTGTATGCTGAGAAAATAAGGAATATCCAGCACCTGCAAGACAGGATCACATCAGCCATTGAAACTGTAACACGAGACATGATTCAGAAAACGTGGCAGGAGATAGAACTTCGTTTGGACGTCTCCAGAGCTATTAACGGTGCACATATTGAAATGTACTAAGGTAAGTCTAAAACTTTAAACTTTTCTGAACATTTTAAGATGCCAAACGTGTAAATCCGTCTAGTATTTTTTAAGTTATAGCGGTTTCAAATCCCGTCCATCTTTTTCGATGATCCTGTATTTGACCGTCATTACACAACAATGTAGTACAGTGTTTTTATTATGCTACCGCATGTACCTTGTCTAACTACCATCATTTTATATAGCCTGATGATGGCCCTGTAGGGTCGAAACATGTCGCTCTGTTGATAGTTGCATAATAAAAACACTACGCCACATTGTTGTGTAACGACGGTCAAATACAGAATACAAACTACAATTAAACTGAAATTGTTGTTACCGAATTCTCTCAATCTCGACGCGCGCCTCTTCTTCAAATTAAGTGGCGCCCTTAATGACTACGTCAGGGGTACGTTTAAAAGTGCGTTTAATTTTAGATTATTTCCGCAGTGAGTGCGATGCGACGGCGTGTAATTTGCTAGACAGATATCTGTCACTTAACTACATGGAGTAGCAACTACGAAGACCGCAACCTTGATTAGAAATTAATTTAATCTAAATTAAAGATAATACCACGAGAAGTTTACAAAGACGTACACACAAAAATTACTTTCAGTTTCTGCATAACAAAATCATCAAAAATATAATCAACTCGATAGCGGAGAGTAGTTTCAGAACCTGGTAATAATGTGGCTGGACGGAGATATTTACTGCATTTTATGGAACCAGAAGACTCAGTAGCGGGTCGCAAGACGTGGGCACAGAATTCTGATCTCAATCAGGTAAGTCCTATCCAAATCCGGCTACATGTAAGACTATCCACCTGTCTACACGCAGTGACTTATCTCTTGTAATATTTTCGGCAATAATAAACGCCGCACATAAAACTCGCCATAAACAGCTGTTAAATAACCCCTTCATACCGCCTCCTTATATAACTCATGAAGAGGCCAGCCACGTCTGGATGTAGCGGTAATAGTCCGTTTAAACAAACTAATGACGTACAAAGAAATAATAATTATCTCAAAACAAAACGTTCGGTAATAAATGAACCCGTGATGGTATCCAGGCTGCTCGAAACACTCAGTCGTCACAATGTTGCAGTACGTGATACGTACGGTGACCTTGGTAACATGAAGGCTAAAATTACTGTTCCAGCATTTACTGGGGGGACTAAGGAATATCACGAAAACCAGTCTACGCGAATACAAGCCAACAACGACGTGTACACATACATATTCAGCACTGCGTTTGATTTCAGGCTGGCCTCCACCGTGTAATGACATCTTCGCTCTTCTGGGACATGAAGCAGCTTAAGAGTGGCAGTTACTGACTGACGTCAAGTCACGCAGATGGGGCACATACGATGTCCCGAAACGTCGCTAACTAGAAGTCCGCACTGCGTTATATCCCAGAATGGCGAAGATCTCGTACGGACATGTCTTGCATTTCAGCATCTCTCAGCGATGAAATTAAAATCCATTCTCCACATCGTCTCCATGGTGTGGTACTAACATACAGGAACAAACGTGAAGTTATGAGATTCTGGGATGTGACGCCGTGTACTCTGGTACAATAATACCTAAGATTCTGAGGAAACTGCCGCCTGACTCTTCTAGTCTGAAGGTGGAGACATCAACTTCCTTCGAAAAGAAATACTGTATATGTATAAAATAGCTGGCGGACTTAGTGACAACTCTCCCAGAAAACAGTAGGTCTACATTCATAGTCACCACCGATGTAGTAAAGGACAATATAGGTCAAAACACAACTAGCTGATTAGCTGGGTTTAGCTACGGTGTTAATAAAACAACATGTTTCGGCCTACTCGGAGGCCATCATCAGGTTTACAGCCGATAAACTAGTTGAGTTTGACCTACACCGTCATTTACTTCATTGTTACATACACAAGGGCGATGCCTCAACTTAAGATAGTCACCACCGTTGGCTCCTCACACCTTATTATTGCCTTGGAACCTTCCTGTCTTCCGCTTGTCATCATCTCCACTTCATATTCGGGTTAAAATCTCGCCAGTGACAGGGTACCTTGACTCCGATTTTAAGTGGTTTTATTCATTTCCTCTAGGCAAAGTGCAAGACAGTACCTTCAGTTACGCCACTACACTTTAACTTCCACGTCCTTTCGAATTCGTCATTGCCATTCGATGCAACATACCGTCAGGTCCAGTGACAACCTAGTTACATTAAGCCAATAGATACAGCGACTCGCTGCGGCCTCGAGGGTCCAGGGATCGAATCCCGTTGGGAACGAGATTTTTCGCACCCGTCCAGACCGACCCTGGGACCCACACAGCCTCCTGTACATTTGGTATCCTGTCGCTTTCCCGGCGGTAAAGCGTAAGGGGTATGGCGTTCACCACCCACTCCCATCTAGCACTGAGGTTAAAGAAAGAACACAACTATACCTCTACTCCCCCTTTGGCCCTCATGGGCATTTCTAAGGTAAACTTTATCTTTTTACCATCTCTAACTAAACAAATCTTACAGCAAGAAGCGCCGATACCACAGGCATGAATTCTATAAGGTTAGTTTTATGGGGCACACATAAGTGGGCCCCTTGCGTAATCTCTGGGTGCAGCGAAGGTAACCTTCTGCTACGTTTCCACAGAAGGCTATTCGCCATCATGTCGAAATCGGTACTGGGGCTGTCCAAGCGACGTTTAATAATGCTAGAAGTCTATCGCACTCAAGCATATGTCTTCCTAGCGTGTCACAATACAATACCTATTACATTCGCCCACACTACAATACTAAGCACAAATACCGCAGAACAGGAACAGATAGTACATTGCTAGGGCCACGTGAAGAGCAATGCACTACAGCAGTAACAAACAGGCACACATGCATGAAGATGGAGGGTAGCAACAAGAAGTCCAGCACGTACCTGAAAGCTGATGCGACACCATGAAACAAAGTATCACGCACTAAGTGTCATCAAGTTTAATGAAGCCGAAGTCACGCAAAAGCACCAACACAGGTGACAATTGAATAAAGAGAGACCAACTTGATGTCACTTGCTTTATTATTTCATTACTTAATGCTCAACATGTTTCGGATGTTAATACATCCATCCTCAGGAGCTTGCGACTTATTTGATGAGTTATTTCATGGGTTGTATTGTTCTGATTCGATGTGTGTTGGTGTTACGTTGTAGTTTGGCTGGGGTGGTGTGGTATCCGTATGCAGGCTTCAGCCTGCATACGGATACCACACCACCCCAGATCACAGAAATACGTTCAAACAGTTTCGCTTACAATTTACAATAAACAGTCGTGTATTTATCATCCCATGATTTTATTCCCTAGTGTTTACAAATATTTAAAAACTGGCTTACAGACCTACTAGAGCACCTCATTAGGTTCCACTTTTGTGATAGCGGACATGCACTTCCACACTGTTCTCTTTACTAGTACAGCATGCATCTATATAACCCATTTCTGTGAAAACTCTGTGTCCGTTATTAATAGCCGTTTATAACTGCAACTTTAATTTTGTGTTCAACAACAACCTTCAACCTCTGCACCCCTGTTCCGTTACAAATTTAGGGCTGTTGCAGACTTGACATCCTATCATCATGAGCAACAACAGACGCTGGCTATGTCCACTTGCATTGAACTAACCCATGCAGCAGAGTTGACGCGCGTTGTCACAGTTCTTCAAGCTTGGCCTAGTACTGTACCACAGTGTGTGGGTTACATCGATGATGAGTGCACTCAACCTTAAATCCCCCAACCCTCACCAAACTAGACAGGCATGTTACGTTATATTATAATGTTATCCATGTATGCAGACAAACTTAACATGGCATATAGGGATTTTGGGGTGTAATACAAACAACGGATTGTCCTGCTTTTATCGCGGTACGATGGGATGTCACGCACTGAATAACCCTTCTCCGTCTCATTCTATTTTCCACTTTTCATAAAAAAAACCCCTGTATCAACAACTCAATAAAGCTATTATACATAAATAAATAAATAAATACATATATATATATATATATATATCACATGGTGTATTTATATAACACTGAAAACTTCTATAGTGTGCAGGTGGGCTCAAGGAATACACAGAAAAATTCCGCAAAATTGCACGTTTGCATGCATAAATGGGCGGATACGACGAATGATTTCTGGAATGTCCGAAACACGATTGGCGGTGGGGGAGGACTGTCTGCATTCCGGGGTAACAGAAAGCGGTTGATGAAACAACCAGAGCATGTCTAGGTGGGCATGCCATCCATGCATCTCACGCTACCATTTGGTAGGTCATGAATTACGAAGTTGAGACAGTGGGTCCAGCGCACTACTACACGTCACAGATTATAGTCAGCGAAACATCCGACGCTGTGTTGGGGAGCATCGGTTCCCCAGCATTGTGCTGTACACAGAAAAGGAATCCTTTATTCGAGATAATACTATCAACTGGCTTAACAACCATATACAGGCAGAAGAAACCCCGCATGCAACAGTCGAACTAGGCCGCCAGAGAAGAATGTCCGTCAGTAGCTGGGAAGGAACTGTTCGAGATTATTCATAGGCTGCTACGGCCTTCTTGACGCTCCACTGGGTCAGCTCCAGGAACTCAGGAGCAGTCGTTGCTATAAGTGCGGGAGGATGAGACACTACACGTCGGACAAGCACGTGTTTCACTCAAGACGGGGCTCCACTTCACTTCCGCATGGGCACACGAGAACACCAGACCGCTGCTTTAGGCGTGCTCGGTCTTCCGACATACATTTTCTTTAGCTTTCTCGTCTGGGGACCTCGTAGATGCCTCGTCTACGGGGCTCCAGCAGTGACAGAAGATTACCTTCACACCAGGATCCAGGCACCGTGTAACAACATACACAGACACCTAGTATGTTTGAACGACAGCGATAGTCAACCCTCGTACAGGCCCGAGACATTTAACGTTGTTACTAACACACACCAAAAGCCAAAAGAAACCAGGGAATACTACTGTAAAGACTTCGGAATGTGTGAGAACGAAGGGCCTAACACCATGACAACTACACGATGATCCATTTTCTTCCTCCATATCACATCGCGCAAAGTGCAGCGCAGTGCAGAATTTCAGCGTTCTTCGACCATACATATATGGGGTTCAATGAAAGGATTCAGTCATGATCTACGGAGTTACACATCATCATCGGAGATGACAGGCTGACATGACTACCTTCTCTCACTCACTCATTCGTGTGTGTACAACTCGCCCCGTGTTCCCATCACAAAATGTAATTCTCTGTAGGTGTATTTCATCATTCACCTGTGAATCTAATGCCAAGAGCTCCGTAAATCACAAGATATGCAGCGCGTGCTCCTCGCCGTTATCAAAATCAGCAGACAATTGTTTCATCTATAATAACACCTTATGTTTATGAAGAGTTACAACACTCACAATTCATCTTTCTCTCAGTAGACGCAATGGGCAGCCACGTCAGGTCTAGGGCTTTCAAATGATGAAAGAGAGGAAGACAGAGAGAGAGAGAGCGAGAGAGAGAGAGAGTGTGTGTGTGTGTGTGTGTGTGTGTGTGCAACGACGCTGTCAAATTCTACGAGTATATAACACCAATAGTGAGTGCATACAATGTGAACATGGATTAAAAAAAAAAGGTAAAGTGATCCCGTTACAGGCCCGGTGTGGCCCTGAGGATGGGTAGAGTTATAGCTCTACTCTTCCATGACCGCGGCACTAGAAGGGGGTGAGTGGTCAGCAGCACGCCCCGGCCGCAATTTACCCCCACGAAAGAGCCGGTACCCACTTTACAGGAGGCTGGGTGGGCCCCAGGGCCAGTCTGGACGGGTGGAAAATCTCGCCCCCACCGGGATTCGATCCCATGAACATGGGGTATTGGTGGAATAATGACAGTGGAAAGCCGAAATACTCGGACAAAACCCCTTCTCGGTAACACCTTTCCCAGCATAAATTCCACAGGATAAAGTGACGAAGTTGCAAATCATGCAGTGATATAAAAGACGCGTCTCACTTCATGTGGTCCTTCCACAGATATATAGTTTATGGTCAATACACGCCTTCTGAAGGAACAGGAGAAGAAAATTTTCTACGTTCGGACCCCCAAACGGCCAACAAGGTGAGGTACTAATACGTCACTTAAACCCCGAAAATAATGAACGAAATAATTCAAATTGTGTACGATCTGACGGTGATGTATCACATTTGATACCACTCTCCGTTTAGACTCTGTCCACTGGTCCATGTATAATACAAAATATAATAATAAATAAAACAACGTTTCGAGAAAGTGATCGGTCTACGTACCCAGATGAGCTTTATAAGCAAATATACTCTAAATCACTAAGTCAAAAACTGCAGGCCGTAAGGCTATTACACAATTTACTGGTGAGAGTTCAGAAGAGAATATTTTGGTTTGAGTGAGCGGATGTAATACGAGGATGGGAAACATTACATATGTCGAATGAGAATATATTAATATGGTGACCTAATCGACGAATACGAGATTATGTAGGCCCCGCAGGTCCATATAAAATAATAAAACGAAAATTAAAGAATTATTAAGTACTAATATCTAATAACGGCTCTGCAACATGCAGTTGGTCGTAGTCGAACGGCAAATATCGAGCCAAAATTATTCTAACAGTCGAAAACCTCTGAGTCAAATTCAGACGCTAATACCCTAAATAAAACATTTTATTCCTCATGAACAAACTTACAAGCGTGAACATGAGATAGACGTGGCAGAATGATGCTGGGATAAATGACCATTTCTACATTAATCTCGTGACGATGACAGACATATTGGTATTCCCTCCGCCCTCTACTTCACTGGGCTACTTGTGGTCAGCGAAGCAGAACCTGTCTGCACAACTCTCTGATGGTTCTTGCTGTAGCACAACGCAAACGCCTACGATTGCCCTTACAGCATGCAACTTTGGTGTTTGTAACAGTGACTTATATCGCACTGCACCAGCAGGTTATGACCAGACCTTACATTGCGCAAGGAGCAAGCAGGACCATCGTGAACATGGAATGAGGCGGAAGTAGGTGCGATGAACATTATTTATGCATAGTTTAGCTGTTTGTAGAACGACGATCATCTTGACAGCATATACAAATTCGGTTCGATCCCCACACAGAAAACGAAACAACACCACGACAAACGCCAGTCGGTTAATGCTGTTTAGATAATGACGAGGGATTTGTGAACTATAATTTTTCCTCTTCTGCATAAGGGTGTAAAACTTGGTCTCTCACATTGAGGGAGGAACGTAGGCTGAGGGTGTTCTAGAATTGGGTGCTGAGGAAGATATGTGGACCTAAGAGGGACGGGGCAACAGGGGAGTGGAGAATACTACGTAACGAGGAGCTTAATGATCTGTACTCCTCACCAGATTTTATTACGGTGATAAAATCAAGAAGAATTAGACTGGCGGGAAATGCGTAACGTACGGAACACAGGACAGCTGCGTACAGAGTTCTGGTGATGAATACTTAAGATGTAGGATTGGGACATGGGTTGCATTGATCTGGCTCAAAACAGGGACAGGTGGCCGGATGTTGTAAATGCGGTAATGAATGGGTTCCATACAATGTCTCACCTACTAGCTTTTTTTGGGAAGGATTCTGCTCCGTAGTTAGTTAGTTGGCCGTATTTGTGAGGACCACAGAAAATCGTAAGCTCAATGTGTGGGTAAAATGCAGAAATGTATAACGCTACGACAGGTGGATCATGTAGTTACCACTAGGCTGGTCAGAAGTAAACGCTGAGAGAACTGCACTACTAATTACACAAAAACTGAACGCCGGTATGAAAACTGATGTCCTCTGGTAACTGAAAAAAATTTCAGCAATACTGCAGTGATAAGTCCAAATCGCGTATGGATCACTGCATGTTTGAGTGGACGAGAAGTCTGAAGCGGCGAAAGAATTTTAGTCTTCTGATTTCATGTGTGTTGACACAATGATATTATTGTATTCGTGATACATAAGCTGCCGGACTATGCAACACGCAACACACGAATGTAGCTTGAAGTTAATCTTAAATTTCTTTTATAAAGACCTGACAACTGGATAACATTTTCAATCTATCATCCCCATATTCTACCAGTTATGTACCAGCTACCCTGTCAGAAGTTGGATTAACCCACAATACATTTAACAAATATGCAAATATGCAAGTCTCACTTAAATGCTTGGCATAAACTGAAGCTCACATTTGGTCTACAAAAACTACTGACTGCATGAAACACTTAATAAAATATATCATACCTCAAACTGTAATCACATTACTGCTAGCTATTATACTGTCTCCACTTAATATGATCAACACTAAGTTACAACCGGTGCATTTTCTTAGCAGTAAAACGTCAAACGCCACCCAAATGGGCACAGCTCTCGCGTCCAACTATAACGTCTAAACAGGAGAAGAAGTCAATCAAGATAAAGGTAAAGCTCGTCCTATAACCTGCCATGAAGCCACAGAGGGGGAGTACACGTGTAGCTCTACTCTTTCTTTAACCTCGACATTAGATGGAGGTGGATGGTTAAGGTCATGCCCTGCCCCCTTTAACACCGGGAATGACCCGTACCCATTGTAGAGGAGGCTGAGTGGGACACAGGACATGTCTGGACGGGTGCGGAAATATTGCCTGCACCGGGATTCGATTCTCGGACTGTCCAGTCCATAGATAGTCGCTATAATGACTACGCCATCCCGACCCAGCCAATCAAGGTACAACGTAAAATGTGATTCATTTATTTACTTTGCTATACCTCGGTCGAAGTTTTAAAATAGAGCGACAAAATAATTTATTAAATAATTCCTCACAGAGATGAAGATTTACGTTCATTATATTGTGACCCTGTATCTGCTACTAAAGTGATTAACAAAACGACAGAATAATCTGTCCTACATAATACACCTGATTTGCGAGTAGATAGCGCACAAATTTCCCTAGGTTAGGTAAGAGCATGGTTTCTGAGTCAGGTCACAGCTAGCAGTATCGATATAACGCATTGATATACACATGAATCGCTCATCTCTAACTAAAAATTCACTTCATTCGAGAGCTATCGATTTCCTTCTTGTAATATTATTTGAGATATTAAGCTTCACTGAAATAATGAACAGCGATAAGCCGGAAGCCTTTTGACGTCACTGACAGTTGGCGTTTTTTGTGAATAACAAAGCGAGTTCCGTGAACTTTTGTTACATTTAATCTTTCACTGAGTTTAAGTATCTTTAACGAACTCCGTTTTTACATGGAAATACTTTACACAGGCACAGAAATTGTCTCTAAAAGACATTATACACGTAAATCAACAATTGCTTTAAGAAGAGAAACAATGTCCTGCTGAAATGTTCGGGGGTTTTGTGTTAGTTTATTAAACACACATGTGTTTCTTTGTTGTGCTATAGCCTAACCCGAACCTAGGCCACTTCGTTGTGAGGTTTCTAAATCACACTTACAATCACTCACACACTCACTCACTCTCTCTCTCTCACACACACAAACACACGCGCGCGCGCGCGTGCGCGTGCGGCAGGACTCCTCTCAACGAGTGATCAGCTAGTCGCAGAGGCCGATACCTACATAACACACAACAAACACAAGGGACAAATATCCGTGCCCTCAGCGGAATTCGAACCGGCGATCCCAGCTATCAAGAGGCCACATACCTGCGCCTTAAACCGCACGGCAACCGAGACCGGCAAAGACGAGTTTTACTGGATTCATTATTTTAATGCGAAAAGGGATATAGGTAGCGCACGTGAAGGAAAAAGGAAAGAAGCGAAGAAGGACGAAGACATGAAGGACATAATTTCCGTTGATTATCAACGACTTTCCACATGCAATATTATAGAATACGAATTGAGGCTGATAAGCTGACCGCTGTGGTGATTTGACGGTGTGCCGCTGACAGAACCTACGAAACACATCACAGGCGACTCAGGTCGCGGTCTAACGCAGGTGCAACACTGCAGTCAGCCCTTCTGCATCAGGTGCGTGTGTAAGAGAGCCTGACTACAGAGAGACCAACAATACATTGCACATGGTAGACACAACCCACGGAACAGCGCTGAAAGAACGAATGGAGAAAACGTGTTTCAGAAAGACTAACCCACAGATCACCGCTCAAGGAGAAGAGCCAGGTCGCCCAGAGGATCGATCACCACTAGAGGGTTTGCAAGACGCAATAATCGGTAACCTTTATAGAAGAAGAAGAAGAAGAATAACAAGAAGAAGAAAAGAAGACGAAGAAGAAGAGATGATGAGGATGATGGAGGAGGAGGAAAAGGAGGAGAAGAAGAAGAAGAAGAAGAAGAAGAAACAGGAGAAATTCCCCGATATTACAGTTTCCTTAATCATAAACAGAGAGATTTATTAAAGCTCAGTGTTCACGTTAAGTTGAGACGTACATACAACACTGGTGCACTAAAGCACATGCCGCCATGTTCTGAAAGGGCAGTTGAAGACCAAGGTTTGTATAATCGCATTACTCTGTCACTGGTTCCTGGGGTCGGCGGAAGTGACGGTGTGAAGGACAAGGCCAGGAAGGAAGTCGGGATATGACCGGAAGTGACAAAGAGCAAAGCAGGGATACTGCTATGGGGAAAAGGGGTTAACCACCTCATTCGAGTCCGAAAGTAACATTCCCCTTATCAGCTCAGACACAACTGATAATGTAAAGACGTCATATTTCCGTCGAAACCAGCAGGACCTAGACACACGAACCCAGCTGTCAGCGTCCAAGTTGAAGTGTGATGAGGTTCTGTAACAGACAGACAGACAGACAGACAGACAGACAGGCAGGCAGGCAGACAGACAGGACTGCTACCACAGCAGTAACGAGGGGCTGCATACGATTCTAGAGAACACAGAAATGAGCCAATAAAATAACCCCCAAATATCTGACGGTATTCCAGATTTCATGCTTCGCCGCAGCGTAAATGAAATATTCGCTCTTCTGACATGTTATGCAGCGTTTATTGACAGTTACCGACGTTTAGTGGCAACCTAACGGTCTCATCTACTTCTTGGACTGCTTAACCTTGTAGACGAGAATGACAGGTTGTCTCAAAATATCCGTAACTAACTACTGACCAACGCTGCGTTACATCCCTAAAGAGCGGCGATTTAATCTGACGGTATGTTAGTTTACTGGGTCAATAAGAGAGTGCAAACAAAACCACAGGTTGAACTGAGTATGGACTGAAATAACTGGGACAGCAAGAAATAAATTGTTGCTAATGTTGGTATGAACAAGCAGAAATAATTGGCGGAAAAGACGGCCTTTTTGGATTTCTTGATCATTGCAGATGGGATCTATACGTTGTACCGAAACGTCGGAAAGGAATTACCATTACCCGCTGTTTAATAACCCAGAAGAACGCAGTTCTCATGTACTTCGCGGCGGAAGCCTGAAATCGCGCAGCGTCAATGTAAATGGTACAGGGAAGGGAAAGACCAGGCACGGTGAGAGTACGTCTTGAAGCGAGGGACGAATTTGAAGGAAAGCTCCAATAAGAAAAGTTTTGCGTCACTATTCTCGACTGCAGGTACGCAGGCTATAACGTCCACGTAACGAATACCCGTGGGCCTAAATTAGTACAATTACAGCAGTTTTCAGATTCGCCGAAGTTCCAGCCTCCCAACACTTAAATCCAGATGACACCGCAATTCGATGCGTTATTTATATCACGGAATAGGGCTCTTATGAAGGGGATGACTGTTACTTGGTTGATCACGAAATTAAGGACACAGTTGCTTGGTTAATCAAGAAAGTGCCCGCTTTGAAAGAATCCGAAAGTTCGTCCGTGTCCAAAGGATATCGCCTCTAGACTAGCTGAATGCAGTTCCCTCACACACTCCGTCACTTTACAAACATCGTATTGCACGACCACAATGATACTTACTTACTTACTGCATGGTGCAGAGTCCTTCTTGCAGCTAGTCAAGAAATTCCCCGCATTTCACGGAACCCGAAGGTTCATTACCGCACTTACAAGAGTCCGCCACCTGTCTCTATCCTGGGCCAGCCCAATCCAGTCCATATACCCACATCCCACTTCCTGGAGATCCATCCTAATATTATCCACCCATGATACTGCTCATTCA
>Ga0123354_10005036_pt1 | contig 19031 bp, 20 predicted proteins | sample TergutLab28metaG_2_FD_97872 | JGI IMG/M metagenome (GOLD analysis project Ga0123354, IMG submission 97872) | Labiotermes labralis P4 segment gut microbial communities from Petit-Saut dam, French Guiana - Lab288 P4 | ecosystem: Host-associated > Arthropoda: Insects > Digestive system > Gut ...
ACGTCAAATGGGATCGAACGCGGCAACGAAGAGATCCGAAGGAGAGACCGCACCATTCGAGTATATCTAAGCGACGACTCTGTGATGCGAATTATCGGCACCATCCTGCTCGAACAAAATGCGGCCCGGAGAACAGCCAAATCGTACTTTGATAGGACAGAATATCGTGAGAGACTTGAAGATGAGAAAAAAGCAGCTTTGTCTGCCTCGATGCGGGCCGCATCGGAATTGCCGAGAGAAGAGGAGGCCGCCGAGAACTGTGCCGATGTGCGAGCTGCGTGAAGGACGGCCTCGACCGTCACCCTGCCGGACTGACGGCTGAAAATATTGTTGTGAGCGGCATGCTTTCCTATCCTGCTAAATTCAAAATGAATTCCGTTTCATAGTAAACGTCAGTATTACATCTAAAACCGGAATTTAGAACGATATTCAACGCAAAAATATTTCCCAGAAGCATACCCTCCCAAATCCTGTCCCAAGTCAAGATAATCTGTATTTTTGAGACTCTGCGGATTTGCAGGTTATCTGTAATCAGCCGTTTTATTATCAAATTATCTGCAAGCATCGCCGGCGAAATTTGCATCAAAATTACACTTCTGTGGTGGTTATTTGGTGTTTTTAGCTAAAATCACCCTTATTATCGGGAATTATCGGGTATTAATCGCCGAAAACCACCACATAACCGAAAATTCGATGCAAAATAGCGGAAAATGTTGACGGAACGGCAAAATGGATTTTTTAGCTTGAAAAAATTTTTCATTTCCCTATTGACAAAGTGACCTGATATGGTATTATGGTTAATGAGTTAACTCATTAACTAACTGGCATGCAATAAAAAAAGGGAAAGAAATGGAACAACACAGCCTTACCTTGAAGCAAAACAGCCTTGCGAAATATCTAATCCGAACCTACCTGATCGGCTGGGTCGGTTGGGGGATCTTGATCCTCCTGATCAACGGCGGTGTGGCGACGTTCGCCTCTCCCCTCGGGTTCATCTTTTTCGCGATCGGCGGATACGCACCCACGATCGCCGCCGTATCCGTACTGGAAAAGATCAACCTCAAGTCCATCGTGAAGTTTATGTTCAGCGCGAATTACAGGGCAGCGCCGATTTTCGTCCTGTTCTGCCTGATCCTGACGGCGACGTTTTTCTTCACATCGCGGCAGATGCAGCCGAACACGGCCCTGTGGTTTTTCCCGGTATACTGGTTTATTCAGATGTTTCAGGGCGGTTTTGAGGAACAGGGCTGGCGTGGCATTATGCAGCCGGCGCTGGAAAAATCCATGCCGTTCCCCCTTTCGGTTATCGTGACCGGCCTTGTCTGGGGGACTTGGCATCTGCCGCTGTGGTTCGTCGCGGGAAGCGGGCAGGACGCGTTTCCCTTCTACGCGTTCGTCGTGTTTTGCGTATTCCTCAGTTTCGCCCTGGCGGTAATCCGCAAAAAGACGAACGGCGTCATCTACTGCTGCATCTTCCATGCGTTCAACAACGCCCTGCTGGGTTATATCGTGATCGGCATCAACGGCGTGCTTCTGGTCGGCGGCGCCGCAATCGTTATCGTATCGCTCTTGATCTGGTACGCGGACCGGCGCAAAAGCCTCTCCGGTATCCCTGCCGAACAACTGTCGTAAGGAGATAACCCTTTTGAACGACAGCCAACCGATTTTTCAGCAGATCATGGAGATGATTGAGAGCGATATCATCACCGGGGTGTACAAGACGGACGATTTGATTATCTCCACCACGCAGATCTCGAAAGTCTATTCCGTCAATCCGACGACGGCCGTCAAGGCGATCAGCAAGCTTACCGACGCGGGGATCCTGTACAAAAAGAGAGGCATCGGCATGTGCGTGGCGCCGGGCGCCAAAGAGAAGATCTCCGGGCGGCGGCGGGACGTCTTCCTGAACCAGACCACGCCCGCCCTGCTCGCGGAAGCGAAGACGCTTGGGATTTCCATAGAGGAGCTGATCAACGTGATCAGGCAAAGAGGAAGCGCCGATTAAAAACGGCGCGCAGCATAAGACAAAACGCAATATGAAGTACAAGGGAAGGAACACGGGAATTATGATTAAGTTCACAGACGTAACCAAGAGATATGGGAGCATAGCCGCAATCGACCATCTCTCGCTCGAAATCGCGGACAGCGGGATCTACTGCCTGCTGGGGCGAAACGGCGCAGGCAAGACGACCCTTATGAAACTGCTGGCCGGGCATATCGCCGCGAGCGGCGGGGAAATCTCCGTGGACGGCAAACCCGTATCCCCGGGCCATATGCCGGAGAATGTCAATTTTATCGAAAACGGCTCGGTCCAGTTCAACAAGCGGATCTCCGAACTGATCGATATCGCCGCCGAACTGCAGGAGGATTTCGACCGGGGCTTCGCGTATGAAATGATGAAACGGTTCGACCTGAATCCAAACAAGAAATTCAAACAGTTGTCCTTCGGCATGAGGACCATGCTGAACACCATCATCACGCTTTCCAACAATTCGGGCGCCATTCTGCTGGATGAACCGACGCTGGGCTTTGACGCCATTATGCGCGACCAGTTCAACAACCTGCTGCTCGAAAGCTATCAGGCCATCCCGCGTGTCATTATGGTGTCAACGCATTTGATTGACGAAATCGAAAAGGTGACAGAACGCCTTATCATCATCGATCAGGGCAGGCTCCTCTTCGAAGCCGGAATCGACGAGATAGACGAAAAAGCCTACACGCTGTCAGGTACGACAGCCGCTGTGCTGCCGCTGCTCGGCGGCCTGAACTGTATCGGGCAGACGATGGTAGGCTCTTTGGTCGCGGCGCATATCTACGGCGAACGGATCGCCCCGCCGGAAGGCGTGTCCATAGACCGCATGAGCCTGCAGGATTTCTTTATTTATTTGGTAGGAGGAAAGAGCCATGAATAAGAGTGTCCGTACGATTACAAAATTGAACCTGAAAAACATCAAAGGCGCATATATCGCGCTGATTGCGGGGCTCGCCGCATTGGGCTCCAATTATATAATAAACTTCTTCATTTCCATGAACACAGGGGAAGCGGGCGGGAACACGGGCGTCAGCATGGGCTGGGCCGTCTGGGCGCTGCCGGTGGCGGCCGCCATCATTATCCCCGCGGCGAATTTCCGGCGCATCATCAGCCTCGGCGGCAAACGGGACAACTTCTTCAAAGGCAGTTTCCGGGTCTATGTGCTCTTGGCCGCCGCCGCCTCGCTGCTCGGCACGATCATCTATTACCTGGAGGCCGCTTATGTCGCCGTGTCGCCCCTGTTCGACGGCGTGCTGGGGGTTCCAGACACCTTCGGCTGGGGCCTGCACGGCCCGGTCGTCCTGTTTCTGCAGCAGTTCGCTTTCCTGTTCCTGACGGCGGCGTTCACCCATACCTTCGTCGCGGCGCAGGGCAAATGGTACGGCCTGGCTGCGGATATCGCCGCCCTGGTGGTCCTCTGCGTATTCCTCCCGATCGAGCCTCTCCGGAATATTGTGGCGGGCTACGCTTTCCTGGTTATCTACAACCCGAACCCTTTCCTGCAGATCGTCGCCTGCCTCGCGATCGGGCTCGGGTTTTATATGCTGAACAGGCCGATCCTCGCGCGGAAAATACTTTGACACGGCGTTCCATACGGCGTTCCACGGAGCCGATCGGCCGGAAGCCGCCGCAAAGCGCCGCCTTCCGTTCCATCCGCCGCGGCTGTAGCCGCGTCGAACACTTCCGGGTTCAAAACTCCCGGAACTACGTTACGCCATCGTGGCTTTCGCGCCCGCGGGCACAAGGGGACAACACACGGGGACGGCCCGAAACCACTGAAGAAGTAAGACGAGTATTTTCCAGTCAGAAAGGAGTGACATTCGGTATGGACAAACTCATTGAGCGCAAAACGTATTTAGACGACATCACAGTTGGCGGGTGAAATACAGATAAAGAGGGTAACCTTTCGAACTTTTCGAATGGTCACCCTTTTATTGCCTCTTGACAAATCATTCTACATATCAGTCTGGGAAACCCTCGCATTGCTTCCACAAGGATGGAGACTTGCTTCAGTTGTTTTCGATCTGCACCCTTTATAGGGGTACTGGACATAGTTCCACCTTTGGATAGCCGATGAAATGGCTTCGCTTCTGGATAATATTATATATCAATGCCTAAGCTGTACAAGCAGATAGGAAATCGATAGACTTCCCAGAGCAACTTCCACCGGATATTTTGTTTTCCGGACTAAATTCCGCCGCCTCGTCCACTGTGGAACTTACTTTGGGAATTTTCGCTCCAAAATTTTTATATAAAAATTTGACCAATTGGTTGATATCATAACTATATGGTTTATAATTAAACCATGAAGTCTAATTATTTAACAGATAAGAGATTGACAAGAACGCAGCAAGCCAGGCGCTCCGATATTATTGAGGCTGCCGTTAGGGTCATTGATACAGAGGGCTTTGCGGCGGCATCCGTGGATCGTATCGCGCAGGCGGCGGGTACAAATAAATCTACAGCGCTCTATCATTTCGCTACGAAAGAATCCATCTATGATTCTGTTATTGGTTCTTTGTATCAACAAGGTGAGGACTATATGGGAACCAAACTGGTAGCCGCAACCGATGCGCATGAGCGGTTGCGGACTTACCTCGACGCCAACCTTCGGTTCATCGCCACACACGCGGCCCATGTCAATGCCGTTCATCTCATCCTTGAGAACCGGTTCAGCGCCTATTCGCTGCCGGACGGCATCGCCCCACTTTGTGGCATACTGCGCGACGGTCAGGTTTCCGGTGATTTTGGCGCCTTCGACCCGGAAATCATGGCGCTGGCAATCCGTTCCGTCATTGACGGCTTTTCTTTTCATATCGGCGGGCAAGCCGACCTCGAGCGCCGCATTGACGAGATCATCGCCCTATTCTCTCGTTCCGTCACAGCTGTAAAGGAGTCATCATGTCCAAGCAAAAAATAGCCGCGCCAACATCACATCAGCGCCCGCGGCCAGTCGTCGCAATCGTCTGGCTTGTCGGCGTTTATATTGCGCTCACTTGGGTAAGCGCCGCGGCAGCCATCGCCTTAGCCAATGCCCCCTCTGCCGGAATCACCACAGAAGCAGTGGTTCACGCCGCCATATTGGCAATCGTCTCCGTCCTCACTCTTGTTTTCACAATCAATCTGTATCGTGGCCGTCCCCGGGCCGGAATCCGCATTCGCATCATTGGCATCATTCTTATGGTTGCCCTGATTGTGACCGCTATTGTGCTTCCTCTTCCGGGCTGGATGATTGTGGGGCATTACTTTGGAGCCGCCTTGCTTCTTGTTGTTGTGTTTCTTAGCGTGGCCAAAGCCAACCCCGCCTGAGCCTTTTGGCGCGACATTGGCCCTTTTCCAACACAACAGGACGGTTCTGTCTCAACACAGAACCGTCCTCTTTTGTTCAGATCGTCGCCTGCCTCGCGATCGGGCTCGGATTTTATATGCTGAACAGGCCGATCCTCGCCAGGAAGGTTATTTGACACGGCGCACTGCGCGATCGCTCTCCGTATGGCCGATTCAAACCGATCCTCGCCAGGAAGGTTATTTGACACAGCATTCCACACGATCGCTCTCCGTATGGCCGATTCAAACCGATCCTCGCCAGGAAGATTATTTGATCCCGGCTGCCGCAAGACACCGCGAAAAATGGCACAAATTTGCGGTTGAATGCGATTTTACGCGGCCTGTACCAGCAAACACAGGAGAAAATGGCAGAAATTTGCGGTTGAGGGGTAAATTATTTGCGAAATAAGCTGAAAATAGCTGAAATAAGCTGAAAAATAAAGAAAAACCACGATATTTGAGGCAAAAATAACCCCCCAACCGAAAAAAAGTGCCACAAATCCGGGCATACGGTGGTACAGTGAGAACAATCAATATGATGATTATTATGAAAGTATTTTCTTGGGCGTTAAAGTAACAATAATGCTAAAATAATGGGATGAACAAATCCCTGCCTTTAGTTTTGGCCAGCGCGTCGCCCCGGCGGAGCGAGATTCTCGCGGCGCACGGGTATGCGCCCATCGTCCGGCCTTCGTTTGCGGAGGAACGCGTTCCCGAAGGCCGCATATTCTCTCCCGAAGAGACCGCTATGTTTCTCGCGGAGCAGAAGGCGCAGGCGATCGCGGGCGAGCTGCTTGCCGAGGCCGGAACCGCGCCCTGCCTCGTGCTCGGTGTTGACACGATCGTTTTTCGGGGCCATATCATCGGCAAACCGAAGGACGAACCGGATGCGTTCGCGATCCTGCGCAGCCTCGCGAACGGCACGCATGCCGTGATCAGCGGCGTCTGCCTGATCGAGCTGGCGCCTCCGCCTATCGTCGGCGGGCTTTCCGGGCGGCTGTCCGCGCTGATTCAGACGGACAAACGCCTCTTTTACGATACGACGCTCGTGACTTTCGAGAATTATTCCGACGACGAAATCCTCGCCTATATACGGGCAAACCCGCCTTATGACAAATCGGGGTCTTACGGGATCCAGAGCGACTGGGGCAGGCACGCGCTCCGCATAGACGGCAGCGTCGAGAATGTGATCGGCCTGCCGATCCAGCGGATCGAGCCGCTCTTAGCCGCACGCGGCGCCGCACGGGCCGAGGGTTAAGGCCATGAAAAAACTTCCTCTCTATATCATCCTGTCCGCGCTCTTCTTCGGCACGATGGAAGTCGCTTTGAAGCTCGTGGGAAGCAATCTGGACGCTTTTCAAATCACCTTTCTGCGCTTCCTTATCGGCGGCGCTTTCCTGTTCCCGTTCGCCATCTACGAATCCCGGCAGCGGCCCGCCGGCGTGATGACATGGAAGCTCTGGCTGTATATGGCGCTGCTCGGCGTCATCAACGTCCCCATTGCCATGATCCTCTTTCAGTACGGCGTGCAGGAAAGCAACGCCGCGACGGCCGCCGTCATCTTCTGCATCAATCCGGTCTTTACCATGCTGCTGTCCCACGTCTTCACGACGGACGACAGGATGAACCGGCGCAAAGCGCTTGCGCTTGCCGTCGGGGCCGCCGGCCTGGTCTTTATGATCCGCCCCTGGGATATGCAGCCCGGCAATACGCTGCACGGCGTCCTCATGTCGATCAGCGGGGCGGCCGTTTTCGGGCTGTTCAGCGTGCTCGGCGCCAAATCGCTCCCACGCGTCGGCGCGTTCACGCAGACATCTTCGACCTTTCTCATCGGGGCCGCCGCACTTGCCGCCGTGATGCCGATCCTCAGCCATCCGATGTTTGCGGGCGCAGGCGGCGAGATACCCCTGATCCTTTATGTGAGCCTGGTCGTCACCGGCGGCGGCTACCTCTTTTATTTCCTTGCGGTCCGTGCTTCGAACGCGTCGACCGCCGCCATCGTTTTTTTTCTGAAGCCGATCATCGCGCCCATTTTCGCCGTGATCCTGCTCGCGGAAGCCATCACATGGAACATGTACGCCGGGATCGGCCTGATCCTGGTCGCGTCCTATATCCTGCTCTTCCATAAAAAGAAAACGCCGTAAGCGTACCGTATCGAATAACCATTGCCGCGCCGGCGCTGCGTGAGCAGTTGCGTTCCCATTCATAACGGCTCTCGTAATACATCGAATAACTATCGCCGCGCAGGCGCTATCCGGTGGCGACGAATATGAAGGTGACGCCGGCAAGCGCAATGATGGCCGCGATGATTTTTCGGCGCAAAGAACCGGTCTCTTTCAGAAAAAGGAAGGCGGCGATGGGGATGGTGACGCAAGTGAGTGTGGAGATATAGGTCGTTACGCTCATAAGGGCTCCCAGCGCGAGCGCCAGTATCAAACCGTACGCGGCGACGCATCGAAAACACATGAGGAAAACGTTTTCGCGCGACTTCAGAAATTCTTTGTCCACGGGCCGTTTGCCGAAGAATACGATGGCCCACATCACTCCGGCGGCGAGGAGCTTTGACGGAAAAACATATTCCGCCAAACCCGCATGGACGATCATGTATTTGTCAAAAGCGGAGATCGCCGCAATCAGCAAGGCGGTCAGAATTGAGTAAACAGCGCCCTTCGGGTTGACAGTAGCCTTTTGGGCAACCACAAGGCCGGCCGCGAATACAAGCGCGCCGCCGACAAGCCGCAGCGGCGCCAGAGGCTCGCCGAGCAGCCAGACGCCGATGAGCGTCGCGAAGCCGATTTGGAAATTGAAAAAAACGGAAAAAACGCTCGCTTCCGTCAGTTCGAGCGCCTTGGCGTTGACGATATGAAACAGCGCCGCCGTCACGACGGACGCCGCGAAAATAAGCCAAAGCCGCCAATCGTAAACAGCCCAGTTGATCTTCGCGACGAACAACCCGACAACGCCGGGCAGCGCAACCGCGGTCGCCATGACGGCCGCGAGGAACAGCGGATCGATTTTTTTGTGGCCGAACGCGCGCCGGAGAAAAATATTGTAACCGGTTTGGCTCAAAAGGCTGGCGAATATAAAGACAACCCACATAGGTATCATCATATCATGTTTGAACAGAAGGCTATGACTTTGAGGATTTACGCGGAAAAGGCCCGGCGCAAAACAGAAAAATGCGGACGGTGAATGGCCGCGCAAGGCTCATCCGTGATCCCATGCTACAATAAAAACGTCGTTGATATCTATACGGAGAACCGTGCTCAGTAATGCACTGCTGTTCCCATAATAGAATATCTCTGAAAGCCGGGCGATACAGCCTTCTTTCATAAGGAATTTGTGCCGCCGCTACACACGCTACGCGGCGGAATGGAGGTAACATGAAAAAGTTTTATACGGATACCCGTGTGCTGTACGCGGACACGGACGCGATGGGAGTCGTGTATCACGGAAGATATATCGTCTGGTTTGAACTGGGCCGCACCGAATTCCTGCGCGAAATCGGGTTTCCGTACACGGAACTGGAAAAGCTGCCGTTCTGGCTGCCCGTGACCGTCACGCACTGTGAATACAAATCGCCGGGGCGTTACGACGATCTACTGGAGATCGCCACCTGGCCGAGCAAGCTGACCTTCGCGACCGTACAGATGAGCTATGAGATCCGGCGCAAAGAAACCGGGGGACTCCTGGTCACGGGCTATACGGAGCACGCCATCACAGACGACAAACTGCGGCCGATCCGCGCGAAAAAAGTCTGCCCCGAAGCCTGGGAAGCGACCATGGATATCATCCGCGCAAACGAAGCGGAATAAGAACCGCCCTCCTGTCTTTTGGCCGCAAACCTCTATTGCTTGCAGGCCATCGCTGCTTATAGCAAAAAATCGCGCAGCTCGCGCTGAGCCCTCAAGAACTCCGGATTCTTGTACCGCAATTGTTTCCCCAGCCTCTTCGCTATCAACCTCGCCAATCTTTCAAACTCATCAATGCTTCGTATCTGCTCATTGGTCGCAGTAACTACATAAATACCAAGCGCACTCAGATCAGTCCGCCTCTTTGAGTCCTCGGCTATTCGATCCGCTCCCGTATGATGCAGATTGCTGTCATACTCAACCGCAAGGCCGGCTTCCGGCCAGTAGAAGTCGCATACGTAGTAAGCTTTGTTCGCTCTCTGCTTGGCGCCCCTCCCAAAATTGATCCTTCTGTTTAGCTCCGGCGCCGGAAACCCATAGCCGCCGTACTTGTACGGCAGCGTCAAGAGCACAAAAAGGATTGTTTCCATAGGCGATGCCGCTCCGTCCGCAATATACATCAAAGCCTTGGACGCTTTTTTCTGCCCACCCACGCCTTTCATGCGGGATGTAAAAGCCTTGAGCTCTTTCGTGTTGGTAAGCCGGGGATGATTATATATAGTTTTATCAGCCCCATCCGAATTTTGGCCGGGGCCGTCAAGGCCTCTGTTCCCGCCCCCGCCCCCGTTCCCGTTGCCGTCGCCGCCTCCGCCTCCGCCTCTGTTCCCGCCCCCGCCCCCGCTTACATTGGCATACTCTCTGCGGCGCTCCCCTTTGACAGACAAGGAGTAGGTTCCGCAAAACTCAAGCCCAAGCGCTATAAGCTTGCCCAATGGCAGCTCCCCGGCCATTTGAAAAAAACAGAACGGCGGAGCGCTTACGGCCATTCCGTCGCCGATCTCGACAAAACCCCAATCCGGAATTTTCCCCGTGTGCACATGCGGACAGATAAGCCCTGTCTGTCGCCTTGTATTTGGGCTGCTTACTGCCAAGTGAATCGGATATGACAATTCACTTGGCATCACATCCAGTATGTCCGCGGTATTGGGAAGCGCAGAAGGTACCATCTTCTTGCGATGTTTTACGGCATTGCCAATTCCCGCATTTCCATGCAAACGCCAATATTCCACGGCCGATTTGTGGCTAATAATCATATCCATGCGAAATTATAGCATATTTTGGCATAAATTTAAATAATTAGGAGTTTTTTTATTTTTCATTGCGACTATATACCATCCATGTCAGGATTATGGCGGGGTTGTAGTACAAATTGACGGTTATGTATATTTTTCATGCCAGATTTCGCGATTTTCCTGCCATTTATCGGTCTATTCGATGAAATTACCGCATAAATCCACCCGCAAGCATACATAACCGTCAATTTGTGCTATAAACTCGGGAATTTACCGTTCGTTTCTGCTTCCTAACGTCAGCGCAGGAGGAGGATCTTTTCCCTTAAAATAAAAATGGGTTTGTTTCTGCTTCCTAACGTCAGCGCAGGAGGAGGATCTTTTCCGGCGAAACGGAGAGGCGCTCCGTGCCGAAGGGGTCAAAACCGCGCGGCACAATCCACCAGATCGGCGCATCCCCGGCGCGCTGCCCGGGCGTGCGCAGCAGCACACTCGTCTCAAACGGCCCCTTCACCGTCTCGTCGATCGACACGGGAAAGCCTTCGCCCTCTCCGCAGACAAAGAAATCATGCGCGCGGATGCCCGCGTACCCGTGTTCCGGCAGGATCTCCCGCCCCGCGTCAAGTTCGATCCCCCAGTCCTCCGCGAAAAACCGCGTCCCGCCGGTCTTTTCGATGTGCGAGATATTTTTGCAGCCTGTGATGCGCGCGGCCTGCGCCGTCACCGGATCCGCAAAGATCCCCGCGAGGGGGCCTTCCGCGACAACGGCGCCGCCGTCCAAAATCACGAGCCGCTCGGCGATGCGATACGCTTCGTCGCGGCTGTGCGTCACCAGCACAACGTCCCCGTCATAGCCTTTGATATCGTGCTTCAGCTCCACCTGCATATTTTCCCGCAGGAAGGAGTCGAGCGCGGAAAAAGGCTCGTCCAGGAGCAGTACTTCCGGATTCGACGCATAAATACGCGCAAGCGCCGCGCGCTGCTGCTGCCCGCCCGAAAGCTGCACCGGGTATTGCAGCGCCTGCGCAGCCAATTGAAAGCGTTCCAGCAGCGCGTCTACCGCCGCGCCCCGATCTGCGGTATTTCCCGCCGCCGCGCCCCGATCTGCGGTATTTCCCGCCGCCGCGCCCCGCCCCATCGGCGCCTGTCCCGGGCGCCAGGCGATCTCGATGTTCTGCCGCACCGTCATATTCGGGAAGAGCGCGTAGTTTTGAAACAGGTATCCGACCCGGCGCGCCTGCGGTTTCATATCGATCTTTGCCGCCGAGTCAAAGAGGACGCGATCCCCCACGGTGATGCGCCCTTCGTCCGGCGTGAGCAGGCCCGCGATGCATTTGAGCGTGATGCTCTTGCCGCTGCCGGACGCGCCGAGCAGCGCCAGCGTTTCGCCCTCTTCCGTCCGGAACGAGACGTCGAGCGTAAAGCCCTTGTATTTTTTGCGGATTTCGACCGAAAGGCTCATCCGCGCGCCTCGGAACGATATGAAATTCGAAAGCCTGTACTCATTGCAGCCGCCGGCTCATCCGCGCGCCTTCAGCCGGTATTTGTCCTGCCGGCTTTCCGAAAAAATACTGATCCCCCAGACAAAGAGGAAAGATACGACCACGAGGATGATCACGTATTGATACGCCTCGTCCATGCGGCCGCCCATCACCGCCGAATAAATGGCGATCGGCATTGTGCGCGAAACGCCTGCGATATTGCCCGCGATCATCGCGGTTGCGCCGAACTCACCGAGTCCGCGCGAAAAGGCGAGAATTGCCCCTGAAGTCAAACCGGACGCGGAAAGAGGAAAGAGAAGCCGCAGCGCGATCACCCGCTCCGGCAGGCCGATCGTGCGCGCCGCCTGGATATAGATCGGATCAACCTGATCAAAAGCCGCGCGCGCGCTCCGATACATAAGCGGAAGCGCGATCACGGTCGCCGCGAGCACCGTCGCCGGCCAGGAAAAGACGAGTTTTACGCCGATCTCGCCGAGCAGAACGCCAAACGGCCCATTGATGCCGAAAAGCAGCAGCAGGAAAAAGCCCGCCACCGTCGGCGGCAGGACGAGCGGAAGCGTCAAGATCGCGTCACAGGCAGAGCGCAGCTTGGCGCTTCTGGATTTACAAACAAGATAAGCGAGCGCCGTTCCGATCACAAAAGTGAATAGGATCGCGACGCTCGCAGTTTTCAGGGAAATCAGTATCGGTGTCAGTACCATAATTCGAGTATATCATACGAATCAGCAGTCAGGATTTCACATAGCGGCAGTGCTCTGTGAAATCCTGACCTTGGTTAACGGCTTAAGAGAGGAGGAAAGCCGCGGTCACCATGATTCTCGATTTAATTCACTGTAAACCCGTATTTCGTAAAGACAGCTTTCGCCGCCGGTGTCTGCAGGAAGTCGAAAAAGGCTTTCGCCGCGGCCTCCTTATCGCCGAGATCGGTGCGCAAACCGATCGGATAGACGATCGGGGGCGTGACGCTGCCTGCCGGCGCTTCCGCAATGACCTTTACCTGACCCGGCATGCTCTGGGCGTCGGAGAGATAGACGACGCCGACCTCCGCGCTGCCTTGCGCGACCGCGTTCAGAACTTCCGTGACATTCGTGCCGAGGCTTGCCCTTGCGGAGACTGTGTTCCAGGAGCCGAGCGAGGTCAATACCGACTGCGCGTACTGTCCCGCCGGCACGCTCGACGGATCGCCTATCTCGATCGTCTTTGCGTCCGTGATATTGTCAAACCCGGTGACCTGGGTCTGCGTATTCGCCCCCGTGATCAGCACGAGTTTATTTCCGAGCAGGTTTACGACGCTTGACTTATCGATCAGGTTTTCCGAGACCAGCGTATCCATCTGTTTTGACGCCGCCGAGAAAAAGATTTGGGCGTCCAACCCGTTTTCGATTTGAGTCTGCAATTTTCCGCTCGAATCGTAGGTGCCGGATACATTGATGCCCGGATACTGCTTCGCAAACATCGGGATCAGATCCTGTTCGAACGCGTTCTGCAGGCTTGCCGCCGCCGCGATCATGACCGTGCCGGAGAGATCGGAAACCGCCGCGGACGAACCGCCGGAAGCTCCGGACGCCGAAGAGGCCGGCGCCGCGGCGGAGGAACCTGCCGATGCCGCCGGACTGCCGCCCGCCGCCGGGGAACCACCCGTATTCTGCGAGCAGCCCCCGAATGCGACAAGCGCCGCAAGAACTGCTAAAGCCAATGCCAATATATTTCGTTTTTTCATAGCTTGATTTTCCTTTCACTTTGTAATCCGCTATGGAAAATATCTCATTCCATACCCTTCCGACCGTAAATTCTTTGCTTATTGTATAGAAAAAGGCCGGACAAATATGTTGTCCGGCCAACAAAACAAAAAATTTCTCAGGGAAGTGCTGATTAAAGTGGCGTAAAGCCGTATTTCACAAAGGCGTCTTTCGCCGCCGGCGACAAAAGGAAACTAAAGAAGGCTTGCGTCGGGTCCTGCAGCTCGTCAAGGTTTGTACACAAGGCAACCGAATAGACGTCGGACTTATTTTGAAGCAGGTTCACGACGCTTGCCCTGTCGATCAGGCTTTCCGAGACCAGCGCGTCCATCTGCTTTGCCGACGCCGAGAAGAAGATCTGGGCGTCCAATCCGTTTTCGATCTGCGTCTGCAGTTCGTCGCTCGAACCGTAAGCGCCCGACACCTTGATGTTCGGATACTGCTTGTTGAACATCGGGATCAGATCCTGTTCAAACACGTCCTGCAAGCTTGATGCCGCCGCAATCATGATATCGCCGGAGAGGCCGGAAACCGCCGCGGACGAACCGCCCGCTTCGGCTGTGCCATTTAAAGACGACGCGCCTTGCGCCGCCGCGCCGCCGCCTGTATTTTGCGAGCAGCCCGCGAATACAAAGAGCAGCAGGAGAATAGCCGACGCCAACGCGGACGCTCTCCACTTCTTCATTTGTGAATATTCCTTTGCATATCCATTCTTCCCGGTATTCTTCCCGTTAAAAAATTCCTTATATCCTGTTCATTGTATGAAAAAGGCCGGATAAATATGTTTTCCGGCCAACAAAAAATCGTGATTGTTTCGTTATTTCAAAATGCTATCGTTTCAGAAAACCCGGGATCGCGAAATCCCCGTCATCACCGCCGGTCCCGTCGCCGGACGAATACCCGCTGTCCTCATTCACATGGTCGCCCGCCGGATCGTATTCGCGATAATCCGATTCGCCTGCCGGCGCGCTTCCGCCGATGTCCGAAAGCAGATCCTCAAATCCCGTCTGCATCGGGGCCGGAGGGACAAAATCGTCGATCGGGCGGCCCGGAACCGGATCCGGAACGGCTTCTTCGCCGCCGCCGGACGGATGATCGTCGAAACCGGTCGCGATGACCGTGATGACGATCTCATCGCCGAGTTTCTCTTCAATGGACATCCCGATGCGAACATCCGCGTCGCTGTCCGCTTCCTGTTCGATCAGATCGGCGGCTTCGCTGAATTCGAGCATTCCGAGGCTATCGTTGCCCGCGATGCGCAGCAGGATATGGCGCGCGCCGGCCACGGTCGTATCCAGGAGCGGGCTGTTGACCGCCGCCTTGACCGCGTCTTTGACACGGGTTTCGCCGGTTCCGCGCCCGATGCCGAGATGCGTAACGCCCTGCCCGATCATGACGGATTTGACGTCCGCGAAATCCACATTGATAAAGCCGGAACCCGTAATAATCTCCGTGATTCCCTGCACGCCGTCCTTCAATATCTCGTTTGCAAGGTTCAGCGCGTCGATCATCTTGGTATTGTTGTCGCTGAGAAGGAGGAGTTTGTCGTTCGGGATCACGACCAAAGAATCGACATATTGCCGCAGGTAGTCAATGCCCTGTTCCGCATAATTCTTTCTTCTCTTCGCTTCAAAACTGAACGGTTTTGTCACGACCGCGATCGTCAGGATACCCATTTCCTTCGCGATCTTCGCGACGACCGGCGCCGCGCCCGTACCGGTGCCGCCGCCCATGCCGGCGGTGATGAACAACATATCCGCGCCGCGGATCGCCTGCTCGATCTCCTGTTGGCTCTCTTCCGCCGCGCGCAACCCAATCTCCGGATTTCCGCCTGCGCCGAGCCCGCCCGTCGCTTTCGCGCCTATCTGCAATTTGACTTCCGCGTCGGATTTTTGTTCGAGATCCTGTCTGTCCGTATTGACTGCGACATATTCAACGCCTTTGATTCCGCATTCGATCATGCGGTTGACCGCGTTGCCGCCGCCGCCGCCAACGCCGATAACAATGATGCGCGCGAAATTCAATTCCGGCGCTTCAAATAAAATGCCGCTACTGGTCATATCCATAGTACTCCTCCACATCTTATATTCATATCAAGCAGTATATCATACTGCAAAACCAATGGCGCAATTTTTTTATCCGTATTTTCTCATCCCGCATCCGGTTTCGCATCCGGTTTTGGCGGGGATGCGGCCGTAGCCGCCGCGGGCTGATTCCCGACCTCCGGCGTAAAGGAACAGGCTGTGCTACTCACGTTGATCGTGCCCCGTTCGATACCTTTGCTCAACAGGTCTGCGGTAACTTTGCGGATTTCGGGGACGCTTTTCTCGATCTGCGCCAGGTCCCCCACACAAACCAAATGGTCAAAGATATAGGCCTGTGCGCTGACGCCGCTGAGATCCAGGCTCTTAAAGAAAAAGTCATCCTTCTGCACGGCGCCGAAAAAGTCCAGCGCCGGTTTCAGCATATTGGCTTCCTCCACGCGCAGCGGCTTTCCCACAACCGGCTGGATCGGCGTGAGCCCGTCGATCACCGGCAGTTGGGGCAACTGGTTCGCGGGCACAAACCGCAGAATGACGCCGTCGTCGTTGATCGCCACGTATTTCCCCGGCGCCGCTTTCCCCGCGTCGATCAGCGCGTCCTCGGTGCGCTCTTCAACCGTGATGCTGAGTTTGTCCGGAAACACGCGCTTGACGGCCGCCGAACGGATATACGGGTTTTTCTCAAGGTTTCCCTGCACATTTCCGAGGCTTATCTTGAAGATGTTGTCCCCGTCGTGCGCGCCGGCGAGCTCGACAATCTGCGCCGCCGTGAAACGCACGCCGCCCGCAACGTCGATCTGCTTGATCGTAAAGATCGGCGACATCGCAAGCTCATACAGGCCGAACAGCACGGCGGCCACGACGATGATCCGCAACACATAATGCTTTTTCTTGCGCTTGCCGCGTTTACGCCGGGCCGCTTCCGAATAATTCATCGACAATCCTGTCCGCAGCGTCCGGGCGCGCGAGCGTGCGCGCCGCATCCGCCATCTTTTCCAACGCCGCCGGATCCGCAAGCAGTGTTTCGATCTCCGCCGCAAGCGCGCCGCCCCGCGTATCCGGGTCGCGCAAAATGCGCGCCGCGCCGAGGTCGGAGAGTACTCTCGCGTTGTAATACTGATGGTCGTTCGTCACGTTTGGCGAGGGGATAAGGACGGACGCGCGGCCGCAGGCCGCGATTTCCGAAACGGTCAGCGCGCCGGAACGCGCGACGATCAGATCGGCCGCCGCGTAATACTCGTAGATCGCGTCCGCGTAGGGCAAAAGGCTTACGCTTTCCGGGACTTCGCCATACCGCAGGACGAGCGCCTCTTCAATCACGCCGTACAGACGCTGCCCCGTGATGAAAAAGATGCGGACGCCGCCGCGCGGCGCAAGGCGTTCGGCCACGTCAAGGCCCGCGGCGTTGACCGCGTCCGCGCCCTGGCTGCCGCCAAAGATCAGCACGGCCTGCTCGCCTTCGCCAATCCCAAAGCGTTCGCGGATCTCCCCCGCGCGCGCCGCCGCGTCCGCAAACGCCGCGCGCACGGGATTGCCCGTCACCATGAGTTTTTCGGGGTCGTGAAAATGCGCGCGCGCCTCCTCGAAGCCGAGGAAAACCCGGTCCGCGTAGCGCTCCGAAAATTTATTCGCAAGGCCCGGCAGGACATTCTGTTCCTGCAGGAAGACGCGCAGCCCCATGCGGTACGCTTCGCGCGCGACAGGCCCGATCACATACCCGCCCATGCCGAGCACAGCGTCGGGCGAAAAGTCCTTGAGAAGCTCCTTTACCTGTACGCCGGAACGGAAAAAATTATGCACTGACTTGGCGGCGCGTACCGGGTTGCGCCGGTCGAGGCCGCTTGCGTCGATCAAAACTTTTTCATAGCCCGCGTCCCCTACGATATCGCGCCCGATCTCGTCCGACGCGCCGACGAAGAGGATCCCCGCGTCCGCGTCGCGCCGGCGGATCGCGTCGGCGACGGCGAGCGCCGGATAAATATGCCCGCCGGTGGCGCTGCTCGCAATAAGGAATCTCACGCCGCATCCTCCCCGCGGCGCGGTTCCGCCTGTGTTTTTATCTTTGCGGGGTCCTTGCGCGAAATATGGAGCATGATCCCCATAAGGAACATAAAGAGAAGCACCGCGTTCCCCCCGTAGCTTATGAAGGGAAGCGTCACGCCCGTCGGCGGAAACAAATTGGCCACGACGCCGACGTTCAGGATGACCTGCAGCGCCATAAGCACCGTCACGCCGCCGCCAAGCAGCATGTCGAAACGGCTTTGCGCGCGCATCGAGATCAGCATGCAGCGCCAGATCAGCGCAAGGAAACCGAGCAGCAGCAGGATGCAGCCGACGAATCCCGTCTCTTCCCCGATGATTGCGAAGATGTAGTCGTTTTGCGCTTCCGGAAGCCATAGCGCCTTCGCGACGCTGTCGCCGAGGCCGACGCCCGTCAGCCCTCCGTTCCCCAGCGCGATCAACCCCTGCACTGTCTGGAAAAAGCTCCCCTGCGCGTCTGAAAACGGATTGAGGTAACCTGTCACACGCGAAAGGTGATAACCGCCGCTAACCTGGATCATCAGCCAAACGCCGAGCACGCCGATCACGATCAGCGCAATCAGATAGACGAGGCGCACGCCCGCGAGAAACATCATGACGAGGATTGTCAGCACGACGATGAGCGCTGTCGAGAGGTTCGGTTCCTTATAGATCAGCAGGAACAAAACGCCGATGAGAAGGATCATCGGGACAAAACCGCGCAGCAGCGTCCCAGCCTGCTTCGCATATTTTGTATAGAACCAGGCGACGAACAGAATAACCGCAAGCTTTGCGAATTCCCCGGGCATAAAGGTAAGGCTTCCGACGCCGAGCCAGCGTGTCGCGCCGTTGACGGAGATTCCCAGCGGCGTGAACAGCGCCAGCAGAAACAGGAGCGCAAGCCCCATCACAAGCGGCGCGATCCGCATATAGAACTTTGTCGGGACAAGGGAGAAGACAAGCATCACAACGACCCCGCCGGCCGCCCACATCCCCGCGCGCTCCAAATAATAATACGGGCTCAGGTTGTCCGTGATCGTCGCGTAATAGCTCGCGCTGAAGACCATGATCACTCCGAAGACCGAGAGCGCAATCACAATGAGGAAGAGCGGCGCGTCGATTTTTCCGAGACGCTGTTTCATTTATGCGATCCCCCCTTCGGAGCCTGCGCCGGGCAGCGCGCGCACCGCCGCTTTGAAATGCCGGCCGCGTTCCTCATAATTCCCATACATATCCCAGCTTGCGCAGGCAGGGGAAAGCAGCACCGTATCGCCCGGCACGGCGAGTTCTGAGGCGAGGCGCACGGCCTCGTCCATTCCCGAGGCACGCCGGATATCCGCGTAGCCGAGGCGTTTCGCCGTCTCCGCGATCTGTTCCGCGGTAGCGCCGAGCAGCAGCAGCGTCTTCACGCGCCCGCGCCCGGCCTCAAGAAAAGCCGTATAGTCCGCT
>Ga0123354_10005037_pt1 | contig 19031 bp, 9 predicted proteins | sample TergutLab28metaG_2_FD_97872 | JGI IMG/M metagenome (GOLD analysis project Ga0123354, IMG submission 97872) | Labiotermes labralis P4 segment gut microbial communities from Petit-Saut dam, French Guiana - Lab288 P4 | ecosystem: Host-associated > Arthropoda: Insects > Digestive system > Gut ...
GAATGATAGCAAGCATTTCCTGACCTCAATCTGCTCTTAATTTCTTCTGGAATAGAATTTTGATTTGTTAAAGTTGTTCCCAAATATTTAAACTCTTCCACCCTCTCGAAGGTACTATTATCAATACTCACACTCTGAATTCGTCCTGCATTCTGATCTCGAGACATGACCATGTACTTAGTTTTATCAGCACTTACTTCCAGTCCAATCTCCCTAGTAGCATGAACTTTATTATAACACAGAAAATTGTATTTAGTTCAATGTAACACAAATCCATTCCTGCACTGGGTCCTAAGCTAATGCATTCACAAAACAGGTAAGGAAGTAACACTAAACTAAAACACTGCATACTGTGTGTGTTGCAAAGTAATTTATCTCTTCATCAGATAGGAATGTTACGTGCCATACCACTTAATGATACCATATTGACCTTCCCACAGTTAATTCCGAAGTCAGTTCCAGTGGCACTTCCAGCAGTGGCAGAAATCTTGGACCCAGTACATGAACTCAGAGGGGGACTATTTTGAAGGGGAAACCACCAACCAATTGCAAAGGCAAGTATGTACTGCATTTTCAATTCAGTCTTGAAACTTCATGATACACCCTTGTGTAAGACAGGATAAGATCCCACTTTTTCATTGCAAGTAAGGCACTATCGTTAAGTAAATACATTTAATATAACGTTCTAATATTAGGCCTGATGAAGGCTTTAGTTTAAAGTCAAACACATAACTTATTTTTATTATCTCCATGCAGTAGGCTGAACTGACCAAAAATACCCTCTTATTTGATTAACAGACACTTTGCTTAGATAGGGTACGAGGTGGCCTTCAGTATTATTATACCTGCTTTGTTTTGTACTTCATCAGGATTGTCCAAACACTGTCGGCAACACACACAAACATGTATACAAGCTTTTGGTAACAATTACATGATACATATTAATTTATTCAACAATATGTATCAGGGCACATCAAATTACAGAATGTGAACAGCAGGACATAACTGATGGAGCCAGACTGCCAAAAAGGTGCACAATTATGTTCACTTCTGAGAAGATAATGCTTTGCTGATCTGCTGAATAATCACATGCATGTAGGCATACAAAGTCATCCCACATGTGATTCTCAGAATATGTAGACGGTAATGGGAGAAAACTTTGGATGAATTTAACGGATATGACACGCAATGGAATCAGAATAGCAGTGAGTATGTATTCTGTACTGTTTGCACATTACTGATCAGGAATGACTGCACTAACTTACCTCTAGCAAAGGGATTTCCAAGAGATGGTGGTTTCAAGGGCGATGGGCTCTGAGATGTTCCTTGCTGTGAAGACTCAGTGCTTCCAAGCATCAGCTGTGATGGTCGCAGGTATACTGGTTTGGGTGATGAAGACAAACCTACTGGCGTTGGTGATGAGGTAGCACAACTTACGTGTGACAATCCTCCAAATGCTGGTTTCATTGCAAATGGGTTGCTGCCAAAGGTGATGTTGGTGAGGTGAGGTGAGGCTGAAACAATTATGAACACTGTCAATAATTTTAATGAATAATCATGAACACTTAAGTAACAACACATCAGTTATTTCATCATAATCACAGAAATCTATGCCTGTCCTATCATAAGGCTTTGCTATTACAGAATTACAAGCAATGGCTTTTGAGATGTCAGATCAAAAGTTCCAAAACATAGTAACAGTGAAAGAAACTCTCTGAAAACAAATGGTAATTTAATAACATAAATAGCTGATTTGACCTGCTTATGTCAGGAACACAGAGAATACAATCACAACTGTCTTTATACAAAATTCAGCATATTAACTTGTCTAGAAGGCGAATCAGTGTTACAATGCTGGCAAGTTTATAATAACATGCTATCTGCAGCACAGAAAGTCTGTGTAATAGAAATGTAAGCTTTATGATTTCTGTTCCACATTCCTTACTTCCAGTCTCATTCTCAGGTGTGTTCACGATGAAAATGGGAAAGAGAATGCTGGCAGTCACTTGTGGATCAGCTTTTTATATCTAACAAAAGCACATCAGCATGTTATGCTTGTCTGTGACTGACAGGATCTAACAAGCTCTCGCTGTTTTGAAGGTGCATGCCCCAATAAAAAGTATGGCTTTTATTGAGGAACCACAGAATGTACTCACTCAACTTCCTATACACTACATAAAAATTTGGTATGTGACTATAACTTAAACATATGACAGAACATATTTTCCAACTAACAAGTGTGAATGAGGGTTTAGACAAAATAAATAATGATAATGGAATTAGAATGGTAAAATCTGCCATGTCAAAAGAAATCTACTTATCAACACTAAAGCATTTTGATGTTGTCTACTTTTTAGAGGAAATTACTTTGAAATTGGGAGCTATTTGGTGGATGCAAAAGGACTGACAAGGAATGAATTATCACAAACAATGGAAGTGTGGAAGTTAAAGCTTTCCCTCATGTAAGATCTCAAGAGATACCCAAAACTTCAGCCAATGGTAGTCTAGGTTATTACAAATAAATGAAGAACAAACCACAGACTCAACAAAGGATGCAGGCTAAATAGCAATGGTAGAAAAATGAAAGCCTGATCCAGACAGCAGACAAAAAGTGTACCATAGAAGTAAAGTACATATACATTGTTTCTCTTGTTATCATTTCCCTGAGCATGGCAACTGTCACAGAATATCCTGGCAGATGCAGGTTCTCTACACAATTAAGCTGCCAAGGTCAGGGAGATAATAACAGAGATACTGTGCAGTACTGTACTTCATAAATCTGACTATAGTAACTGTTACTGTAATTAACTTCATGCAAATTTTGTTCATATGATGACAAAATTACTAAGCATCATCAGGGCTAAGCATCACCAGTGCTGACTGTGATGCAGCAGACTGACCATTGACCTTTATCAGTGATGCACTGCATTATATCAGTGGTGAATGTAAGAAGTCCAGCTGGTTGAGTAGCGCATTTTTCAATCTGGTACTTTTGTCCCTGAGTTTAAATCCTGTTGCCAGTCCATAGTATCAAGATACTACTCCTAGACAATAAGGGTTAAGGAGATATTTTGCACTTGTAAGACAATGGCAACAAGAAAAGGAAAATAAATTATATAATTTGCTTATGAAATAAGTATTGTTCAGCAGTCTCATTAAACTCTGCACAACCACCGAACCAGACATGCTAATTAAATGTGATTTAATTAAACTTAACCACATTTAGTATAGCTGGTGTAGTGACTACACTATGGTTTGGATGTAATAAACTGTGTTTCAATTCTTGGCAGTGGCACGATCTCTATTCTCAAGTGTCGCAAACTTGTTCAGGGTCCCACCTGGCCTCCCATTCAATGTGCACTGGAAGTAAGGCAGCTGGAGCGTGAAACTGACCACTCACCAGAGACTAAGTGCCAAGGTCAAGAATGACTGCAGTTACACTTCTGCTCCCCCATATGCCTTCACTGCATACAAAGGGAAAACTTTACTTTTACATTTAAATGAAACCTACCAAACATATGTCTCATGCATTTCCTAATCAGAACTGCTGGACACAAGGATATACAAGGAGGAACTAGTTATGATGCAATGACGTGGCAAGTGGTATAATATTTCACACAAAATTTGCAAATAAATTTTTAATATACCATTACATCAAATTTCATATTCCTAGTTACAACCACACATAAATTGTCACCATACGGTAAATATTTAGATAAACAAGTAAAGGTACAAGTATGGGCAATGTATACACAAAAAAAAAATGTGGTGCATGTATTCCTTTTTATGGAATTATTATGAAACAAAGAAAATACACAAAAGACAGTTTAATAAAGTAACGGCTGTAGCAGCAGAAATATATTTACATACATGTAGACCCATAAATTCAGAAGAGACAAAGTTTTCATTCTTATTGAGAATAAGTAACTTTTGTAATCTGTGTGTTTGGAAGATCAACAATGATTGCTGAATATAAAAGTATGATAATGTATGCATAGCAACATTTCTCGGAGGCCCATCCCCTTGCATTTAACCATGAAACGCATGAAAAAGATCTATCCACATAAAATATGTGCTTCCTTTTATCTAACAGCTCTTGTTTGAAATATTTTTAGCCTCAATAAATAATCAGCATATTACACTTCAGGTGCATGGAAAAAAGTCTTCACGTAAAGTGTCCACAAGTTAGTTACACTTCAATCACAATTGAACAGTGTGGACAAATTTTAGTGTAACTCTCCAATATCTAACTTCATTACAAAACAGCAGTTCACACATATTGCCAGAACAATGGACATACAGAATAATTTTAATAGGCATTCCACATGGATGCAAATGTGCCTCAAAATGACACCTTTTGTTGATGAGATCTGCATGCCAAATTCATCATTCAGAATTTTATAAGTTAACATGGGGACCAAGTCAGGGATGACAAAACTCATAGTTTCTGCAAGTTTTCCAATTATAAATGAAAGAACATTTTCATCTCAGGATACAAACAACTTAATAAACTATAATTTTTGAAACAATACTTACAGTAGTTGCTTTGCTACACCCTTCTACCCAAGTCATCAGTTTCAAAATTATTAAAAACTTAAATATAACTACTACAATTTGAACAAAGTCATCCCGTTGTGTATTGATTCTATATTAATATATATTCCAGTCAACACAACTATATAATAAAAACATGCTTTTATTATATAGTTGTGCTGACTGGAATATATATTAATAAAGTGAATAACTACTACGGTTAAAATTATGCAGGAATACAATCACACAGAATCACAAATTTTTTTACCTCTGTATGTGATACTTCCCTTTTATAGAGTGATTAGAGGCTTCGTGATGCTGACAGTTGTTACAGATGTTCATGTGTGCAAATTTTACTGCATGCATGTTTGTACGGTAGTTTGTTCAGTGTTACAAGATTTATGCACTGGTTTAGCTTTTTCATATACCTAGTTTACCACTGCTTCCAAATATGGGTTTGCTGGAAGAGAAACTGTGGGTTACTGAAGAGCATTGGGTTCCATTCCCTGCACTCTTACAACTGGATGTTTCTTCCTCTGACACATCCACCTTCATCATTATGGCAGATCTGTGTGAAAATGACCTTTCCTGTCAACATAAAAAAATATGTAGATGAACAAAATAGGAAATCTAACCCCTCTACTTTTATGGTGTAAACTGCTACCAGACTACTCTGTACCACATGCAAGAAGACAGAACTTTTTTTATTTTATTAATTTATTAATTCATCATACAGTATATAAATCCATGTGAGGTTGAAACACCTATTGGGTACCAGTCAATACACAAATAAATAAAAAATACATATAATAATCAACAAACAAATAGATTAAACATGGACTTGAATGAACAACCATGGTTCTAAGTTCATCGATGATTACAATGAATTCAAGACTTATCATACGAACATAAATGCAAAGAGATATAAATAAAGCCAGATGACACAAACATTTAAAACAGAGAAAGTATGTGATGAAGTCTGTCAATAATTTGATTCAAGCAGTCAGTAATAAATAGAATGTTGACATAAAAACAGATTTGTTCAATAGGAACAGTTAGGATAATAAACCATGCACTTTCATTCATTTAAATTGAAGTATTCATCAACTGAGCAGAAGGAATTAGTATATAGGAAAATATTTATGGATGACTTAAATTTTTGGTATTATTGGACACGTTTTTTATACGGGAAGGGAGAACGCTGAAAAACTTTATGCCAGTGCAGTAGATTCCTTTTTGATATAATGCTCATGTAATGTTAAATATCTTTTCTGACAAATGCATGTGGTGGAGCCAGGTACAACAACTATTAAATTTCACTTATTAAGTGTTTCTTATAAAGTAAAAAACCTGCCTTACATGCAGACTATATTCATTTGTAATCTAGTATCAGTGACCAAAACCATTTGCTAAAATTTCCATAACATTCAGTATACTTCTTTATAAAAAGCTGTCATGCCAGTGTAAATTTCATGAAGGTCTTGTAAAGGATGGTTCATATTTCTTGGTTTATATAACAAAGATTTATCAATTTGTATGTTACAAAGTGTTAAACTGGAAAATGCCAGGAATGATGGACATGGAAAGAACTTACTGCAGTCTGTTTTGTGGCAATGTCCCAATATTTGACTAGTACTTATAAAAAACAAAAATCTTCATTCAGAAGTGCTAAACAATGGGCCACAGTATTTGGTATAAACCTCAATGGTGTTCAATTGAAGGAAAGCTTCATGTAGTAAAAAATATACAACCTACTGACTATGGGCCAGACACAGGATTTGAACAACACACAGAATATGGTTCAAGTTATGATCCTCCCCAATGACAAAGTCTGTTGGCTGTGTTGTAATTGGCAAGGGGGGTTGAAAATATTCACAAAGGAACTGTTAAACATTATACACTCTCCTTAACATTTTGTCTTCGCCTTCAATCCAAATGTTAAAATTAAAAAAATAAATAAATAAAAAATAAAACTATCAAATCTATGGAATAATGGCAACATTACTTTTGAATTATTGTAACAGGTTGTGTGAAAACGAATTACAACCCAAAGAATGTCACAGCTGCTATTTCAATGTTTTTTTTTTTTATTTACTAAAATCCCTACAAGAGGTCCTTTCTATCATTACTTAGTTATTTGTTGAGTTCCATCAGCAAGCAGGAACCAGCCACTTGAAATGACACACTGACAATAAGCAGTGGAAGTTCAAATGAGTAAGCACGCAACTATCAGTATGTGTTCAAAATGCTCCACAACAAATTTATTATTCTTAGAGTTGCTTAACAAATATTATTTGAATACAAGTTGCACAAGACAAATCTGATGTCTTCAGTTTTTCCTTACTAACAAGGCATTACATACAAGGTTCTTGGTATATCTGGCCCATACTGTCGGCCACTTCACAAATCATTTTGCATGGCAGCAAACGACACATTAACTGTGCTATTTGAATATGCTGTGAGTTATGGCACATGTGCATTATTTCACTGTGTTGTAGTTAATATGAGGTTCTCACTCATTACATTTAAAGGTGCCAGAAAATTTTAATTCCACGTATTACAGTTAATACTAAGTTTTAATTCAGAATATTTCAAGAAGATGCTAGGAACCGTTTCCTTCAGCAAACACATTGTTCATTGCATGTCAAACTTATGCCAGTGAAACTGAAGGCACTATTTCCTAATTCTTTTTTTTTTCCAGATAGCCTTCATTGCAAAGATTATTACTGCACATGTCATCCCACAAAAATAAAAACCACATGGGTTCATCTCTAGTAAATAAGGACATCACAATCCCCTGCTTTGTATTCTGTTACCAAAAATACTGCCAAAACAATGCACAGAATGCTTCTCAGTGTTCAAAAATGGTATAAGAATATAATACTGACATGACTCAATGGTCCCATAAAAAATGGGCCCCAATATTCCTAGTTGCAATCATAGCACACCACACACCAATTTTAACATAAGGCATTGCCATCTCATGAATTAACATGCAATTGCTGCAGATCAATACCTGTTACTCTGTGAGCTGACTTATCTATCAGGATGCATCAACCTCCATCACTAAACAGAACAAATGTGGGGTCTACTTTTCCATCATGAAACTGACTGACTATTGGTAGCATAATAGGTAGCAGGCTCATTCAGTTATCCACATCCTATGCAGTAACATAGCAGATGGAATTTACTAATGACAAAGGCCAGACAAACTAAAGACCTGGCAGAAACGAATAGCAAAAAACATCTGCACACTCCCTCTTAGTCTTACACAGATACAGGACCATCCCTCATTTTTTACTCCAAGACATTATGCAATTTCTTGATCTAAGAAACAAAGGACCAAAAACACAAAACAGAAATCAACAAGAAACACACAACACTGCCCACCTACGGTGAAAGAGGAGTCAAGCCACGGAGGATAACAATACATTACTGTACCCCACTGCTGTTTGCCAAGAGTGTTCTCTACAAGACATTAAATAACCAAAGACAGTTCTCCGTCACTGTCCCTCCACTCTTTTCACCACAAAACATGGAATATGGATGGTAAGGAAGCCTGTCTATGATCAACATTATCTATCATCAATACTCCTAAAACAGTCCTGAAAGTACCTCTCTCTCTCACAGACAGACAGACACACAAACCAAGAAACAAACGTACTATCACAAAGCTCAACAGTTCAGTATTTGAAAATATATATCCCTGAACATGTTCTTGCAAATGCAAAGCAAGAACACTAGTATAAATAATGGATTGTGACAAGAAAACAAAATCTATTTGGAATATAAAGGATACTTATTTTGGCTGACAAACGTTGTTTGTCACTTCCTGTCAGTTCAGTTACGCCATACACATGTCCAATCACTGGTAGGCTGATCCCCTTTTCATTTGAGAATGTACCAAATCATCTGGTGGCCATTACATGCACTTCATATAATATGCAACAAACTCTGTGATGAAAATCATGAAACAGAACTGGATTTTCTGAACAGTTACCTTCACTGGGTGTATGATGGAGAAATGGACACTACACACATTCTGATTAGTGCTGAAGTTTGGTTGCATCTCAGTGGATAAGTAAACTCTCAAATAACAGGCTTCCCATGTTAATCCCCAAGTCCCATTACATGATATTACAGATGTGTGGCGTGCTTTGACAGCCATTAACGTTACTGGACTCATGCTTTTCTGAAACCATAAATTCAACCTAATATGTCAGACACAGTCTGACAATTTTTTTAACACCTCCCTGAATATGAGACAACCTATACCTCTTCTCAGCAAGACAGTGTAAATAACTTTTGTGTTGCTTAGAGCAGCAGTCTCCGAACTTACTCAGTTCACAGTGCCCTTAATGTCTCAGCAATTTTTTTTACGGCATTCCTAGTTTTACTTTTTCTCTCTCTTTGTTAGTATCCAGGTTTCTGATGCATATGTTACAGTTTTGTCTATTCTTGTGCTCTTAGTCTTAATTTTAGTTTTTTAGATATAGTTTTATTTCTAAAAAATTTTTGTAGCATGAAGTATGTTTTGTTAGCATTTTTTATTCTTTCTTGTGAATCTATTTGGCGCTTGTTATTTAGTAATGAAACAGCATCAATAAATAAATTAGTCAACCCCTCCAGCCAAAGGCTTGGTAGTACAACTGCTTCTTCCACATCTATTTGAACAACCATTTACAACTATCTAACCACTCCTCACTTGAAGCTACACCTATATAATGAAGCACTGTTTCTTGTTGGTGGATAAATTAATAGCCAAAACTGCAGAACATTGAGCGCCAAAATCCCCATTCTTCGCATGAAAGGTTGTTACATTCCTTAGAAGTCGAAGTATGATGCGTTCTCTCTTGCCAAAGAGTATCTGGTCCCACTTCTTCACAGAAATAGTAACAGCAAAACATTAGCAAGAACTATTATGAATTTCATATCCTTGTTGGAAATTCACAAACAAGAAGTCTGGTTTCAATAATATGTGGCTATGGCACACACAGAAAATTCAACACCTCTAGTGATCCACAAATTCCTTTGCAATCATAAAATTTCTCAGACACTGCTGCCCCTCAATCTCCAGAATACAATTTCTATCTTTGGGGTTTTTGAAACAGAATGTGTAAAAAACAACCCATACATATCAGAAGAACTGAAACAAATCACTGAAATTTGCACTTCAAGCAACACTGATGAAACTTTTCACCCTATGGCATCAGACATGAGGAGATGAGTACATATGAGTGTGGTGGATATCATTCACTGAGCGCAATAGTGACACAACCCAAAAATGGCCATTTGGAGTCAATAGTACAACTGAGGTCAAACACAAACGACATCAGACAATGAACAACATCTAACAGGGTATGTTAAACTGACAAGTGTGCCACTATTGTCACATGTCATCATATTTTTGGACATGTTATGTCCAACCGTTAATACAATACTATATTTGTTTTATGACATTAATTTAATTTAACACATCCTGTTGCGTATAAGTCAATAGAAGAAAAATGCTAAGTTTTCGGTTGGACACAACTTATACTTTCTTTTGGAGATACAGGCTACAAGCTTTGGATTAATTAATTAATCCATCAGGCCTTTGTACAAGATAAACAGCAAGACTAAAATAATGACATGTCAATTTGAGTACTACACTTTAAAACCTTGCATTTTATATTCTTGTACTGATTGATGAGATTGGCTTGCCTAGCCAAAACCAATTTAATAGAATACATCCCTTTGTGTTGACAAGTTATTACTGTATTCTTGTTGTCGATCTTCTACAAGACGACAGATGAGTTCATTGATCCAAAACATGAAGCCTGTACCTCCAAAAGAAAACACATGTTGTGTCTGACTGAAAACACAATATTTTTCCTCGATTTATGACACAAATGCACCTTTCTGACAAACAGAAAATTTTTTCAGAAATGTTATACAACTATACACTCACCTTGTACAATTCCTTTTGCCTTAATTTAACACTACACATTCAATTACACTAAGGAACCAACCACTCAGAATATCAAGGTTTATACTCTTCATGAAACTGTGATGTGTAACAACTCTTCAGAAACTTTACTAAAACTCCAATAACCTATGATAATCTACCTTTAAGGTGTCAGATATTTACTTTTCAGGAATGAAATGTAGACAGAGTTGGGTTGAAATTAAAATTACTTTGTCAGTGGCTTAATACATAAACCACAAACTATCCCAACCTTGCCTTAAAATCCGGTGTTTATGTTGGCAGTCATGGCTTAATAACTATATGTGACCATTAATTATGCCTTTATTATACATTAGTGTAATTCAATTTACTAAAACCATACCACTACACAGACTTCTGCTACCTTTGGTTCAGATCTTGATTGCTGCAATTAACACCCCCACCCCCCCTTTAGTGTGTGACATTGATTTGTTGGATGTAAAAGAAACACAAAATTATGGCCTCATCCTAACATTCATCACAGGTTATAAACTTATAATTCTGAATATCATAATAAGCCCTGAAACAAGGAAATAATACACAACTCCTCAACTGTATATTGGCATAAGGGTACACACGTCAAATACGAGAATCATAAATTAATATACGATCATTAGAACAGCGTTGCTAACCTCAAAAGAGTTAAGAATCACACAAATAAATAATACTACACCTGTATATTATTGGTTTTCCGCGACTCTTCGTCCATCGGGGATGAGGTGTCTAAAATAAAAGGCAAGGAATAAAACGCGATTTTCATAAAGTGGTTATTTTTGCTAACTGGAGCTACCAACAAGCAATACATGGCTACATAAAAAAAAATACACAGAGGATGTAATCAGTCATGTGAAAACTTAGGTATTTCAACAAAAATATTCCTAACCACATGAAAAATAAAGTTACGTAAGTTTCAAACGTGTGTACTTGACATCTTTACGTCCAACTAAAAATAATGATACTCAACAGAAAACAAGTAGCTACTATTTACCATTCTGCAAATCCGCCATACTATTTTCAAAATCCAATAGTACTCAGGTTGGCCAAAAATGGCGCCATAAACACTGCAACAACCCAGAAAATTGTGCTGCCTAATTTAGAACGCACTGTACAAGCCACAGATCATATAGTACAGGTACACAGACAGTTCTAGAGATATACCTTCCAGCATAACCACAGAGTACACAAATAATTGTTCCCTGTGAAAGTGACTGCCGCTCTTTGAATTAGTGTATTAGATCCGCGCAGCATGTGTTGGAAAAGCAGGCAAACTAAAGTGTAAACTTTCTGAAAATGGATCCTTGTGTATCTTCTGCATGATACTGTAGTTTCCACAGTTGGGTAAATTCGGCCTAAGGTATCTCATTGCGACGCCAATCAGCAATGCAGATGTGTGCAGTAAATCTTACATAAGAGGGTGAATAAAACTCTGCCTATATCTTTTACATCTATCGTTTGCTTTCGATGAAATTCACTTCAGAATGTCTTTATGCTACTAAGCACTTGTGTCTTTTGTAGAAACAGGTACGTAAGAGGCACAATTTACCTAACGACCTAAATAATTGTCCCTAATTTTCAACATTTTCCGTCCGGTTTGTATTCAGTGCAGGAGATACCATGAAACTCTCTTAAATTGCGAGTCTCTTTGTAAATCGGCGCAGTGAACGCCACACTTTAATTGGGGACGTAAGTGAATTTCTTGATCTTCTATCTGTATTTTCGACATTTATTGACCAATGTGTGCGAAATTCATTACAATATTAGAAAATGATGCTGTTGAGCCCCGAATTTCGTAAAATCGCACGGGGATGATACGTTTCTGATAGACGTCAATGAAGTTACATTCACGCGTGTACTGTCAAACCGTGTGATATAAGGTGCATAATGCCTTGGTAAACTCACATGTACTGCGTCATGAGCACACAGTGCGCAGTCTAGTATTGTTGTTGCATAATGCCTATGTCACTTAAGATCTGGAAATTTTGAAAGCCAACAACCATGCTCTGAGAGGCATTTATCACAACCACATTTTTTTTTCCATGTTAAATATCCTGCTGTGTTATTTGGATTATAAAGGATTAAATACTGTCCACACAAGTAATTTGCATTAGTATTAATTTATGGCAACATGTTTCAACAAAAATTAGTCATTTTCAGGCTACTAAAATCATAAGAGGTACAAAATACAATTGCATTATTTAGTATCTCAATTGTACATTTTGTAATATGCATGTTGTTGGTCATGATCATTGCTCTGGTGATTGCTAAAATTCTGACATTAGTATTATTCAAATGTTAAATTAAAAACTTCAATAAGGCCTTGCTTGAATTGGCATATTTCCATGAGGATTTGTATTATTATTGTGCTTGTGGAGTACCAGTGTACTCTTCCAGAATGACGCAGTTTTAAATTGTTTTAGATAGTTCATGTAACCTTATAAATGTTTGCATCATTTAGTTACTTTATTCCTATATTGCTGTAATTTATTTTTTAGACTTGGTTTTTAACTGCACTGACTAATGTTACTGTTCATGAAACATTGGACTGGTCCATAATATATAAATGACCAAGAAATTGCACTACAGTGTTTATGGCATATTTTATTCAGTGTCCTCACCAACATGGTTAGCAGCCATCTTTAGGGTGATATTATTACAAGAATACAAAGACACAAATGTGGTTAGCTGTGTTGCCATAGCTCCATAACAATAAAAAAGTATTATAATTTTGGTTAAAATTATATAAGTAATATAAATTTGGTTTAAAAATGAGTAATGATTAAAGTCTTGGGAGTTAAAATTGTTTAGTCTCTGCAGAGTGATGCTTGATGCAGTGATTTTGTGAGTTTTAATCCAATATGTAGGTGATGTGTAGACGGTGTGGTATGACCAATATACTATGTCTACATTCACAAATCCATAAAATTCATGAGTATGAATTTATATAATGCCTGTAAAGAGCAGGACAATGAATTATGTGCTGTGAAACTAAACCTAACAAATATTGTTATAATATCCATTTACAGATCTCCTTCAGGAAAATTCAATTACTTTTTAAAAACTTAGAATCTACTTTGAACCTACTACATAGTAATAAAACTGAAGTAATTATAGGGGGATATAAACATAAATTATCTTGAAAATTGTACTAAAAGACAACAATTAGACTCAATGTTACCGACTTATGATTTAAACGACACTGTCCACTTCCCTGCTAGAATTACAAATGGATGTTTCAGCAGTATGCAGTATATTTATTGGTAAGGCAAGAAATTATATCGTAAGTCCATTTATTAACGATATGTCTGACCATGATGCCCAATTAATAACCCTGAATCATATATTTTTACAGAAACGAGTAGTTTATTTGAACTAAAATTAAGTTATGAAAGCCGGGACAACATATTTGAAGGAAATTATGTAAATATTATATTCTACAATTTTGTAATACCTATTTTCTCTTCTGTCTTTATTAAGAAAAACATCACATTTCATGAAAAGTATAACCTACAGATAACAACAGGAATAAGGATCTCATGTAATAAGAAAAGGGAGCCACATTATTAAAACAGAAACAGGTAAAACAAATCACCAATTGGAAGTTCAGTCGCCTCAACTAATAGTACAGTAACGGATAACCACGATATGATTGCTAACACCTTTAACAAATATTTCATATCTGTAGCAGACTCAATCATCAGCGGGGTTAAGAGTGGTAATAATGATCACGAAAACAATAACAATCCTATGAATTATTTATTTCATAATCCATTCCCAAATATCCAATGGCTTTACACCTCAACTGGTGAATTATGAAACAAAAAAAATCCCTAAAATATAAATAGCCTTGCGGTTATGATGAAATCCCTATTAAAATTTTAAAAACAACTGCTCTTTTTCTCATTTCCCCTTTAACATATGTTTGTAATAAATCTCTCTCTTTGGAAGTTTTCCCCAGTAGATTAAAATATTCTATAATGAAGCCAATATTTAAAAATGGCTATAAACTTACCACCTCCAAATACCGACCCATATCTTTGTTAACTTCTTTCTCCAAGGTCTTTGAAAGCTTATTTCATAGCAGGCTATTCACACACACATGCACGAATGACATACTTGTTAATGTGTAATATGGCATTAGAACCAACATTTCAACTGAAAGAGCATCATACAAATAAATAAATGAAATTCTAGTAGCAATGAATAAGAAAATGTCAGTGGGAGGTATATTTTATGACCTGGAGAAAACTTTTGACTGTGTGAATCATACAATACTACTAGATAAATTAGAATTTTATGGGATTGTTGGGAAATTTCATTTGTTGATAGAATCACATTAAATGCTGGATTTCAAAGAGAACTTCTTGATAATACAATTTCTCATGATAATGTCTTATACTCCAACTGGGAAGAGGTTAGAAGTTCAGTTCCACAAAGCTCAATTCTTGGCCCTTTGCTTTTTCTTCTTTATGTCAATGATTTGCCCAAAATAGCATCTAAGGATTCTAATAATCTTATTTGCGGATGATACAAGTATCATAGTAACTAAATCTAATTATATACAAATCTTAAAATAGTAATAAATGAAATATTTTTAGATATTAACAAATTATTAAAACTAACCTATTATCTTTAAACTTTAGTAAAACTCACTGCTTAGAATTCAGAGCAGGACATTTTCATGATTACAACATTACAGTTTGCTGTAACAATAATCGCATCTCCAACACCACTTACACAAAGTTTTTGGGGTTAATCATAGAGGAAACCTTGTCCTGGAAATACCATATTGATTGAATAATGTCCAAGTTGAATTCAGTTTGTTTCATGATGAGATCAGCTAAATCTATATTGTCCCAAGAAGGTAAAGTGATCCCATTACAGGCCCGGTGTGGCCCAGAGGGTGGGTACAGGTATAGCTCTACTCTTCCATGACGGCGGCACTAGAAGGGGGCGAGTGGTCAGCAGCACGCCCTGGCCGCACTTTACCCCCGGGAAAGACCCGGTACCCATTGTACAGGAGGCTGGGTGGGCCCCAGGGCCGGTCTGGATGGGCAGAATATCTTGTACCCACAGGGATTTGATCCCGGACCGTCCAGCCCGTAGTCAGTCATTATACCGACTGAGCTACCCAGCCCACACATTGTTCCAAGAAACATTAATAATATATCTTTTTTACATGCATTCCATTATAATTTATGGTATATTTTTGGACAATTTACCATCCAGCATTAAAATATTCAGAATTCAAAAAAACATTATCAGAATCATAACAAATTCAAGAAGTAGGGATTCCTTCAGAGATCTATTTAAAAGATGAGAATATTACCTTTATGTTCACATCACACATTATACTGTCATTATACATAGTGAATTACAAACATCTATACACGGCGGATATGGAGATTCATAACTTTAATGCTAGATACAATACCAATCTTCATCCACCCATTTCCAGTTTGACGAACTTTCAGAAGTGGGGTTATTACTCTCGAATAAAGATTTTCAGTCACCTCCAGCAAACATAAAAAGTTTAATGAATGATTTGGAATGTTTTCACCTACACGTAACAAGGTTACTTAACTTTAATTCGTTTTATACCTTGGAGGAATTCTTTAACTACAGTAGATATTCACACATGTTTTGTGTTGTTTTTTAGGTTTAGGTAGTTTTATCGATTGCCTCCAAAATTCATAATTCCTATGACAAGGATTATGGAAAGTCATCCTTGGCTGTTGAGTTATGGTTGTGTGATGTATCTAGATAAATGATGATGACTACTGCTGATTTTGCATTACTTGATATTTAAATGTAAGTATGCTGTGTTTAATTTTAATTATGGAATGCCTGTTATGTGACCATTCCCACCTCCTCATGATATGTATCAATGATTGAATTTACGGAAAAGAATACAGATGATGATGATGACAATCTATGTTATTCTTATTTTCCTCAAGATTCGGGAGTGTGTTACTGTATTACGTATCTCTAAATAATCAGTGGTGTTGGATATATATGCTTAATTTAGTTGAGTTTGATATATATGTTAAAATGTTGTTGTTTAGTGTCAAGAGTACTTAGTTTAAACTGGGCTACCCAGTTTTTGATGGTGGCATACAATGGAGCATGTTCCCCTAATGTTTCTATCAGAATGGCGCGACTTTCCTTCGGTGCCTTGCCTTGCAGGAAGAAAAACCTGATGACAGCTCGTGTCTCCATGTTGTTGAAATCGCGCGCGTCGCCTGACATGCTTCCTCTCACCTTCTGTAACAAGAAAAGACTTGCAATTCGGCACATGAACAGACGCCTCTTTCCGACACTATCGATTCCATCCTACACATCGGGAAGTAGGTCGGGCTAAGGACTTATCAACACCCCTTGTGTGTCTGTGTGTGTGTGTATATATATATATATATATATACACACACACACACATATAAAACACACAAATTTCCTTACAGCATCTTAACTTACCTCAGTTTACCTTTTATAATCACTCTACCCTGAGATAAGAAGTATGGGTCAGTAAAGGAATAATTCGACATTAATATCAGCAATAGTGGGCATCTTCAAGACTTTTTCCCTCAGAAAAGAACCTCCAGTACTGATTGGGTAATAGGCAGGGCTGGGCTGGACATGTTGGCAAAAAGGAATGCTCATGCCCTTGCCAGAAATTTGGGTTATCCCAGTTCAAATTATCATAACTCATAAATGAGCTGAAAGTAAACCTTATACAACATATAAAAAATTCCACTCAAACCCAAGTCAACAAGTACAAAGATGGACATGGTGTAACTCTGTCACATTCATCCCCTTTTGTTCAACTATATAAAAAAAACTGCAAGACTTGCAGAAAAGGGAACTTATGTTTTCACTAATGTGCTTACCAATACATTTTAACCAACACTGTAGTAATGTGTTCACAAATATTAGTGAAACTCCCCAGATACAAAATTTCTAAAACCTTGGTTCTGCAGTTTAGTTGATATGCTAACACTCGCATAACTTACAAAGGTCTATGCGTATTTTTATGACTTTTTTTTTTGTAAACACACCAAGTATAAAAGTATAAAGAGAGGAGAAAATTGAAATATTAATAAATGATGTAGCAGCATCGTCAATTATATTCATAATGAAATGTATATTTAATGAACACAAAAACCTACAATTACAGGTAAGAAGTAGGCTGTTTAGTTACAGAACACAGCATATTTCATAATCTTCAGGCGTGATCAGAAGAGCAAATACAATACACAAGTTCAGAAATGTAAGCACATAGTAACAGTCCTGGACCTTTGTACGCTTTAATAATCTCAAAAACTCTAAGACACAGGAAAAGTGTATTTAACAAAACCGTGTGTTTCAAATTGACTACGTTTGCTTGAATGAATATTTGGTGCTCTTCCAATATGTGATCTACCTATGAGTATGTGATCTACCGTGTTACAGATTGCAGAGGTAGCAGAAAGTATTGTGTAGAACCGGAAAGGAATTGCACACAATAAACTCTGAACATGACACTTGCGTTATTCATGTATTTAATGAAACTGTACATGGAAACAAGATTCTGTATTAAAATGAAAACAGCGAAAAGTATGATGGGAACCTAAGACATTGAACGATACACATTTCTGACATCATTAAGGAAATCAAGTAACAAATTCGATGAGTGTCTCCTCATCACCCAGTAGCAGTATTCATTTAGGTGGTACTGCAGCATCAGTTCAGTAGTCCCTCTCATCTTTCTCAATATCTTTATTTTCGCGTCTAATCATGAGCGCTCAATACCCTGCGTATTTGTTCCGGAAGCAGGATTCACATAATTTTCCTGGTGGTTGACAGTGCAATGAATGAATCGAAGAGACGTTAAAATAGAATAGGCTGGCCACTCGTCGGAATGAATAACCGATCCTTGTGCACATTCCCCGGTGATGATTGGCACAAGTGTCTCTTTATCACGGTGGTTGACATAGAAGTAGTGACAGTCGAGACCTTGCTTTAAACCAAAAACCCACGGGCCATCTATTCTACCATAATGCCTGTTGTTTTCTAGAAGAGCATCACTATCTTCCGACTGTGGTATGCGATTACCCTGCAGAAGTCTCCCGCGATTGTACTTACGTTTCCCAGCAAATCGAGCCTCATCTATCTGTATTGGTTCTTCAGCTGTACCCACCATTTGACCTTTCTTTTCAATGACTTTTGTACAAACCTCCCGCCACATGTTGTACCAATCAACTAATATTGAATGTGATCGTTCAGTAATTGTTTCGGCATACTTAATAACAGTTTCACAGAGAAAGAAATACACAATATCCAATATCTGACATAAAGACAGCTTACAATTCATCTTGTCATTGAGATCCCAGTAATGGAAGAAATTATTCCCATGACGTACACTTCTCATTACTTGGCATCCTTTTCTTGGACATCTCATAACAGGAACACTGTTCCCTCGAATTAATCTTCTTTTATTCTGCATAACACTTCCACACTTATCGCAATTAATCACAGC
>Ga0123354_10005038_pt1 | contig 19030 bp, 6 predicted proteins | sample TergutLab28metaG_2_FD_97872 | JGI IMG/M metagenome (GOLD analysis project Ga0123354, IMG submission 97872) | Labiotermes labralis P4 segment gut microbial communities from Petit-Saut dam, French Guiana - Lab288 P4 | ecosystem: Host-associated > Arthropoda: Insects > Digestive system > Gut ...
ACGTGATGTAAACAAATGAAGTTGTATGAAAACAAATATGGCGGATGACATAATTTTGGTAGACAGGATGGCGCCTAACCTAACATTAGCCTCTGATATGTAAACAAATATGGCGATGGTCACATGACGTAAACAAATGACGAGGTATGTGAACAAATATGGCGGATAACATAAATTCGACAGAGAGTATGACGCCTAACCTAACTTTAACCTGTAAACAAATGACGTAGTATGTAAACAAAGGTGGCGGATGACCTAACTTTGGTAGACGGTATGGCGTCGGATATTATTTTGAATGTCTGAAAGAGCGCCATTTTTTAATTTGTTCTAACCTAATTTTAAGTTTGAATTGTGCAGCTCACCCAATACGGCTAATGGCGCGGTACTTTTAAAATTTGTTGTAAATTAACATTAAACTTGAATTCCCGCTTCCAAATATGACGGGAGGCGCGGTAATTTAAAAAATTATTTAACTAACATTAAATTTGAATTGCCGCTTTCCAATATGGCCACCTACGTGGTACTTTTAAATGAAACCTAACTTTAAGATTGAATTGGCGCATTCCGATATTTAAATGTGCGCCATTTTTTTAATTTTTTAACTTAAGTTTAATTTTGAATTGGCGCATTACGCCATTTTGAATGTGCCCTATTTTTTAATTTTTTGCAACTTCAGTTTAAGTTTGAATTGGCGTTTTCTGCCATCTTCAATTAGCGCCATTTTTAAATTAAACCTAACTCCGCAATTTTCCAATATGGCTACCAGCGCGCTTCTATAATTAAATTTTAAATGATTTTATGTTTCTCGAGAATAGTTGCTGAAGCGTTAAGACTCGAGACTCATAATTGAACTATTCAAGGTTCGAATCCTGCGGCTTTAACCATCCCTTTTTTAAAGGATCCCGGGTATAAGGAAAATAAATAAAGACAAACAATTTAAATTTTTACAAATATACAAAAGTAGGATGTTATTATTGTTTGTACACTTACATTAATTAATCGGAATTGTGTGGTTCGGTAACCAAAAAATTTTGCTTGCGGTATGAATAAAAACGCGCTAATTTCTAAATACGCAATTTGTTTCTGCACTTACAGTTTGATTAGGTAGTGAGTAAACTTTGTAACTTATTAACACATAGTGATTTTTAACTTGCAGTTCCATCTTTCACACATAATTTACAATGCCACTGAGCGTCTCGAAACATACGATGACATTTCTTCGTACAGTATAACATGTAGAAGGGACAGGTTTTTTAACGATATATTGAACAGTACCGCGTATAAAATGTGCAGCCACCTAGCTTTTTAGGTAATTCCAAAACACAAGTGTAACGTTCAAACACAGAGTCATCCTCTGACGAATGTAGTTCTTTAGTGATATACATCACACGCTTATTGATGTATACAATACAAAAGGTTAGCGACGTTAAGCAGGTTTTCTTACAAATAACTTGCGAAAATATTAATTCCGACGGCAGTTACGGTTATTGGTTGCCTCAAACGATAATGCAATTGTCTCACCAATAGATGATAACAGAAATTCATCTCGTCTAGGTGGTTTATAAGTAACACTGTGCTCTTTACCGGCAATACATTTTTCATCATAATCTGCGTAATTTAACTTTTCACTACAAAACACGTAGAAATGAATTTCCTTCACAGAATTTAGGTTACCAACTACAAAACAAGGGTACAGACCATATGAACCACTCAACAGTTTATCACTGCTCATGGTCGTAACAATATCATTCACGAGCCACAAACACTTTATGTTCTTAACTTGAAATATATCGTGCCATACGCCCTGTCCAACAATATTATACAAATCTTCACATAAGCGCCCAATGCTAGAGTTTGGAACGAACGGAACATTACGAAAAACTACAAAATCCATTATGTGTAACTTTTAGATCTGACCAAAAGGAGGCCTGCTGGTGAACTCTGAATGCGAGCAAGATTACCGATACCGAAATAGGGTGTTGGTGTTTGCCTCAAGGTAAGCAGGTTAGAACATGCACACTGAAACTCTTACCTCGTATAACTGTATATGAAATAGAAACGGCTGTACCAAATCACACTCGCTGTACATTACTTTGTTCGAGAAGTACATAATAAGGCGAATGCAGGGCCTTTTATATGTAGTATGTAAACACATTTCGGACTCCATCTTGCATTCTCCCGGAAAATCGAATCAGTAATTTTCCAATCCATTAGAGCAACACCGCAATGGAGACAGGCGGTGTAGTCTTTTATTCCTGTAACAAAAAAAATTATATTAGCAAGCTCTTTGAGAAAATATTTGTTTCTGTAACAAACACGTTTTTAATAAAATACGTTGCCTGTATTAAAGAATACACCTTCACTTAGAACGTTACCGTTTTGATTGGACGAAGCATGCAGTTGGTAATAGACTGCATTCAGGCAGCGAAGCTTCCGAATTAAGGGTAGAGGGGGCCGTCACATTTCCTACAATTGTTTTGTATTATCACGCGAGTAAATTTCTAGACCTTGTATCAGTAAACGACCATTGAAAATTTGTGAGGAGTAATAAGACACAAATATATCAAAAGAAGAATTACAATTAATAGTACTTACTGCGTTCTGGCAGCGAATTGGATCTTAACTCGAAATAAGGCTCACACACGTCGAGACTTCGGGTAGGCTCTTGAGGCGATTTCTCACGCAGGCCGTTGGAAAGTATGGGAGTGTTTCCAACACTCAGCCCCTTAACGAAACTGCAAGACCGACTCAGGCAATGATGTTCCTTCAAGGCATCATCTACCTCCGTCCAGTGGCCTATTTCCACTCCACAAAATACGCAAAGTAAATATCACTCTGATTTGTGAAGTAAAATCCAATAAACTATTTCCATTCCACAAAAACGCTACGAACAATATCACTCTGGTTTGTAGAGTAAAATCCTGCGGCCGCCAGTTGATTTGCATCCTTGAAGGTTACACGCCAGGTTTCATACCTTTTTTCGGTGAAGAACTTTACTTTTCAACTTTAGATGTTTTAGGTTTATACCAGGCGGTAGCGGTACATATACAAATTCGTCACCCGCATTACACTCCACGCGCATGTTTCGAGGACTAATTACCAAGTGATGCGGTCATGGTCTTCATTTCCGTAGTCGAGTAGCTTACTGAGTATATCTGTTCACGCCACGCGTTAAACACATCAACATTCCTCTACACGGATAAAATCGCAAACCCACTTAGAAACTTGTACATGCCTCAGGCCAAGTCCATTAGGCCGAAAATTTCACAAACACACTGGATGACGGTAACTTTGTTAACCCTTTGTTCCGATCGCCTTTGCCTTCTAGGAAATATTACTGGTACTTATTTCTGACCGCACCTAGAAACCATAACGTGATCAGAAGGATTAAATATAAATGAAAATTTCTAATTACACACCGGGAAATGAATTCCAACATACTAGTATTAACTAATAGCGCTACCACAATTTCTTTTAAAGGCTTTCCGATACTGTAACTATTAGGGTGGTCATGTAGCGCGGAGCTAAGTCGGATGGTAAATGTAAAGAGGGCAGTGCGTTCTGTAAAGCTGTAATTCAAAGGGCAATGAAGTATAGGTTATGCATTTAGAATAGAAGTTATGTGGAAAGTAGGCTGTATATGGTAATTAACGGACTCAAAGCGCTTGTGCTTGCAGAACGAAGAGTAAGCCAACAGTGTAAAATGGTGTTAAGTCGCAGGTAAATATCGTTTATAAAGTCCATTCAGTAATGTTGTAATGCAAAGGGCAATGAAGTATGTGTTATGCAAGTGGAAAAGAGTTTATGTGTAAGATAGGCTGTGTATGGTAATTAACTGATTCAAAGCGGTAGTGCATGCAGAACGAAGAGTAAGCCAACAGTGTAGAATGGTGTTAAGACACGGGTTAATATCGTGAATACAGTCAGTTCAGTAAGGCTGTAATGCAAAGGGTAATAAAGTATGGGTTATGCATATAGAATAGTGATTATATGGAAAGTTGGCTGTGTATGCAAATTAAATGACTCAACGCGGTCGTGCATGGACAACGAAGAGTAGGCCAACAGTGTATAGTGGTGTTAAGACGCAGGTAAATATCGCGTATACAGGCCAATCAGTAAGGTTGTAATGAAAAGGTCAATGAAGTATGGGTTATACATGTATTATAGATATTATGTGAAAGTAGGCTCTGTAAGGTAATTAACTGATTAAAATCGGTAGTGCATGCAGAACGAAGAGTATGCTAATAGAGTAGAATGGTGTTAAGACGTAGGTAAATATCTTGTAGGCAGTATATTTAATAAGGTTGTAATGCAAGGAGTAATGAAGTATGGGTTGTGCATGTACAATAGAGATTATTTGAAAAGTAGGCTGTTTATGGTACTTAAATGAATCAAGGCAGAAGTGCATGCCGAACGAAGAGTAGGGTAACAGTGTAGAATAGTTTTAAGGTGGAGGTAAATGTAATTAGACAGTCGGTTCAGTAAGGCTGTAATGCAAAGTTAAAGAAGGATGGGTTATACATGTAGAATGGAGATTATGTGGAAAGTCGGCTGTGTATGATTATTAACTAACTCAACTCGGTCGTGCATGAAGAACGAAGAGTAGATTAACAGAGTAGAATGTTGTTAAGACGGATGTAGATGAAGTGTAGACCAATCATTCACTAAGGATGTAATGGAAAGATTAATGATGTAGTATGGGCTATGCATGTAGAATAGAGATTATGCTGAAAATAGGCTATCCATGCAGAACGAAGTGTAGGCCAGCAGTGTAGAATGGTGATAAGGCGAATGTAGATGTAATGTAGACCAATCATTCTGTACGGTAGTAGTGCAAAGAATTATGATGGTGTATGGGTTATGCATGTAGAATAGGTATTATGCTGAAAATAGGCTATCCATGCAGATTGAAGAGTAGGCTAAGAGTGCAGAATGGTGTTAAAATGGAAGTAGATGTAATGTAAATCATTCGCTCTGTAAGGTTGTAATGCAAAGAGTGTAGATGGAATATGGGCTATTCATGTAGAATAGAGATTATATTCAAATTAGTCAATCCATGCAGAACGAAGGTAATGTTGAGGGTGAATGTATCGTATGGCGTCATCTACCGAGGTTGTAAGAAAACATGGGTAGCGAGATGTATACCCATATAACCTGTGGATAATCAGACAGATTGCACACGAGATCAAGACGAGAAATTTTGTATCTAAATATGTTGTAGAATAAGTTGTTATCGCAGCAGAAACATATTTAAGAACTTCTAGTTTTATGTGAAACGGCCTACATTATTGACGAGGTATCAATACATACCTTCTCACAAATAACCGGCGAATTACTGGTTCATTTTTAGCGGAGACTTCGTAACGATTTTCGAGTTTTAAAGAAGCTATCGTACAAGAAAGCTTTTTAACATTTCCCATTGAGTAGAATAACAAAGCAAGCAGCGATATCAACCTACTACAGACCCGATGGTTCAGGGATCGAATCTTTATACATATCTGGACACATGCTAGGACCAAAACATCACCTATAAAATAAATAAAGTTAAAGAGCGGTCGAAACGTTGTAGACAACTATCTTTCTAATTCAGTGATTAAGAAAGCTATACCTCTACTTCTACTAACTTTTGAGACTCCACAACCTGTACAGAATTTAAGTACATACACATTCATAAAATAATAAATAGCGTTAATTTTAAATTGTTTGAAACTCAAATTAAAATTCTGTAGCGATAATTTGAGACTCTATATTACAAAGATTTTAGGTTCGAATTTTAGCCACTACGATAAGACACCGAGTTAGCTGAGGTTATGGACATTAGGTTACGGACATTACGCTAGGTTATAAACATTACGTGACATGAGGTTAACTCAGGAGAGCTTTGGTTAGGTTACAAGTGTAGGACTTAGGATAGGTTAGGTTATGGACATAAGAATACGTTAGGTTAGAAATATAAGTTTAGGTTAGGTTATTGCCATAATATTAGGTTAGGTTCATTTAGGTTAGGTTAGTTTACGTTATTGATATAAAATTAGATTAGCTACTTTAGATTAATGGAGACGCGTCTCCATTAACCTAAGGTACCTAACCTAATTTTATGTCAATAAACTAACCTAAACTAGCCTAACCTAACCTAAAATTACCTAACCTAATCTTATGTCAATAACCTAACCTAATCTTCTATATGTAACCTAACGTATTCTTATGTCCATAACCTAACCTATCCTAAGTCCTAGACTATCGTTCATAGCTTACACTAAGCTAAACGCATGTCCAAAACCTAAGCCCTCGAAATTTCATTTCATAACCTAACCTAGCCTAAACTTGTGTCTATAACCTAACCTAACCTAACCTAGCCTAACGTTTATAACCTAACCAACCTATCCTGAGGTAACCTCATGCCATAAACTAAACGAAACTTATGTCCGTTAACTAAATTAACCTAATCTAAGTCCTCTGAAACTTCCGTTTATGTCTTAACCTAACATCCATAAATTAATGTCCATAACGTAAGCTAACTCGGTGCCATATCGTAGTGGCTAAAATTCGAACCTAAAATCCTTCTAATATAGAGTCTCAAACTATCGCTACAGATTTATAAGTTGAGTTCCAAACAGTTTAAAATTAACGCTATTTGTTATTAAATGAATGTATATGTACTGAAAATCTGCACAGGTTGTGAAGGCTCAGAAGTTAGTAGAAGTATATCTATACCTTTCTCAGTCCCTGAATTAGAAGGATAGTTGTCTACAACGTTTCGGCCGCTCTTTAACTTTACCTATTTTATAAATTTTGTGTGAGTCCTAGGATCTGTCCAGATATGTACAAAGATTCGATCCCTGAACCATCGGGTCTGTAGTAGATTGATATCGCTGATAGCTTTGTTATTCTACTCAAAGGGAAATGTTATAATGCTTCGCGTACGATAGCTTTTTTAAAACTCGAAAATGGTTACGAAGTTTCCGTTAAAAATGAACCCTTAGGTCGCTGCTTACTTGTGATATGGTATGTATTGATACCTCGTCAATAATTAGGGCTGCTACACTTAAAACTGGAAGTTCTTAAATATGTTTCTGCTGCGATAACCACGAATTATTCAACCAATTTAGATTTTAAAAAATCTCATGTTGTTCTCGTGTGTAGTATGTCTGATTATCCTGAGGGGATAGGGCTAGACATCTCACTTCCCATGTTTTCTTACAACCTACGTACATTACACCACACGTTACTTTCACCATTAAATTTACCTTCGTTCTGCTTTGATAACCTTTTTTCAGTATAATCTCTATTCTACATGCGTAGCCCATACTCCATCAATACTCTTTGCATTACAACCTTACTGAGCGAATGGATAACATTGCATCTACTTCCGCCTTAACGCCATTCTGCACTGTTAGCCTACACTTCTTTTTGAAGAATAGCCTATTTTCACGATAACCTCTATTCTACATGCATAGCCCATAAACCATCATTACTCTTTGCATTACATCCTTGCCGAATGATTGGTCTACATTACATCAACCTCCGCCTTAACATCATTCTAATCTGTTAGCCTACTCTTCGTTCTGCAAGCACTACCGGGTTGAGTCAGTTAATTACCATACACAGCCGACTTTCCACATAATTTCTATTATACACGCATAACCCATACTTCATACGTTTACATTACAGCCTTACTGAACCGACTATCTAATTACATTTACCTCCGCCTTAACACCATTCTACACTTTAGCCTACTCTTCGTTCTGTATGCTCTACCGCTTTGATTCAGTTAATTACCATACACAGCCTGCATTCCACATAATCCCTATTCTACATGAACAACCCATAATTAATTGACTTTGCATTACAACCTTACTGAATGGAAGGTATACACGATATTTATCTGCGTCTTAACATCATTCTACACTGTTGGCCTACTCTTCGTTCTGCATGCACGACCGCGGTGAATCACTTAATTACAATAAACTGCCTACTTTCCACTTAATCCCTATTCCACATGCATAACCCACACTCAGTGCCTTTTAAATTACAGTCTTACTGAACTGACTGTATACACGATATTAACCCACGTCTTAACACCATTCTACACTCTTGACCTACACTTCCTTCTGCATGCACTACCGCTTTGAGTCAGTTAATTACCATAAACAGCCTACCTTCTTTATTAACTCTATTCTACATGCATAACCCATACTTCATTGCACTTTCCATTACAACCTTACTAAATGGACTGTATACACGATAATTACCTGCGAATTAACACCATTTTACCCTGTTGGCCTACTCTTCGTTCTGCAAGCACGCCCGGGTTGAGCCGTTAATTACCATATACAGCCAACTTTCCACATAACGTCTATTCCAAATGCATATCACATACTTCATTGCACTTTGCATTACAGCCATACTGAACCGACTTCCCTGTTTACATTTACTATCCAACATAGCTCCGTGCTACGTGACAACCCTAATAGATACAGTAAAGTAACGCCTTTAAAAGAAAGTGTGGTTACACTTTTAGTTGATACTAGTATGTTGGAATTCATTTCCCGATGTAAAATTAGAATTTTTTATTTATATAAAATCCTTCTGATCGCGTTATGGTTTCGAGGTTCGGTCAGAAATAAGTACCAGTAATATTTCCTAAGAGGCAAAAGCGACCGTTGCGAAGGGTTAACAAACTTACGTCATCCAGTGTATGTGATATTTTCTGCCTAATTGATTTCGCCTGACGAGTTAAGTGAACAAATCGAGTAAGTGGGCCATTAATGCTAAAGGACTTGGCCTGAGGCATGTACAGGTTTCTAAGCGGGTTCGGCATTTTATCAGTGTAAAGAAATGTTAAATCATTTAGCCCGGGCGTGAACAGATATAGTTAGTAAGCTACTCGACTACGGAAATGAAGACCCTGACCGCATCACTTGGTAATTAGTCCTCGAACCATGTGCGTGGAGTGTAATGCGGGTGACGACTTGGTATATGTACCGCTACCGCATTGTATAAACCTAAAACATTTAAAGTTGAAAAGTATATTCTTCCCCGAAAAACATTTGAAACCTGGCGTGTACCCTTCATGAATGTAAATGTAGTGACAGCCGCAGGATTTTACTTCACAAATCAGAGTGATATTTTCTTTGCGTTTTTTTGTGGAGTGGAAATAGGCCACTGGACGGAAGTAGATGATGACTTGAAGGAACATTATTGCCTGAGTCGGTCTTGCAGTTTCGTTAAGGGGCTGTGTGTTGGAAACATTCCCATTCTTTCCAACGACCAGCGTGAGAAATCGCCTCAACAGCCTACCCGAAGTCTCGACGTGTGTGAGCCTTATTTCGAGTTAAGAACCAATTCGCTGCCAGAACGCAGTAAGTATTATTAATTGTATTTCTTCTTTTGATATGTTTGTGTCTTATTACACCGCACTAATTTTCAATGTTCTTTACAGACACAAGCCCCAGAAATTTTACTCGCGTGATTATACATAAAAACTGTAAAAAATTTGACGGCCGATTCTATCCTTAATTCGGAAGACTCGCTGCCCGAATGCAGTCTATTTCCACCTGAAATGCTTCGTCCAATCAAAACGGTAACGATCTAAGTGAAGGTTGATTCTTTTGTACAGGTAACGTATTTTATTTTAAAAAACCTGTTTATTAAGCAAAGAAATATTTTCTCAAAGAGCTTGCTAACATAAAATTTTTTGTTACAGAAATAAAAGACTACACCGCCTGTTTCCATTGCGGTGTTTCTCTCAGGATTGAAAATTACTGACTCGGTTTGGCGGGAGCACGCAAGGTGGAGTCCGAAATGTGTTTACATACTACATATAAAAGGCCCTGCATTCGCCTTATTATATACTCTTCGAACAAAGTAATTTACAGCGAGTGTGATTTGGTACAGCCGTTCCTATTTCATATACAGTTATACCAGGTAAGAGTTTCAATGTGCATGTTCTAACCTGCTTACCTTGAGGCAAACACCAACACCCTATTTCGGTATCGGTAATCTTGCTCGATTTCACAGTTCACCAGCAGGCCTCGTTGTGGTCAGATCTAAAAGTTACACATTATAGAATTTCTAGTTTTTCGCAACGTTTCATTCATTCCAAACTCTAGCATCGGGCGCTTATGTGAAGACTTGAATAATATTGTTGGACAGGGCGTATGGCACGATATATTTCAAGTTAAGAAAATAAAGTGTTTGTGGCTCGTGAATGATATTGTTACGACCATGAGCAGTGGTAAAGTGTTGAGTGGTTCATTTGGTCTATACCCTTGTTTTGTGGCTGTTATCCTAAATTCTGTGAAGGAAATTCATTTCTATGTGTTGTGTAGCGAAAAGTTAAATTACGCATTTTATATTGAAAAATATATTGCCGGTAAAGAGAACAGTGTTACTTATAAACCACGTAGACGAGATGAATTCCTGTTATAATCTAGTGGTGAGAAAATTGCATTATAGTTTGAGGCAACACAATTTCCGAAACTGCCGCTGGAATTAATATTTGCGCAAAATTTTAGAAGAAGATATACTTATCGTCGCTAGCCTTTGGTATTGAATACATCAATAAGCGTGTGATGTATATCACTAAAGAAGTACATACGTCAGAGAATGACTGTGTGTTTGAACGTTACACTTGTGATTTGGAATTACCTAAAGAGCTAGCTGGCTGCACATTGTATACGCGGTACTGTTCAATGTATCGTACAAAACTGTCCCTTCTAAATGTTTTACTGTACAAAGAAATCTCATCGTTTGCTTCGAGGAGCTCAGTGGCATTGTAAATTATGTGTGAAAGATGGAACTGCAAGTTAAAAATCACTATGTGTTAATAAGTTACAAAGTTTACTCACCACCTAATCAAACTGTAAGTGCAAAACAAATTGCGTATTTAGAAATTAGCGGTTTTTAATCACACCACAAGCAAAATTTGTCGGTTACCGAACCACACAATGCCGATTAATTAATGTAAGTGTACAAACAATAATAACATCCTACATTGTGCATATTTGTAAAAATATAAATCGTGTGTCTTTATTTATTATCCTTATTCACGGTATCTTTTAAAAAAAGAGATAGTTAAAGCCGCAGGATTTCAACCTAGAATAGTTCAATTATGAGTCCTGAATCTTAACGCTTCGGCCAATTCTTCCCACGAAACATACAATCATATAAATTTTAATTTAATGTAAGCGCGCTGGTAGCCATATTGGAAATTTGCGGAGTTAGTTTTAATTTAAAAATGGCGCTCATTGAAGATGGCGGAAAGCACCAATTCAAACTTAAATTTAATTTAGAAAAAATTTGAATACGGCGCACATTCAAAGTGGCGGAATGCGTCAATTCAAACATAATGTTAGGTTTCATTTAAAGGTACCACGCAGGTGGCCGTATTGGAAAGCGGCAATTCAAATATAATGTTATGTTAAACAATTTTTTAATTTACCGCGCTGTCCGCCACATTGGGAAGGGGCAATTCAAATTTAATATTTACTTACAACATATTTTAAATGTACCGGGCCGTTAGCCGTATTGGGGAAGCCGCGATTCAAACTTAAAATTAGGTAAGAATAAATTTAAAAATTTCGCTCTTTCAGACATTCAAAATAATATCCGGCGCCATACCGTCTACCAAAATTAGGTCATCCGCCAACTTTGTTTACAGGTTAAAATTAGGTTAGGCGCCATACTGTCTGGGATAATTATGTCATCCACCCTATTTGTTTATATACGACGTCATTTATTTACATCATGTGACCATCGCCATATTTGTTTATATATCAGAGGCTTACGTTCGGTTAGGCACCGTACTCTCTAGCATAAGTAGGTCATCCAACATGTTTGTTTACGTACTACTTCATTTGTTTACATATCAGAGGCTAATGTTAGGATAGGCGCCATACAGTCTGGGATAATTAGGTTATCCACCATATTTGTTTACTTACTACGTCATTTGTTTACATATCAGAGGCTAAAGTTATGTTTATTTACACCCCGTGATCGCCTGAGGTAAGGTCGTCCGCCATGTTTGTTTACATCACGTGACCTTGGACGTCAGAGAGTCGGTGTTAGGGGGTGCTATCCCCGCATGCTTACTACTTGGATGGACGCCAGAAACGGTCTGGACGGGCGGAAAATCTCGTTCCAAATGGTTTTTTTTAATTACAACTTTGTTGGACTTTCAGTACAAAAATGCAATGATTGTTTGGAAGATATCTCAGCAATGTATCGTTAACGGACTATTGTCCTTATGTTTGAGTTGAATTGTTCGTTTGTTACCCTATGCCTTTAGGAGAACGCCGCTATGGTGGCGACGTCATCGGTTGGAGAAAAGTCCTTGCAGATACGGTATTGTGACTCAATTATCCTGCAGTTAGAGGGAACACAGTTTCTCCAGCTGATGTGTGTCGGAAAATTATAGTATCTCCAAGTAATTCCCAAACTTCTCGCAGATTCGATCTTGGACCCGCCAGCCCGTAGCTCAGTAGCAATACCGACTGAACTACCCGGCCCACATGGATAATATTTATTTCCTACACATAGGATTGCGCTGTGCTACAAATCGGAAGATCGCTGGTTCGACTCCAGATGGTGTCATTGAAATCCTTGCGGGCGCACTATAACGCTGTAGTCGACTCAACCCCTAACAGAAATGAGTACCAGGATTATTTCCTGGGGGGTGAAAGCGGCCGGTGCGTAAGGCTGTCAACCTTACTACCATCCTGAGCCATTGTCACGTAATCTGGAAACCTTAACTTCCTGGAACGCTCTCGGTACTTCGGGCCTGTAATGAGACTGATTTACCTTACATATAGGATTACAGCTTTGTTCTTTTGTTAAAACTCTCTGTTAGTCGCTCGGTTTAGGGCGGGTTATTGTAAGAGAAAAATGTGTACGTAACACAAATATGATTCTTATTGTTTGAACTTTTCCCGATAAGTTAATTGAACGAAATATGATACAAAATATCTGCAGTTTATTGCTGTATCGCTGTATATATCATACTCCCTTTCGTAACTGAAATATTTAACTGCTTGTAAATCTAAGCGTAACCAATATCAGTTCCAAGTTTGGTGTTACAAGGAAAGACACAAAATTATATAATTTTTTAAAGGCTAAACGGAATCTGCTTTATATGAGGAATCAGTCCGTAACGCGCTGTTAACATTTTCCAACGCGGTTATAAAAAGCAGTCAGTTAATTCCGTATACAGCAAAGGTTGCTGTCTTTGCTGAGATCCGTACAAAACACTGAATGCAAAGCGAGAACCGTGTAGAAGTTTTGAATGCTAAACCTGGGGGTACGTAAATAAAACCCACTAGGCGTTAAAGGGTTAACGAAACAAAAAAAGGAGATTAACCTTTAGACGCCTAATGTCAACTATAGTGGTCGTACCGCACCGCTAACCTCTAAAGTTGCATTTTATATATTTATTCATCAAATATGGGTACTGAATATTTTAAACATGGTAAATACTCTCCTTTTTTTCTGTTCTAAATGCAATTTGCTTCATAATTCTAACGTATTTGGTTCCTGTATTATTCACATTTTATATACAGGGTGTGCTAAAATTGAAAAAAATAATTCCGGCGCCAAAAGGTTAAACTCCGGAATTGCTGGTTACGTTTCAGGCGAGAGAATCGTAATTTGAGTCTCATTAGCATTTGCCTACTAAAAAATCTAAACGCCTATGTGTTTTTTAAAATCAATATAATTAAATTGTATTTCAAATACGGCCACCGCTTTAAACAAAATATCAGCTTTTCATTACGCCCTACTTCCTCTCTGACAAATTTTTAGAGGCGTTCACATAATCGCGAAATAGCGCCTACGATATTCATCATGTCTGTCAGTCCGTCTGGCCGCATTTTATCTGTGCGGTTACCACTGGACGGACTTCCGTGAAATTTTATATTGGCAGCTTTTACGAAAATCTGCTCTAAATTCCAAATTTAGTTAAAATCGGATAATAATATCGGACATTCTACTTTAAGACCCAAATATGTTCACTATTGTTGGCAGCGGAGGTACACGTGTTGCAGTTGGTTGAGGTACTGCGCTACAAGCTGGAAGGTCGCGGCTTCGATTCCCGATGGTGTCATTGGTATTTTTCATTGACATAATCCTTCTGGCCGCACTATGGCCCTGGGGTGACTCAGCCCCTATCAGAAATAAGTACCAGGAATATTTCTTGAGGGGGAGGGGTTAAGGTGGCCGGTGCGTAGGGCTGACAACTTTACCACCTTCATGTTCCGATTGTCTTGAAATGTGGGATCCTCAATCTTCTGGAGCACTTAGGTCCTGTCCAGGCCTGTAATGGGATTGCTTTACTTTTTCTTTTATTGTTGGTAGCGACATATACAGGGTGTCCCAGGAGGAATGTGCCAGACTTCGGGAGAGTGTTCCTTATGTTAAAATATACCGATATAACCCAAAACACCTATATCCAAAGTTGAACGTTTACGGAGTTTGGCCAGAGAAGTTTCCAACTATGATAGCTGTTTCACACTTACTGATTACCAAATACATATTAAAACTGGCAGGAATATGTGGTTTTCTGTAATGTTATTATCTGTACTTAACATGTAATTAACGTATGAGTGACATAAAGCCATTAAATTGAACTACATAAACACCCGCATTAACGCCTTAGTCGTCCTTAGGGTTTCAAGCACTTTACATGGCGCATGAATATTCAGCAGTATGGAAGTACTGATTCTTCCAACTCCCATGCAAGCAACTAACCGTCACGCAGGCACGATTAACACTGCATTCCACTCTCAAAGTCATTAGCGTTGTAGCGCAACACATCAGCTGTGCAGGTTGCTGTATTTGGAACCGCAAGAATCCCCCATATTTCTCTGGCCATTATCTCCGTAACCGTTCAACTTTGGATATAGGTGTTTTGGGTTATATCAGTATACTTTAACATAAGGAACACTCACCCAAAGTCTTGCACATTCCTCCTGGGACACCCTGTATAAAGTAACAATAAACATAACGCACTTTTATGCTTCCATGTAAACGCTTTCATTATTTATTACATAACTGATATACACGTTCATATGTACGTCCACAGTACAAATGGAACGCATTTTAGTGCCTCAATGACATAAAGTTAGTTATGAGAACTTGCCACAGTGTTAGTTATATGTATATTACCCATATTCTTCCTCGATGCGTTAGGTCCCAGAATATTTACCACAGTCATCCGAAAATAAGTAAAAATAATTACCTTACCTTCTAACCACTCGGGATGCAAATATTGAAATTCGCCATGAAACCATGCTTTTCTTGCAGGTGCTGAACATCCAGCATCTTCGTTTCTTTCTTCTTAATTTTTTTATGGTGTTCTTCCTCAGTCAACACACACATATACCTATTTATCCTTCTGAACTGCTCACATTCGTCACCTATCAACGCTGTGCAATGAAATGAAATCAGTCAGACCTTCCGCAGGACATCCGATGTGGTATGCATAATCAATTGAAATAACCCACCCATGTGATAAGTCTGACCCATCCGACGCCCTTCAGTTTTGCGCCTAATCCCACTTCATTTCAAGAAACGCAGGATTCATGCAGTTTCCACCGAATACCCAAAGAAGACTTCTATTCTTTAAAAACTTCAGAATAATCGGCCCCAATTTATCTGTCCTGAATCATAACACATGTGCCTTTCTCTCCTGAACTTCATGTGAAGAATTCCCCATTCAGCTCCACTCAGTAACAAAACCAGCTCTCTCTCTCTCTCCTGAAATTCATGTGAAGCATTCCCCATTCAGCTAACAAAACCAGCTGTCTCTCTCCTGAACTTCATGTGAAGCATTCCCCATTCAGCTCTACTCAGTAACAAAACTAGCTGTCTTTCTCCTGAACTACATGAGAATTAGTCCCCATTCAGCTGCACTCAGTGAAAATCTACTGTGTCTTTCTCCTCAATTTCATGTGAAAACCCCATATCTGTCTCCACTGAAAGTGCAGAGATTCCACTTACCTGCAGCAGCTATACTAAGAAAATCCTGTCGTGCGTTTGCTTATAACTTAAAGATATGTAGTTCTTATGCACCTGCAATATATTATAAAACCTTCTTTTAGTGGTAACCGAAAACATCAAACTGCTTTGTTGCTACTGAAAGACAGGCACCAATCAACTATCCACAATTCGTGACTAAGTCATCATTGTTTTTCTACTGACTTAGACACGCCAAGATCGCAGTCAGTTTTACTGAACAAAATTAAAATTTGCTCTCTTCCTATTTATCTTCCCTCTCGATCCTCATTTACCCCAAATTAAAATTAACCTTTTGACGCCTAATGTCAACTATAGTTGACGTACCGCATCGCTAACCTCTAAAGTTGCATCTTATATATTTATTCAACAAATATAGGCACTGAATATTTTAAACATGGTACATACTCTCCGTTTTCTTTCTCTTCTAAATGCAGTTTATTTCATAATTCTAATGTATTTGGTTCCTGTATTATTCGCATTTTATATACAGAATGTGCTAAAATTGAAAAAATAATTCCGGCGCCAAAAGGTTAAACTGGCTGTGTGTATTTCGCGGGAACTTATTGAAACACTAATTTACGTGTTCTTTCTTACAGACCCAGTTCGGGGTAATATGGCTGTTATTTTTGGTACCACTGTTTTCTTCTGAATGCCACTTCCCGGGGTTCATTTCGTCTGTATTACTCATTCAAAACACTGTCATGATTTTTATGTTTTACGATTTCTACCGGAAGGCTTATGGGAAAGACAAACACAACTGATATATTTTCAGTTCGCCTCTTCACGTAAGTTTTCCAAGGATGATGAACGAAAATATAAACATAGCCACGTTGACACGAAAATTCAAACAAGCTTCCACGTCAAACGTGTTTAAGTAAAATAACAAGCTTCCACGTCAAACGTGTTTAAGTAAAATTCGCCGGCTTTGCACCAGAGTGAAGATGTTAAAGATAGCAAATTAGTTACTATTTCTCGATTACACCAACTAATACACATATATATAGTATAAAATTATATTATAATTGCTCCAACTTGTTTCGGTGCTTTTGCACCATCTTCAGGAAGCCTATATGTTGTATTAGCTAAACTTATAAGATATTAAAATTGTATACAGCAGTAGATCGTTATGGTAAAAACGGATTGTTGGTAAAATGTGACTGCATTTGCGGTTCAATATCCTGTTTAGGTACGTTTGGTGAGCTGGTGTATATGATTTTAGTATTTCAGTATATTACAACTTTAGCTAATACTACGTATAGGCTACCTGAAGATGGTACAACGGCACCGAAACATGTTGCAGCAATTATAATATAATTTTATAATATATATATGCATTAATTGGTGTAAGTAATATATATTAATTAATCCAAATTGCAAGGTATGGATACAAAAATCACAAATAATTTCTCAGATAAATCTTAATATTTATTTTTTAATTTTCTCCACACTACACATAATGGCACCCGTGTCCTTGAATATGTTTCATAGTGTTTCGAAATTTAGGCTTACAGCTCTCTAATGTATCATGTGAGTGATATGAGGAAATGGGCATAGCGAAATTAGGGTACACAATGTGATTCCATGTTGAAAAAGGAAGTCTGCAATGTTACCAACATGTACTGAGACTTGTATAATATACTATATACCGTCAGTACACAACAACATCAATATAGTAATACAATGTATGTAATAGGTTACACTGTGGCTACATGTTTCGACCGTAAACGGTCATCATCAGGCCAAAAAAGAACATTTTGTATAAGGTACAGAAAGGTAGTACTCAATGGGGTGCCATTTTGTTTACAGTGGAATATAAAATAATGTATAAAGAAATTCCTATTTACAATTGAAACGATTAGAATTAAGCAGTAAACAAGTAGATGAAGATCTTCTAAATGCTGTGTTGTTGTGGGCATCAATCTGGTTGCTAAAACAGTAGTATTTTATCTATGTATCGGTATTGGTAGAATACTATTGTTTTAGCAACCAGATTGATGCCCACAACAACATAACATTTAGAAGATCTTCATCTAATTGTTTACTGCTTAATTCTAATCGTTTCAATTGTAAATAGGAATTTCTTTTACATTATTTCATATTCCACTGTAAACAAAATGGCACCCCATTGAGTACTACCTTTCTGTACCTTAAACAAAATATTCTTTATTAGCCTGATGATGACCGTTTAGGGTCGAAACATGTAGCCACAGTGTAACCTATTACATACATTATATTACTATATTGATGTTGTGTACTGACGGTATATAACATATTATACAATTGTTATTGCACAACGGGATGGCTTCTGTTAAATGTCCTGAGACGTTCACATTTGAGGAACATGACACTGTCAAATTAGGTGACAAAATTCTGTGCGTGGTTGTTTTCGTGCTGAACCCCAGAATTATCGCACTGAAACATTTTCTACCAGAGGTCTAGTATAAAAGTTTACAGGTTTTCAGGGCGGATGTTGCACAAAGGTATATCTCGGTTCTAGCAACATGTATGATAATAAGAACAACCCTGAAGGCCATTATTGAAAAAAATTAGAAACAATTTACATAACTGAGTCGCCTGTAAGTTGGAATATTGCTTGAATAATAGTCAGGCCTATCACATGTGAAGAATGATACCTTAACGTTTTGCATAAATGCGGCAATTTTATCTGTTCTTTCTTTCCTTCTGCTATATTCTAACGTACATTAGCAATTCTTTTGAAAGACCTAAACCAGGGTGACCAAGCCGCTGCCCGAGAGGCTGTTTTATGCGGCAGCAGCCAAATTCATAAAATATGTGTATGTATATACATATATTACATATATATATTACGTATATATATATATATATATATATATATATGGGGACCGCGGTAGCACAGTGGTTAAGGTGCTGCGCTACAAATCAGAAGGTCGCTGGGTTTCGATTCCAGGTAGTGTATCTGACAATCCTTCGCACTATGGCCCTGGGGTCGACTCAGCCTCTAACAGAAATGAGTGCTAGAAGTATTTCTTAAGGGTAA
>Ga0123354_10005039_pt1 | contig 19030 bp, 24 predicted proteins | sample TergutLab28metaG_2_FD_97872 | JGI IMG/M metagenome (GOLD analysis project Ga0123354, IMG submission 97872) | Labiotermes labralis P4 segment gut microbial communities from Petit-Saut dam, French Guiana - Lab288 P4 | ecosystem: Host-associated > Arthropoda: Insects > Digestive system > Gut ...
GGATTTGCGGCAAGGTCTGGTCGATGGCATTGAGCGAGACGAGGCCGGTGATGCCGGGGTAGATGTCGACATTGACCTTGGCGTCGCGCGCCAGGGCGAAGAGGAGATCATGCACCGGCACGTTGTTGACCACCACACTGTAGGTTTCGGTCTTGGCTTGCGGGCGCGGCGCTGGCAGCGCCAGCGTCTGCTGCACCGGCGCCGGGATCGGGGCGCTGGCGGCAGGGCGCGCCTCGTCGCGGATCGCGCCGCCGAGATGACCCTTGAACGGCTCGCGCGGCGCTGGCGCCGAGCAGGCGGCCAACAGCAGGATGATGATTGCTGCGCTGGAAAATCCGATTTTCATCGGCTCATTACCTTGTCCATGCTTCAGGCTCCCTCCGGCCTGTATTCATTGATGCTAGCACGTCAGCAACGGTACGTCACAATTGAAAAATTGCAATCAATGCAGGCGCGATACTTGTCGCGGGAAGGGCTGCGCGGCCAGGATCGATGCGGGCAGCGCGCGCATCGCTGTGGCGGCCGTTTCGCGGGTGGGAAAATCGCCATAGATGACGCCGATCCGGTCGTGGCCCGAGAGGCTGGAGCGATAGACGCGCAGGTCGGCCGGGTCGAGCGCCTCGCTGGCGCGGACGAGAAAGCCTTCAATCTGACTGAAGTTGCCAGCGTTGGTGGCGAATAACTGGATGAAATAATTGCGACGCGGGGCGCTGGCGATCCAGGTCGCGTATTGTTCCATGTGCTTTTGCGTCAGCGGCCCGAAGGTCGGCTGGGCTGGCTGGACTGGCGCGGGTGCGGGCGCGGCGGCCATGTCCGGCGCGGGCGGCGGCTGGATGGCGGCGACCGCCACGACGTCTCTGTCCGGCGCCGCGCTGCGCGTGCCGAGCGTGAAGGCGAGCAGCAACAGGATGGCGGCCAGCGCGCCGCCGGCCAGACGCCACCACAGCCGCTGCGTCGGCTCGGGCCGGTGCAGCGGCGCGAAGCGGGCGTCGGCGGCGGCGATGGCGACATCGTCGGCGTCGACCCGCTGGCCGTCGCGCGACCAGGCGGCGAGCAAGGCCTTGTCGGCGAGGATGTTGATGCGCCGCGAGAGTCCCTCGGAAATCTTGGCGATGCGGCGGACGGCGGCGGCGTCGAACAAGCCGGCGACGCGGCAGCCGGCGGCGCGCAGGCGGAATTCGAGGTAATCGGCGACATCGCCGGCTTGCAGCGGGCCGAGGTTGAAGTGCTGGGTGATGCGCTCGCGCAGGGGGCGCATGGCGTTGGCGGCGAGCCGCTCGTCCAGTTCGGGCTGGGCGAAGAGTACGATTTGCAAGAGCTTGGTCGATTTCGTCTCAAGATTGGAAAGGAGCCGGATTTCCTCCAGCGATTCGGCCGGCATGGCATGCGCTTCGTCGATCAGTACGACCACCCGCTGGCCGACGGCGTGGCGGGCGATCAGCGCCTCCTGCACGGCGCGCAGCAGCGCGTGCGGCGCCTTGTCGGCGCTCGGGATGGCCAGTTCGTCGGCGATGGCGCCGAGCATGTCGTGGCGCGACAGCGACGGGGTGGCGATGTACAGCGTGTCGACGCTGGCCGGCAGGCGTTCGAGCAGCATCCGGCAGAGCATGGTCTTGCCGCTGCCGACCTCGCCGGTGAGCTTGACGATGCCTTCCTCTTCGGTGACGGCATGGATCAGCGCGGCGAGCGTCGGGCCGCGGTCGGCGCCGGAGAAAAAATAATCGGTGTGCGGCGTGATGCGAAAGGGCGGCTCGCGCAGGCCGAAGTGTTCCAGATAGAGGCTCATCGGCGGTTCCAGCCGGCCATGCGGTTGTACAGCGTGGTGCGGTTGATGCCGAGGCGGCGGGCGGCGCGGCTCATGTTGCCGGCGCACAACTCGATGGCCGCCTCGATGTAGCCGCGTTCCCACAATTCGAGCGTGGCGTCGAGGGCCAGCGCCTCGCTCTGTTCGAGGTGACGGCGGGCCGCCTGGCGCACCTCGTCGAGATCGCCGACGGCAAGACCGCGCCGTTCCGCCGCCGCTTCCGCCTCCTCATCGCCGCTGTCGAATTCGGCGCGCAGCTGCTCGCCGTCGACTTCCTGGCCGGCATGGCGGGCGACGAGGCGGATCACGATATTGCGCAATTCGCGCACATTGCCGGGAAAGGCATAGTCGATCCACAGCGCGCGCGCCGCCGGGGCGAGCGAAAAGGGCGGCAGGCCGGCCTGACCGGCATAGAGGCGGGTGAAATGATCGAGCAGCAGCAGGCGGTCGCCGCCCATATCGCGCAGGCTCGGCACGGCGACGGAAAAGACCGAGAGGCGGTGGTAGAGGTCGGCGCGAAAGCGCCCGGCGCGGATTTCCTGACGCAGATCGCGGTTGGTGGCGGCGATGATGCGGGCGTTCGAGCGCCGCGTCTGGGTTTCGCCGACGCGCTGGAATTCGCCGTTTTCCAGCACGCGCAGCAATTTCGGTTGCAGGTCGAGCGGCAATTCGCCGATTTCGTCGAGAAACAGGGTGCCGCCTTCGGCATCCTCGAAATAGCCGGATTTCGCGCTGGCGGCGCCGGTGAAGGCGCCGCGGGCGTGGCCGAAGAGCGTCGGTTCGAGCAGCGTCGGCGAGATGGCGGCGCAGTTGAGGGCGAGAAAGGCTTGGTCGCGGCGGGCGGTCAGGCGGTGCAGGTAATGGCTGGCGACGATGTCCTTGCCGCTGCCCGATTCGCCCTCGATCAGCACCGGGAAGGCGAGATCGGCATATTGCCCGAGTTGCAGGCGCAGGCGCTGCATCGGCAGGCTGTCGCCGATCAGGCCACCGGCCGGCTCCCCGGCCGGCGTCTCGCTGAAACTCAGCGCCTGCCGCAGCAGGGCTTCGAGCCGGGCCGGGTCGCAGGGCTTGCCAACGAAGTCGATGGCGCCAAGGGTGCGCGCGTGGCGGGCATTGTCGTCGTCATTCTGGCCGGTCAGGATGATGATCTTCATGTCCGGCGCCAGCGCCAGCAGATCGCCGATCAGCGCGAAACCTTCGTCCGGGCGGTGCGGCAGGGGCGGCAGGCCGAGATCGACGAGGGCCAGGCGCGGCGCCTGGCGCAACTGGCGCAACAGGTTGAGGGTATGCGGGCGGGAATGGCTGGTTACGACATCGAACATCCCGGCAAAGGCGTAAGCGAGCGATTCGGCGATCAGCGGATCGTCATCGACGATGAGCAGCAGCGGCTTGGCGGCGGATAATGATGCAAGGTGCAAGGACGCAACATCCCATGGGAAAATTCCTGATTATAGTGCGCTCCCCATGGAGGACGCCGGGCTTCTGTTAAAATCATTCGACTTTTTTTCGGGAACGCAACTTGTCGGACGACATCCTGGTCGATATCGAAGACCTGCATTTCGATTATGACGGACGCCCCGTGCTGCAAGGAATCACCATGCGGATTCCGCGCGGCAAGGTGGTTGCCATCATGGGCGGTTCCGGCTGCGGCAAGACCACCTTGCTGCGCTGCATCGGCGGCCAGTTGCGGGCCAGCCGCGGGCGCGTGCGCCTCGACCGGCATCGCCTGTCGGAAATGACGCACGCCGAGTTATATGGCATCCGCCGCAAGATGGGCATGCTGTTCCAGTTCGGCGCGTTGTTTACCGACATGTCGGTATTCGACAATGTGGCTTTTCCGATCCGCGAACATACCGACATGTCGGAAGAGATGATCCGCGACCTGGTGCTGATGAAGCTCGCCGCCGTCGGCCTGCGCGGCGCCCACGGCCTGATGCCGGGGGAGCTTTCCGGCGGCATGGCGCGGCGCGTGGCGCTGGCCCGGGCGGTGGCGCTCGACCCGATGCTGGTCATGTACGACGAGCCGTTCACCGGCCTTGATCCGATTTCGCTCGGCGTCATCGGCCAGTTGATTCGCAAGCTCAATGACGCCCTCGGCGCGACCTCGATCATGGTCACCCATGACATCCAGGAATCGCTGCTGATCGTCGATTACATTTATTTCATTTCCGCCGGCCGCATCGTCGCCGAAGGCACGCCCGACGAGTTGCGCGCCTCGCGCGATCCTTACGTGCACCAGTTCGTGCATGCCGAGGTCGATGGGCCAGTGCGTTTCGATTACCCGGCGCCGCCCTTGCGCGACGATTTTCTCGGAGCGGCGCATGGCTAGCCCCGCCGCCCTGCTGCGCCGCCTCGGCCATGCGATGATCGAGCGCATCTGGCGCCTCGGCTTCGCCGCCCGCTTCCTGGCCGCCATCCTGCGCTTTTCCGGCGTCTCCTTGACGCGCCCGCAACTGACGGTGCGCGAAATTTATTTCAGCGGCGTGCTGTCGCTCCTCATCATCTCGGTTTCCGGCCTTTTCGTCGGCCTGGTACTCGGCTTGCAGGGCTTTGAGACCTTGCAGCGCTTCGGCTCGACCGAGGCCCTGGGCATACTCGTCGCGCTGTCGCTGGTGCGCGAACTCGGGCCGGTGGTTGCCGGGCTCTTGTTCGCCTCGCGCGCCGGCTCGGCGATTACCGCCGAAATCGGCCTGATGAAAACGACCGAGCAGTTGAAGGCGATGGACATGATGGCCGTCAATCCCATCGCCCGCGTCGTCGCGCCGCGCTTCTGGGGCGGCGTCATCGCCATGCCGCTCCTGGCCGCGCTGTTCTCCGCCATGGGCGTGCTCGGCGGCTGGCTGATCGGCGTCGTTTTCATCGGCGTCGATGACGGCGCTTTCTGGTCGCAGATGCAGTCCGGCGTCGATTTTCGTTACGACATCGTCAATGGCGTCATCAAGAGTTTTGTTTTCGGCATCGCCGTTTCGCTCATCGCCGTTTTTGAAGGCTATGATTGCCAGCCCACCGCCGAGGGCGTGTCGCGGGCCATCACGCGCACCGTGGTGACTTCGGCGCTGGCCATCCTGGCGCTGGATTTCGTTCTGACTTCGTTCATGTTCCGGGGGTCTTCATGAACCGTGCCACCATCGACCTGTGGGTCGGTATTTTCGTCGCCATCGGCATTGGCTCGCTCTTGTTTCTCGCGCTCAAGGTCGGCAACCTGTCGTCCTCGCGCCTGTCCAATACCTATACCCTGGAGGCCCGCTTCGACAATATCGGCGGCTTGAAGGTGCGCGGCCCGGTCAAGAGCGCTGGCGTGCTGGTCGGCCGCATCGCCGACATCCACTTCGATCCGGAGAACTATGAAGCCGTCGTGACCATGAGCGTCGATGGCCGCTACCACTTCCCGCGCGATACCATCGCCGCCATCTACACGGCTGGCCTGCTCGGCGAGCAGTTCATCGGCCTCGAATTCGGCGGCGACGAAACCATGCTCAAGCCCGACGAGACGATCAGGAAAACGCAGTCGGCGGTGGTGCTGGAAAAACTGATCGGCCAGTTCCTCTTCAACAAGGCCGCCGAGGGAGAGGGGGCAAACTGATGCGCACCGATTTTTCTCCCGGCAAGGCCTTGCGCGTCCTGCTGGCCGCCAGTTTGCTGGCCGTGGCCGGCGCCGCCATGGCCGAGGATGGCGACGTCGACGTGGATGAGCCGGCGTATGCGGGCAATCCGCGCGATCCCTACGAGGGCTTCAATCGCGCCATGTTCGCCGTCAACGAGGTGCTGGACAAATATGCGGCCAAGCCGGTCGCCCAGGTTTACGACAATGTCACGCCGCTGCCGGTCAAGGCCGCCTTCGGCAACTTCTTTGCCAATATCGGCGATCTGTGGATCGGCGTGAACGGCGCGCTGCAAGGCAAGGTCGGCGATGCCGGCAGCGATCTGGCGCGCATCCTGATCAATTCGACCATCGGCATCTTCGGCCTTTTCGATGTCGCCAGCGAACTCGGCCTGGAGCGGCACGACGAGGACTTCGGCCAGACCCTCGCGGTCTGGGGCGTCGGCGATGGCGGCTATGTCTTCCTGCCGCTGCTCGGGCCGCGCACCCTGCGCGACACGGCGGCCTGGGGCGTCGATTACCTCGCCGATCCGCTGCGCAGCGTCGAGCCGGCGCGCCTCAGCAACAGCGTGACGGCGGTTCGCTTCGCCGATATCCGCGCCAGCCTCTTGCCCGCCGACAAGATCGTCGCCGAAGCGGCCCTCGACAAATACGCCTATATTCGCGACGCTTACCTGCAACGGCGGCGCAACCAGATATACGACGGCCGCCCGCCGCGACTCGATGACGACGAGGATGATGACTGACATGAATGCCATGAAAAAATTGCTCGCCTTTGCCGCCGCCGCCTGTTTCGCCCTGCCCGCGCTCGCCCAGCAGGCGCCGAACGAAATGGTGCAGCAGGTTTCCGACGAGGTGCTCGACATCCTGCGCAAGGATCCCGACATCAAGAACGGCAGCACGGCCAAACTGCTCGAACTGGTGGACCAGAAGGTTCTGCCGCATTTCAATTTCACGCGCATGACGGCGCTGGCGGTCGGCAAGGATTGGCGCAAGGCAAGTCCGGCGCAGCAGCAGCAACTGGCCGAGCAATTCAAGACGCTCCTGGTGCGCACCTATGCCAACGCCCTGACCAGCTACCGCGACCAGAAGCTGGTGATCCGGCCCTTCCGCATGAAGCCGGAGGAAACCGACGTGCTGATCCGTACCGAAATCCAGCAGCCGGGCAACAAGCCGGTGGCGCTCGACTATAGCCTGGAGCAGCGCGATGGCGTCTGGAAGGTGTATGACGTGACGGTCGCCGGCATCAGCCTGGTCACCAATTACCGCGACCAGTTCGCGCAGGAAGTGCGCAATGGCGGCATCGACGGCCTGATCGCCTCGCTCGTGGCCAAGAACCGCTCGCTGGAAGCCGGCGGCAAGAAATGATAGTTCGCGACGGAGAGCGCCTGCTGGTCAAGGCGCCGCTGTTGATGGGCAATGCCCGCGCCCTGCTCGACGCCGGCCGCGCCGCCTTGCAGCCGGGCGAGCAGGTCGTCGATTTTTCGCAAGTCGGCGAGGCCGATTCCTCGGCCCTCGTCGTCATGTTCGGCTGGCTGCGCAGCGCCCCGGCCTGCCAGGCCACACTCCGCTTCGCCCACGTTCCCGCCGGCGTCCTGTCGCTGGCCGAGTTGTACGGGGTTACCGAACTGCTGCCGCTGGCGTCGTAGGCTGGGATGGAACGAAGTGGAATCCCAGCTTCAAACGCAGGGCTTCAATTGCTGGGATTACGCTGGGATTACGCTACGCTTCATCCCAGCCTACGGTTCTGTCATTGCGAGCGCAGCAATCCAGTTGAACAGTCTTGAACCCATAACGCTCTAAATGACGCCTGCTGTTTCCATCATTGATGTCGTCAAGCATTTTGGCCCGCTGCGGGCGCTGGATGGCGTTTCCCTCGCCATTGCCGAGGGCGAGTTTTTCGGCCTGCTCGGGCCGAATGGCGCCGGCAAGACGACGCTGATCTCGGCCCTGGCCGGTCTGGTGCGCGCCGATTGCGGCACGCTCAAGGTCATGGGGCACGATGTCGTCGGCGATTTCCGCGCCGCCCGCCGGCTGCTCGGCGTGGTGCCGCAGGAACTGGTTTTCGATCCCTTTTTCAATGTGCGCGAGACGCTACGCATCCAGTCCGGTTATTTCGGCATTCGCCGCAACGACGACTGGATCGACGAAATTCTCGCCAATCTCGATCTGAGCGCCAAAGCCGGGGTCAACATGCGCCGCCTGTCGGGCGGCATGAAGCGGCGCGTGCTGGTCGCCCAGGCGCTGGTTCACAAGCCGCCGGTGATCGTCCTCGACGAGCCGACCGCCGGCGTCGATGTCGAATTGCGCCAGGGCCTGTGGCAATTCATCCGCCGCCTCAATGCCGAGGGCCACACTATCGTCCTGACCACGCATTATCTGGAAGAGGCCGAGGCGCTGTGCAAGCGCATCGCGCTGATGAAAGAGGGCCGGATCGCGGCGCTCGACACCACGGCCAATCTCCTGGCCGGGCAACCGGGCGCTTCGCTGGAAGACGTATTCATTCGGACGATGCACGCATCATGATCGGTTTCTGGACCCTGTTCCTCAAGGAAGTGCTGCGCTTCTGGAAGGTCGCCTTCCAGACCGTGGCCGCGCCGGTGCTGACGGCGCTGCTCTACCTCTTGATCTTCAGCCACGTGCTCGACGCGCATGTGCGGGTGCATGGCGTTTCCTACACCAGCTTCCTGATTCCCGGCCTGATCATGATGCAGGTCTTGCAGAACGCCTTCGCCAATTCCTCGTCCAGCCTGATCCAGGCCAAGATTACCGGCTCCATCGTGTTCGTGCTGCTGCCGCCGATTTCCTATGGCGCCTTTTTCGCCGCCTACGTGCTGGCGGCCCTGCTGCGCGGCCTGATGGTCGGCGTCGGCGTGCTGCTGGCGACGCTCTGGTTCGTCGAACTGCAGGTCGCGGCGCCGGGCTGGATCATCGCCTTCGTCGTCGTCAGCGGCGCCCTGTTCGCCGCGCTGGGCATGATCGCCGGCATCTGGGCCGAGAAATTCGACCAGTTGGCGGCCTTCCAGAATTTTTTGATCATGCCGCTGACCATGCTCTCCGGCGTCTTTTACTCCATCTACACCCTGCCTGACTTCTGGCGGGGCGTGTCGCATTACAATCCCGTCTTTTACATGATCGACGGCTTCCGCTACGGCTTCTTCGGCGTCTCCGACGTGTCGCCGCTCCTGAGCTTCGGCGTCGTTTTCGCCTGCTTTGCCGGCGTCACCCTGCTGACGCTGGAATTACTGCGGCGGGGCTGGAAGCTGAGAAACTAAGCATGATGCACCCCGACCAAATCAAACAACTCATCCTCGCTGGTATGCCCTGCGACCATCTCGAACTCGACGGCGACGGCCGGCATTTCACCGCTCTCGTCGTCAGCGCCGAATTCACCGGCCAGAACCGGGTGCAGCGCCAGCAGCGCGTGCATCGGGCGCTCAAGGAAAAGCTGGACAGCGGCGAACTGCATGCCCTGTCTTTCAAGACGCTGACCCCGCAGGAATGGAGCGCCCAGCATGGATAAGTTGCTGATCACGGGCGGCCGGCCGCTCTCCGGCGAGGTGGCCATCTCCGGCGCCAAGAATGCCGCCCTGCCGATTCTCTGCGCCTCACTGCTCACCGCCGAGCCGCTGCATCTCACCAATGTGCCGCACCTCAACGACATCTCGACCATGCTGCGCCTGCTCGGCGGAATGGGCGTCGGCATCACCCTGGACGGCGCCGACGGCCTGCTCCTCGACGGCAGCGGTCTGAACAATCCGGTCGCCTCCTACGAGATGGTCAAGACCATGCGCGCCTCCATCCTCGTCCTCGGGCCGCTGCTCGCCCGCTGCGGCGAGGCCCGCGTCTCGCTGCCCGGCGGCTGCGCCATTGGCGCCCGGCCGGTCGACCAGCACATCAAGGGTTTGCAGGCGATGGGCGCCGACATCAGGGTCGAGCAGGGCTACGTCCATGCCCAGGCCAGCCGCCTCAAGGGCGCGCGCATCTGCACCGACATGGTCACCGTCACCGGCACCGAGAACCTGATGATGGCCGCTTGCCTCGCCGAAGGCGAAACGATTATCGAAAACGCCGCGCGCGAGCCGGAAGTGGTCGATCTGGCCAACTGCCTGATCAGCATGGGGGCGCGCATTTCCGGCGCCGGCACCGACGTCATCCGCATCCAGGGCGTCGCCAGGCTGCACGGCGCGACGCATGCGATCATGCCCGACCGCATCGAAACCGGCACCTACCTGTGCGCGGCGGCGGTTACCGGCGGCGACGTGCGCCTGCTGAAGACCTCGGCTGCCTATCTGGACAGCGTCGTCGACAAGTTGCTGGATGCCGGCTGCGAGATCACCGTCGAGCGCGACGCCATCCGCCTCGTCGCGCCGCCGCGCGTGCAGGCCGTCAGCCTGCGCACGGCGCCCTATCCGGCCTTTCCGACCGACATGCAGGCGCAGTTCATGGCGCTGAACTGCGTCGCCAACGGCGTCGCCACCATCCGCGAAACCATTTTCGAAAACCGCTTCATGCACGCCAACGAACTGATGCGCCTCGGCGCCAATATCCAGATCGAAGGCAGCAACGCCGTCGTCCGCGGCGTCGACCGGCTGGAAGGCGCGACCGTCATGGCCACCGACCTGCGCGCCTCGGCCTCGCTGGTCATCGCCGGTCTGGTCGCCCAGGGCGAAACTCTGATCGACCGCATCTACCACCTCGACCGCGGCTACGAGCGAATCGAGGAAAAACTGGCCCGCCTCGGCGCACAGGTGCAACGCGTCACATGAAACGAGGTTGTCAATTGACAACCTCGCCGCTTGCCTCCATACTGGAAATCGCTGATGCCTCGCCCCTCGCATCCGAAGAAAGATGTCGAAGTGGCGCTCCGCTATGCCGAAGAGCGGGGCTGGCGTGTCGAAGTCGGCGGCAGCCACGCCTGGGGGCGGATTTACTGCCCCGATAACGACGCGGAGTGCCGCTGCGGCGAATTTTGTATCACCAGCGTCTGGAGCACGCCGAAAAACCCCGGCAACCACGCCCGCGCATTGCGGCGCGTCGTGGACAACTGCACCGCGCGCCGCCAACGGCTCGAAGCTGACGGCGGCGCCGAGGAGTAACGCGATGGAATACACCTTTACCCTGAAATACCAACTCGCCGATGCCGACCGCGACCCGGATGCGCTGGTCGAGCGTCTGGGCGAAGCCGGCTGTACCGATGCCCTGGTCGGCATCGGGCAGCCGGGACGGTTGGCGCTGGAATTCACCCGGGCCGCGAGCGATGCCGGAACAGCCGTGCGTAGCGCCCTGGCGGACGTGCGGCGCGCCGTGCCGGCGGCGAGACTGATCGAAGCCGCGCCGGATCTGGTTGGCCTGACCGACGTGGCCGACATCGTTGGCGTCTCGCGGCAGAACATGCGCAAGCTGATGCTGGCCCATCCCGGCAGCTTCCCGCCGCCGATACACGAGGGCAGCGCCTCCATCTGGCATCTGGCGGACGTGCTTGCCTGGTTGCAGGCCAGGGGAGGCTATCCGCTGGACAAGGATGTGCTTGAAGTGGCGGACGTGGCCTTGCAGGTTAACGTGGCCAAGGAGGGGCGGCGGGCGCGGCCTGCGGCGTCCAGGGAACTGGAAACTCTGCTCGGGTGAGTGACGTCGACCGCGAATTCCTTGAGTACACTGAAAAGTTCGGCGAAAAAAGCTTTGCGTTCCCGCCGGCATAGGCCATACTGCGAACCTCGGGTTTCCAGGCAGTGCGTTGTTCCTGCGCCGTCATCGGTTTGTCGACTCCTCGGTCTTGGTTCTCGTGATTTTTAATATTTTCCAAGGATGTATGTAAATGGCAACTGGTACCGTTAAGTGGTTCAACGATTCCAAAGGTTTTGGCTTTATTTCCCCGGCTGAGGGCGGCGAAGACGTCTTCGCGCATTTCTCGGCCATTCAAGGTGCGGGCTTCAAGACCCTGACCGAGAACCAGAAAGTGACCTTCGATATCGTCACCGGCCCCAAGGGCAAGCAGGCCGCCAATATCCGCCCGGCCGAATAAGCTGCGCAGGCGCCTGACACGAAAAACCCGGTTCGCCGGGTTTTTTTTCGCCCGCGATTGGCGCGGGCGCTGTCGCTGATTGACAGATCGTGGCGGGATGCGAAGAATCGGCATCCGTTACAAGCGCCAGAATCCAACAGGTGAAACATGCTTACACAGGTACACCTCTCCGAACTGCTCGAAGCATTGGATTGGGTCAGCGCCAGCGGTCCGTTCGAGAGTGTCGCTTATGTGAGCCGGGAATCGGGCCGGATTTATTACCACACGGATGCGAACGACTTCGGAGAGGCACTTCCCGACGACGTGGAGGACGAGAATCTCTACGTCTCTGTGCCGCGCAAGCGTGATCTCGGTCTTGGGCAAAGACTGGTCTTAGATTTTATCGGAGCGAACGCTCCCGACGCTTACGATCAGGTTCGGCACTTTTTCCACAAGCGCGGCGCCTATGCCCGCTACAAGGATTTGCTGGATCGTCGCGGATTGCTGGGTGCTTGGTTCGCGCACGAGCAGCAGGCTTGCGAGGCCGCCATGCGGGAATGGGCGGAATCCGAGGGCTTCGAGGTTATAACGGAGTAGCGCGTCGGCGGCTGACGTTTGCGGGTGCATGGCAAACCCAAAGCTTTTGGGACAAAATGTGACGGCTTCGTAAGCCCGCCCCCATACAATCCACATGAATAAAGGAGACCCCCATGACTGCTGCGCTTTTCACCCCGCTCACGCTCGGCAAGCTGCAACTCAGGAACCGCGTCGTCATGGCGCCGATGACGCGCAGCCGGGCCGAGGGCAATGTGCCGAATGCGCTGATGGAAAAATACTATCGCCAGCGCGCCGATGCCGGCCTTATCATCACGGAGGGGGTTTCGCCTTCACCCAACGGCCTTGGTTATGCGCGCATTCCCGGCCTCTTTTCCGATGCGCAGGTAGAGGCTTGGCGGCAGGTGACGGCTGGCGTGCATGAGGAAGGTGGAAAGATTTTCGTGCAATTGATGCATGCCGGGCGCGTCGCGCATCCCGACAATCTGCCCTCCGGCGCCCGCATGCTTGCGCCCTCGGCCATTGCCGCGCCGGGTGAAATCTGGACGGACAGCAAGGGGCAGCAGCTCATGCCGGTGCCGGCCGAGATGAGCGAGGAGGCCATCGCGCAAAGCATCGCCGAATTCGCGAGCGCGGCGCAAAACGCCATCGACGCCGGTTTCGATGGCGTGGAATTGCACGGCGCCAACGGCTACCTGATCGACCAGTTTCTCAATACCGCCGCCAACCAGCGCAGTGACCGCTGGGGCGGGAGCATCGAGAATCGCATCCGCTTCGCCGTGGAAGTCGCCCGCGCCGTTGCCGCGAAAATCGGCGGCGAGCGCGTCGGCATGCGTATTTCGCCTTATGGCGTGTTTAACGGTATGGCGCCGGATGCGGACATGGAGGCGATGTACGAGCGCCTGATCGACGAGTTGAGCGGCATCGGCCTGATTTACATTCACATGGTGGATCACAGCTCGATGGGCGCGCCGGAGGTCAGTCCCGTGGTGAAAGCCAAGGCGCGCGCGCCGTTCCGAGGCCGCTACATCCTCTCCGGCGGCTACGACCTGACGCGCGCCAATGCCGATCTCGACGCCGGCTGCGGTGATCTCGTGGCCTTTGGCCGCATGTTCATTTCCAACCCCGATCTGGTGGCGAAATTGCAGAGCGGCGCGGCGCTGACGCAGCCAGATTTCGCGACCTTCTACACGCCGGGTGAGAAGGGGTATACCGATTACTGAGCGGGACAGGTAGGGGCGAATAATTATTCGCCCTTACCAACCTGCCTCGCGCGTGGCCGGCCTAACAAGCGCTTGCGGTAAAATGCCTTCCTTTGTCCGCAGGCTGTTACACCGTGACGACCATCACCATTGCCCTGTCGAAGGGCCGCATTTTTGATGAGACGCTGCCGCTCCTGGCGGCGGCTGGCATCGTGCCGGAGGAGAATCCGGAAACCTCGCGCAAGCTGATTATCGGCACCAATCGCCCGGAGGCGCGGGTGGTCATCGTGCGCGCCACCGATGTGCCGACCTATGTGCAGTACGGCGCGGCGGATATCGGCGTGGCCGGCAAGGATGTGCTGATCGAGCATGGCGGAGACGGCCTTTACGCGCCGCTCGATCTCGCCATCGCCAAGTGCCGGATGATGGTCGCTGTGCCGGAAGGCTTCGATTACGCCAATGCCGTGCGCCAGGGCGCCCGCCTCAAGGTGGCGTCGAAGTACATCAAGACGGCGCGCGAGCATTTCGCCCAGAAGGGCGTCCATGTCGATCTCATCAAGCTCTACGGCTCGATGGAACTGGCGCCGCTGGCCGGTCTGGCCGATGCCATCGTCGATCTGGTGTCTACCGGCGGCACGCTGAAAGCCAACAAATTGGTGGCCTGCGAGCACATCATGGACATTTCCTCGCGCCTGGTCGTCAATCAGGCGGCGCTTAAGGTCAAGCGCGAAATCCTGCAACCGATCATCGACGCCTTTGCCCGGGCGGTGGAGCAGCAATGACCACGATCAAACGTCTATCGACCGCCGCTGCCGGTTTTTCGGCCCAACTGGATGCGCTCTTGGCCTTCGAGGCGGCGGCCGACGAAGGCGTCGAGCGCGCCGTCGCCGCCATCCTGGCCGATGTCAAGGCGCGTGGCGACGCCGCCGTCATCGACCATGGCAATCGCCTCGACCGCCTGACGGCGGCGAGCATGAAGGATCTCGAACTGGCGCCCGGCGAACTGCAAGCCGCCCTCGATGGCCTGCCGGCCGAACGCCGCGCCGCGCTGGAAACGGCGGCCGGCCGCATCCGCGCCTACCACGAGCGGCAGAAGCTGGAAGGCTGGTCGTATACCGAAGCCGATGGCACCCTGCTCGGGCAGATGGTGACGCCTCTTGACCGCGTCGGCCTCTATGTGCCGGGCGGCAAGGCGGCCTATCCCTCGTCGGTGCTGATGAACGCGATTCCGGCCAAGGTCGCCGGGGTCAAGGAACTGATCATGGTGGTGCCGACGCCGGGCGGCGAGAAAAATCCGCTGGTGCTGGCCGCCGCCTGCCTGGCCGGGGTCGACCGGGTATTCGCCATCGGCGGCGCCCAGGCCGTCGGCGCGCTGGCCTATGGCACGCAAACCGTGCCGAAAGTGGACAAAATCGTCGGCCCCGGCAACGCCTATGTCGCCACCGCCAAGCGCCGGGTGTTCGGCATCGTCGGCATCGACATGGTCGCCGGCCCCTCGGAAATCCTGATCGTCTCGGACGGCTCGGGCAACCCCGACTGGGTGGCGATGGACCTCTTCTCGCAGGCCGAGCACGACGAACTGGCGCAGTCCATTCTGGTTTGCACCGATGCCGCCTTCATCGACAAGGTCGAAGCCAGCATCGCCAGGCTGCTGCCGACCATGCCGCGCCAGGAGGTGATCCGCGCCTCGCTGAACGGCCGCGGCGCGCTCATTCAGGCGCGCGACATGGAAGAAGCGGTGAGCATCGCCAACCGCATCGCGCCGGAGCATCTGGAACTGGCGCTCGCCGATCCCGAACCGTGGGTCGAGCGCATTCACCACGCTGGCGCCATTTTCATCGGCCACTACACCTCGGAATCGCTCGGCGACTACTGCGCCGGCCCCAATCATGTGCTGCCGACCTCCGGCTCGGCCCGCTTCTCGTCGCCGCTCGGCGTCTACGATTTCCAGAAGCGGACCAGCCTGATCAAAGTGTCGCGGGCCGGGGCGCAAACCCTGGGCCGCATCGCGGCGACGCTGGCCGACGGCGAAGGCTTGCCGGCGCACGCCCAATCAGCCCGCTTCCGCCTCGAAACCTGAGCGTTACCGTGGATTCCCCGCCGGAGGTCGCCGGCCAGCGCGCCAAAGCGACACTGCGGGCGCTGTTTCTTGGCTTCTCGACGGTCGGCCTCTCCGGTTTTGGCGGCGTACTGCCCTTTGCCCGGCGCATGCTGGTCGAGCGGCGCGGCTGGCTGACGGCCGAGGAATTCAATACCCTGCTTGGCCTGTGCCAGTTCCTGCCGGGGCCGAACGTGGTCAATCTGGCGGTGGTCGTCGGCAAGCGCCATGCCGGGCTGGCCGGCGCCATCGTCGCGCCCTTTGGCCTCCTCGCCGGCCCCTTCCTCATCGTCGTGTTGCTGGCGATGCTCTACGACGCCTGGGGCCAGTTGCCCATCGCCCAATCCATGCTGCGCGGCATCGCCGCCGCTGGCGCCGGCCTGCTGTTCGCCATGGCCTGGCGCATGGGCCGCGCCATTCGCGACAAGACGCTGTTCCTGCCCTTCGCCGCGCTGGTCGTGCTCGGCGTCGCCGGCCTGCGCTGGCCGATGCTGTGGGTCATGCTGGCTGGCCTGGCCTGTTCCGGTGGTCTGGCTTACTGGCATCTGGGGCGGCGATGAGCACGGTCGTCGAACTGTTCGCCGAATTCGTCGTGCTCTCCTTCGTCGCCTTCGGCGGCGCCACGGCCCTGCTGCCCGAAATGCACCGCGTCGTCGTCGACCAGCATCACTGGCTCGACGCCGCCACCTTCACCCATCTCTACGCCATCGCCCAGGCCGCGCCGGGGCCGAATGTGCTGGTCGTCACCTTGATCGGCTGGAAAGTCGCCGGGCTGGCCGGGGCGCTGGCGGCGACCCTGGCCATGTGCCTGCCGATGAGCGTTCTCATCTACCTGCTCATCGACCGCTGGGAGAGCTTCGCCGGTCGCCGCTGGCAGCGGGCCATCAGCCTCGGCGTGGCGCCGCTGGCGGTCGGCCTGATCTTTTCTGGCGCTACCCTGATTGCCCGCGCGGTCGGCCTCGGCGGAGCGGCTTTCGGCGTTCTCGTCGCCACCGCCATCGCCGCCACGTTAACCCGCTGGCATCCGCTCTGGTACATCGCCGCTGGCGCCGCCCTGGGCGCGTGCGGCCTGCTTTGAGGCGGCGGGCCGGTCAGGCGCCAAGAATGTCGCGCAGGGCGTCGGTGAGGGCTTGGCAGTCGGCTTCGCTGCCGATGCTGATGCGCAGGAACTGCTCGATGCGCGGCTGTTTGAAGTGGCGGACGAGGATGCGCCGTTGGCGCAGCGCGGCGGCCAGTGCGGCGGCGTCGTGGCGCGGGTGGCGGGCGAAGATGAAATTGGCGGCCGAGGGCAGTACGGCGAAGCCGAGTTGGCTCAGGCGGGCGATCAGTTGCTCGCGGCTGGCGATGACTTGGCGGCAGGCTTGGGCGAAGTATTCTTCGTCCTCGATGGCGGCGACGGCGGCGACGATCGCCAGGCGGTCGAGCGGGTAGGAGTTGAAACTGTTCTTGACCCGTTCCAGGGCTTCGATCAGGTCGGGGTGGCCGATGGCGTAGCCGACGCGCAGGCCGGCCAGCGAGCGCGATTTGGACAGGGTGTGCACCACCAGCAGGTTGTCGTGGCGAGCGGTCAGCGGGATGGCGGATTCGCCGCCGAAGTCGATATAGGCTTCGTCGATGACGACGACCGAAGCGGGATTGGCGGCGGCGATGCGCTCGATGGCCGGGAGCGGCAGCGGGTAGCCGGTCGGGGCGTTGGGGTTGGCGATAACGATGCCGCCGTTGGGCGTCCGGCAATAGTCTTCCGGGTCGATCGAAAAATCGTCGGCGAGCGGGACGCGGCGGTGGTCGATGCCGTACAGGCCGCAATAGACCGGGTAGAAGCTGTAGCTGATGTCGGGGAAGAGAATGGGTTGCTCGTGCTTGAGCAGGGCCATGAAAATGTGCGCCAGCACTTCGTCCGAGCCGTTGCCGACGAATACTTGTTGCGGCGCGACGGCGTAGCGTTTGGCGATGGCGGCTTTGAGCAGGTCGGCGTTCGGGTCGGGGTAGAGGCGCAGGCGCGCGCCGTCGTCGCCCAGTTCGGCGCGGATGGCCGCCAGCGCCTTGGGCGAGGGCGGGCAGGGGTGCTCGTTGGTGTTGAGCTTGATGAGGTTGGCGATTTTGGGTTGTTCGCCCGGGACGTAGGGGGTGAGGTCGCGGACGACCTGGCTCCAGAAGCGGCTCATGGGATGGGGTAATCGTATGAAAGGTGTGCTGCTTGCGCTCTCCCTCGCCCCGCTTGCGGGGAGAGGGTCGGGGTGAGGGGCTGCGGCGTGAAATTTTGCGAAAATGCTTGATAAACCGCCCCCCTCACCCTAGCCCTCTCCCCGCCGGGCGGGGAGAGGGAATCAGGGTGTCGTGAAGTTTGTCGGTCTGGAGCGCTCATAGGCGACTGCTTTGGCTCACGGGATTTGATGGGTCTCGAAGCAAGGCGAAATGGTATCATGGCCGCCCGATTCACCGTTTTTGACGTTTTTCGCCATGCGGCAAGCCGAAATCACCCGCAATACCCTGGAGACGCAGGTCAGCGTTCGTCTCGATCTCGATGGCTCCGGCCAGGGCCGGTTCGCCACCGGCGTTCCCTTCCTCGATCACATGCTCGACCAGATCGCCCGCCACGGTTTGATCGACCTCGATATCGCCGCCTCGGGCGACCTGCATATCGACGCGCACCACACGGTCGAGGATATCGGCATCACGCTGGGTCAGGCGCTGGCCAAGGCGTGGGGCGACAAGAAGGGTCTGAGCCGCTACGGCCACAGCTATGTGCCGCTCGACGAGGCCTTGTCGCGCGTCGTTGTCGATCTGTCGGGTCGTCCTGGTCTGAGCTTCAATGTCGATTTTTCGCGGGCGACGATCGGCCAGTTCGACGTCGAGCTGGTGCGCGAGTTTTTCCAGGGGCTGGTCAATCACGCCGGCATCACGCTGCACATCGACAATCTGCGCGGCGCCAATGCCCATCATCAGGCGGAAACCATTTTCAAAGCCTTTGGCCGGGCGCTGCGCCAGGCGGTAACGGCGGATGCACGTCTGGCCGGCGCCATGCCCTCGACCAAGGGAACATTGTGAGCATTGCCGTTATCGACTACGGCATGGGTAATCTGCGGTCGGCGGCAAAAGCGTTGGAACATGTTTCCGGCGGTACACCGGTGGTCGTCACGGACGATCCGGCCGTGGTCGCCGCCGCCGAGCGCGTCGTTTTTCCCGGCCAGGGGGCGATGCCCGACTGCATGCGCGAACTCGACGCCCGCGGCCTGCACGCCGCCGTCGTCGAGGCGGCGCGGAGCAAGCCCTTTCTCGGTATTTGCGTCGGCGAGCAGATGCTCTTCGAGCGCAGCGAAGAAGGCGATGTGCCGGGGCTGGGCGTGTTTCCCGGCGTGGTTCGCCGCTTTCCCGCCGCGCGCATGGTCGCTGCCGATGGCAGCCGCCTGAAGGTGCCGCACATGGGCTGGAACGCGGTGCGGCAGAAGCCGCACGCGCTCTGGGCGGGCATCGACGACGGCGCCCGCTTTTATTTCGTGCATAGTTATTGCGTGCAGGAAGTCGCCCCGGATCTGGCGACGGCGACGACGGATTACGGCCTGCCCTTTACCTGCGCGGTAGGGCGGGATAATATTTTCGCGGTTCAATTTCACCCCGAGAAAAGCGCGCGCGACGGCCTGCGATTCCTGAAAAATTTTGTCGAGTGGCAACCCTGATTCACCGCCGCCAGATTTTCCTCCGCCCATTTCCCCATGCAGATTATTCCCGCCATTGACCTCAAGGACGGACAGTGTGTCCGCCTCAA
>Ga0123354_10005041_pt1 | contig 19030 bp, 8 predicted proteins | sample TergutLab28metaG_2_FD_97872 | JGI IMG/M metagenome (GOLD analysis project Ga0123354, IMG submission 97872) | Labiotermes labralis P4 segment gut microbial communities from Petit-Saut dam, French Guiana - Lab288 P4 | ecosystem: Host-associated > Arthropoda: Insects > Digestive system > Gut ...
CGGAAGCTTGTGAGTGCGGTAATGAACCATCGGGTTCCGTGAAATGCGGGGAATTTCTTGACTAGCTGCAAACCAATTAGCTTCTCAAGAAGGACTGTGCAGCATGGAGTAAGTAAGTAAGTAAGTAAGTCCATAGATCGTTACCTAGCGGCGTGTCTGCTTTCTGTATGTGAAACAGAGGTTTGTATTTTTCCTACCTCTATGCAGTCACGCCTGAAAAGATACAATCAGCATTCTGCTTGTGATTCTATAGAAGGTCACATTAGTATCGTGTGCTGTTTTCTTCCATAAACTGGGAATGGTGCAAGGGGAAGTTGTCTGTGTGCTGTGCATCACATTGTGATGTCGGAAACGGAAAATTAAAATATGACCCACTGTCGAACCCAGCACTGCAGAGGCGAGTGTTGATTTCCGCTACCACCTGCTTGACCCGCCACCTCCCCCTCCTCCTGTGAGAGTCTAGGGTACTCGATAGATAGAGACAATGATGGACGTGGTTGCACATATTTTTGTTAATTTGCTACTTAAACGCTGACAGTTTCTAAAATTGCGTGGAGGAATAAATGGAATTGACATTGGAGAATACAAGTAGCCTTTATTTCGTATATCCCGTTGTGATACTGTATAAATTGTGTTAGAATAAAGACGTTAACTTCCATGGCGATATGCGAATACCTGTCGCCTAGCACTACAAACTTGGAGCTGACTAATCAGTGAATGACTGGCTTACTGAGACGTCCACGCAGCAGTGTTCTTCCTCAGAAGACGAGGGTCGCTAATCAAGAAACACCTAGTGCTTTACGGGGCCTGAGAGTGTGCTAACACTGTGTAATATTTCGTAACATGCCAGTTCTATAGAGCAAGAGGTTTTTGCCCTGTACCCCAACACCGAAAGCCGAACATAATCCTTTGTTGGCTGACAGGGACTTCGTAACTGACCATTTTTGACGGCTATTTCGTCCGTCTTTAGTACAGTATATATATATATATATGTATATTAGACTATTTTTACGTATTTATGGTAGTGTTTTACATACTTGTACAGCAACATATATACAGGATGTGCCAAAAGTAGGTATACAGTTTATAGTTAATTACTGTATACCTACTGTATACATATTTTTGGCCCACCCTGTATTTATAGTAATATATCTTATACATTTGTAGTATAGTATCTAATGTGTTCATAATGCAGTGCCATATATTTTCAATGCAGCGTCTTATATATATATATATATGTATATATATATATATATATAAAATATAGTATCTTGTGTGTTAATTATAAAGGAGAGCACTTAATTGTCAATTGGCGTCAGTAATTGAAATATAGAGTACAAAAGAGGGAGAGAGAACTTAAATCGAGGGAAGAAACGGATCGGAATTTTGTAACTTTGATTATCCAGTTTATAAAGCACACCTGACCTTTCAATACAACGAAAACTTGTTTATTATATAGAAAAAATGACTAAATTATTTGGAATAATTTAATACAAATATTTATTAATGTAACGTTCACGAACCCAGTACTTATTTTACTGGAGCTAAAAACAAAATATTTAAACCTGCCCCTAAAATCGTGTCCTTGTACGTTTGGTCCATATCGATTAAACTTTACAAATTTAATATGTTTTTTTTCTTTCGGAAGCCTTGTATGCTCCAATAAAATTTTTATGTGGCCATTGTAAAGTTACACATTCTACAGTAAAAATAAACTGAACACATATCTGTAAAAGAAATGACTTTAGAGAGGCATAGTTAATCGCTTGTCGTTTTTAGTGTACGGCTATGTAATCTGTACTTACGTGCTGTATATCTGAGTTGAGAGGCAGAGAGATTTGTTGACCAAAGTCGAGAGAAATCAGGCGGGAAATGTATTCAGAATTCTCGAAGTCTTGGCGTGCGTGAAACAACAAACTCCCCGCTGAATATCGGCCACCTGTCTACCGCTGCTGCACTCTAGGAGAGTAGTAACGAACTTCCGGGCTATCGAGGGACCAGAGTGCCTGCATAACTCATGCGTCCGGAAATTGCTGCGAGATCCGGCGAACATTAATAACGATCTTTTGGAAAATTATTAATGCATATGGATCTAGAACTGGTCTTCCCTTCCCTTCGCTTTATCTCCAGCTTCACACCGAGTTAGTACGTAGATAAACGCTGCTCAAGTTAAGCACAAATGTTTACCTACCTGGTCCACCTATTTACTTCCGTTTTCCTACCCACTGAAACACGCCCTTATCCCTTAACTGAAGTACAAGTCTGCACACGCACGCACACACCCACATACACACACAGAAAATTCATGTTATCTCGTTTCCTTCGAGGTTTAAATGGTTGGCTACCTGAATTTCTCACCCGATATTAGGATGCTGAATTTGGTATAGGCTAAATCCGAATAACTATAATGTGATGAGGACTGACACATTGTAAACCAACAAATGCACCCGCTTCGCTAGATTTACAATAGTGTTGTTATACGTCAACTGCTACATGCTTCGGTCATCACTGGCCCGTCTTCATGGAGTCGGGGTTGCATAAAATAGTCGTTTAGCATTTTCCTTTATCTTCGTCAGTACGTAGAAGAACTGTCGTTAAGTTCGTCAACGTTTGATTTATAGCAGATGGCTATATGGACAATAATTGAAGCAGCCTGGCACGGTTAGCCCTATCTTGGGGCAAATCTCTTGTTCCTTTTCCATTGCTTGTGTAGTTAGAAAGGAGCAGTCCAATTCTAAGGTCTTGTGAAATGTTTCATAAAAGATTTTACGATGAGGATTTGTTAACATCTCCCTCAACCCCCGGGCTGGAGGATCACCCCTTTTCAGTTGCCCTCGACTGATTATTCAATATATTTGCAGCTACCCTTCGTATCTGCAGGTTGTTTCTCCACCCGCAACTTGAGGACGCTCCATGAGGTGTTGACACGGACCCAACTATCATAGTTCCACTAGTCGCTCTATAATTTATTCGGTTGAGAAATCGTCGTTAAATAGACTATTGGCAGAAGAACAATGGCATATCTGCAACGTTGTGACTATTTATTCGTGTTCGGGCGGATGTCAACTTCAAATCTTGGCCCGAAAACAGGCTGTAATGACTAATATTATTTGACATTTTCTTCAGGCCTTACATTAGGCCATAAATGGGCAAGCACGGCTTACAGAAGACAGTATTTCGGATGTAGTGCAGCTCAGCTTACTTACAAGTGTAGGCAGAATTCCAGCCAAGACTGACATTCCACAGACTGCTGTGCAGCATTTTGCACGAGGTGGCTATGAAACATATCACCTCCTGTGAGCGAAAAACTTGTCACTGGGAAGTCACCCCAGCCGTGTACAGTGATCCTAACAAATGGCCTAGTCACAAGTGAGGCTTTTAAGACAAGGAATTCTGATTTTTCAAAGCATCGAAATCTGCAAGAAATGGTACAAAAGGATTATGAATTAAAGGAAACTGCGGGCCGGTATAGCGAATCGCTACGGTCTGGGAGGTCAGGGGATCAAATCCCAGTAGGATCGAGATTTTCCGCACCCGTCCAGACCTGCCGTGGGTCCACCCAGCTTCCTGTAACATGAGTACCCTGTCTCTTTCCCGGAGTACATCGGTGTGGGCTTAGCGTTGACCACCCACCCCTATCTAGCTCGGAGTTTAAAGAAAAGTAGAGCTATACCTCTACCTCCCATCTGGACTTTAATTGCCTGTTGTATGTTGAATTTTACCTTTTGTTGGGAAACTACCTACCTGGTCCACATTTTATCGAGGATCTTTAATAGCTGTAAATTTGAGGGTTTTCCTGGGAAGAGGACCCATCGCTGTGTTCAGAGACCAAGGCGGTCATGTTAAAAGATTATTTACATGTATGTTTTAATTTAATGCCTTAAGCCTAGCGTTGCAAAAGCCCAGATAGCTCAGCCGATATAGCGAATACGTTACGGGCTGGATGGAGCCGAATTTGAATCCCAGTAAGACAAGAAATTTTCCTCCTCTCCAAAACGTCGAGAACGTCCCTAGGGCCCAAACAATCTTTTATTCCGTACCGGATTTCTTCCGTGGGTGTAAGGCGATCGGGGCATGATGCTGACGACTTATTTCCATCTTGGGTTAAGACTGAGTGGAACCGTACCTCTACTCCCCCTACATGCCTTTGTGGCTTGGGCAGAGACAGCTTTACCGTTTATGTCCTAGCGCGTCAATCGGTAAAGGTGTCGAATTAACCTATGTTTTATGGAACTTTTGTGTATCAAATAAGCTGTAGGACACGGTCCTTGATTTTCGCTAATTCGTCGCATGTGGACTGATGTGCAGGTAAACTGGGAAACAGAAACACTAAACCTCAAATGTGCTGTGTTTCACATTCCGAAAAATTGTTACTTGTAAGTCTGAATAGAACATGCGCGCTTATGATAGTTGTGGTATGATTTCACAATACAATTAATAGAGGTAACTTTGCAATGATTGGTCACCATCATTATCAGTACATAATTTGAATGGTTATCATGTTGTTACCGTCAGTTTACCTCAGATTATGCTCTTATAATAAAACGAACTAGATGCGCTAATTTCTCAAATTTATTTTCGGAGTGAAACTCTACATGTTTCGCACAGTTCCTCTGTCCATCGTCAGGAGTTTCTCATTGTACACACAGCAATGCTATATGTCAGCAAACGTGTATGACATATACCACTGCTGTGTGTACAGTTAAAAACTCCCGATGATGGACAGACGAACTGTCCGAAACATGTAGAGTTTCACTCAAAAAATAAATTTGAGAAATTAGTGCATCTAGTTGGTTTTATTATAAGAATTTGTCGCGATGCGCCGTCACCTGAACGTCAAACTCAGATTAGACCTTCACAAGATCGGCGTTCCTTTGAAGTACTTGCCTAACTGAAACGGTTAAACAACTATCCAGGCACCTCTCTGTGGCACAGTCATCAGATATTTCACCACTACTAATATCGGTGTCAAGCATGGGTCTCATCTTAATAGTGTCCTGGAATTTAGTCCCTTTCTTCACATTGGCCAATTTTGGAGCGGTTTTCCCAATCTGCGAGCGACTATCCCACTTGTGGAGTGGTTTTACCGCTTCTCGAGGAGGTTGTACACTTTCGGAGTGTTTTATCCACTTTTACAGTGGGGTTTCCCACTGTTCAAGTGGTTTTCCCATTTTATCGAGCAATTTCCCGCTTTTAGAGCGGTTTTCCCACTGTCATAACGGTTACATAACCGTGTGATTTCCCACTAAAATTATCTACAACATTTCTTTTACTTTCCACCAAGGCTGTGGGCGCGTTCTCGTATGATCAGTTGGCACTCTGTACCAATTATACTCGTAACTGATATAATTGTGTGCGATTTGAATGTAGAATTCCGGGTCTCCCAATTTCGTACTCATATCGTGTGTCTGTACTGCTGAGGTAAGTTTGGTGCTGTGGGACGTTTCGTCAGTTCATCTAGTGGTGCCTAAATTAGCTTACTTTTATTGCGGTACGAAGAGTTAAATCAACTCTCTCACGCTAATGATACTGTGATGGAAGAATTGACGAGGCAAGGTTAAGGTCTGGTGTTCTACGATGTAGGGAATTTTCACTATATATTGCATATATATAAGGACTGTTTTGCAAGAAATGTGCCGTATAAATATGTAGCTGGTCTGTTTCATTTCCGGATTAGGTGCGTGCTGCAGGAAGAAGGAGTGAAATCATAATGAATGAATGCTTTGCAAAACACTTGATACAGTTAAATGTGTATAAAAGTTTTTGAATCGCATCATTTAGGTAAGTACCATGTTACAAATAACCTGGTAACGTGCAGCATATTTGTGTTTCTCATGGCTCGACAGCCGTATTGGGCGTAAGACTCCTCCACAGCGGGTCTCGAGATCATATTTAGTTAGACACACCATACTTGGTAGGACTCCTCTAGACGAGTGATCGGCCCGTCGCAGAGACCTCTACCTGACAACACACAACACTCACTAGAGACAGACATTGATGCCCTCGGCGGGATTCGAACCCGCGTTTCCAGCAAGTAAGCGGCCACAGACTGACGCCTTAGACCGCACTGCTCCTGGGAACGGCGTATCACAAAATAACGTATCCTATATACCAAGGTAGCGCATTACGCACACAGTTTCTTGATTTGCATAGTTCTCCCTTCCTCCTCCAGGCGCAGTGTTAAATATAGTGGAATAGTGAGTAAGTCCTTGTCAGAAACGTGTCCCAATGCAGTAGATGTTGGGATGGACGAGGGTGTGGAAGACAACACTCGGAACGACGTGTCCTCATTATGTAGGTGAGTGACCTAAACTCTATCCCTAATGTCAACTGTGTGTAGCGCCTCATTTAACCGCAAAATATCTTCGTCTTCCCTACGGAATGCATTCTTGAGATTCGTACGAGACATGAGTCCTAAAATAAAGAGTCGTCACTTTCCAAAACAGAGCTAACCCACCTTTTCCGTACTGCAGTGTGTTTGCTTTGAGATAGACACTGAAATTTTAAATAATGTTTTGATGAACATTCGATTTCAAAGCTTAAGGCGGAGTAGGAACACTGGTCGAAATATCTTGTAGTACATATACGTCTCATAGTTCGACAAAATCCAAAATGTTATTGGTATAATGGAATGACCTTTAATATCTGAATGCCGAAACATGTAGTCAAATTTACACATAAAACTTTTATGAGTTCATGGAATAATAAGGGGCTACGGTTTTGAAATTTTGAGGTCCAAGACCCCGGCGAAGGAGATTTTCCGCACCCATTTATACAGACCTTGAAGCCCACCCAGCATCCTGTAGAATGGGTAACGAAAAGCGGCCGGGGCGTGGCCTTCAACGTGCACTTCCTTTAAGTGCCGAGGTCAAAGAAAATGTAGATCTGTATATTTACTCCCCCTGTATGCCTTTATGATATGTAATAGGTTGAATTTCACTTTCTAGTAAGAAACGTTGCGTCAAAGCAGTCTTTTTTTGGTTAGTTTGAAATAACCTTGTTTTCACAAACCCACATAAGGAATAATGATCATTCGGAATACCGCACGATTAAATGAAGAGTTTGTGTGAACTTAACATCTCTCACAATAGTAAACCATATTATGTTAGATGAAGAGTCTGTGTGAACTTAACATCTCTCATAGTAATAAAGTACATTGTACGAGTATTTTTGCTCTGAAATGTCTTAAGTCTGACAACTAAATTCAGCAATGACGATGACAATTACGTAAGGTCTGATGAAATATAACCTCCAACTTCAAAGCAGAGGAATACTAATGCAGGGAACTTGATAATCTCGCAAATGGAATTCCTAGGAATTGTCTACTTAGTTTTCACTATGCCAACTCGTACTTTTCTCCGCCATGAACCATGTTTAATCGGATAATCAAAATCGGCTTACGTGGAGGATGCTGTCTTGTAGTTAAACGTGCAGCCTAGAGAATCAGCAGCAGACGCACATGTATCTCTTTATTTCCTTTATTAATATCCGGCAATGTGAAACTTATACGAAATGCAGTCACAGAATGTGTTGCCTGAAGCAAATGAGTACAATATGTTAGGAACTCTATAATGTGACGTAGTAAGTTTTCTATGCATTGTAGTTATGTAGGGATTCTTGTGGTCTGAACTGACGAGAGGAACGCCCGACTTTTACATTTGATTGCGCGCTAACAGGAGGGAAAAGGACCTGACTACAGATGCCATCTGTATCAGAAACCAGACTTTAGCGAGGCATTTTAATGGAGTTAGGCCTAATAATACAAAGCCGCTCTTTTGTGTGGAAGTCAATTGGTATGTAGCTGTCTTGCAAAATTGTCCCTCGGTTGGGATTTGTGTAGAGTTCATTTTGAGTAATTGGTAGAGCCTTCAATTGATTATGGTGAGCCGTACCGGCTCTAGGTCAAGCCATGACCTTGCTCCTGGCAAGGGAGAACTGGTTATTTCCTCCCCTGTCCCTTTCCCCGAGGCTATCATCGCGGGCTATTGGCCGGCCGCGCGGAAGAGAAAGGGAGGGTGTTTTCCCCCGAGTTTTCTTTATACGATTTATTTTTGATGTAAATTACTTGACGACAACTCCTTCGGAACTTCAAGTCATCTCCATTGGGCCGCCCGAGAGCAGGAGCTCCGTCTTTGATCGTTCCTGATAGGGCTACGCAGACGCATGGGACATGTACGCAGGTAAAGTTTGTCTTGGCCTCTTTTGTTCCAAATGAAGTTTCGTGTTTGTGAGTCGGGACATATCCCGACGTCCGCGTAGCGCTTCACGTGGTACAAGGGGGTTTGGTGCAGTCTAACCGCCCCGTAAGTTTTGGTTACGTTATTTTTCTGTAATTCATAAAGCAATGTCTTGCCGTTCGTACTGGATTTTATGTACGTCATGTTTGGCATGTTGACTGCTGGAGCTGGCCGATCGTGTTCTTTGTTGCGTATGTATGTTTTGACTGGCGAATGTAAAGTATTCTGTAGTGTGTCTGCCGGAGCGTTGTTTGTACTGTTATAATTGTACTGTTTTCTTATGTATTGTACGCTGTTTCCCAGTGGCAGACTGATGCCGAGTCAATGATTTATGTAAGATTGTATTTGTTACGTGCATTACGATCGGCGCAGCGAGAAGTTCATGTTTGCTTTCGATGTTACTATCTTTTGTATTATATTGTTAATTATCTTTTGCTTATCTTATTCTCTGTCAAGTTAATAATACTATCACTTGGTAAACTTCTTGTGTCTTTTGCATTGTATATACTGACCATTTACCACAAGGCCCCCACTAATCAGGATTCGATCGCCTAAAGTACCGAGGGCGAAACTAGTGCCAGGCCTCGGATCGATACCCAGAGTACCTTGTCGGTCGGTGGAGGCATCCGAGGGCTCAATGGATAAAAACTGAACTTGTTTGTTTGTGTGGAAGAATTAGAAGTCTAATGCATACGTAGGCTATTAATGCCATAAACGGTATTTTCTAAACATCGTGTAATCGTTAGCTTGTACATAGTTTTTACACTTTTTACTTGAGGCCAAAAATATAACATTGATTTGATGTATTTATAAAACTCTCATTAAAAACAATTTTTTGTTTATCTGTTGAAGATAGTTAAGGTAGAGGCGTAACTGAAGCATTGTATGTTATTTTGTGGACATTACATACCGCAAACCTGTTACTGTACATGTTTTGATTCATTTGCTGATTGCTGTTCAAACAAGAGAGTTCCAATCACTAACTATCCATAAACCCACTTAATCTCAAATAGAGGTATCGTAAATGTTGCGTATTGATTGACTGACAATCAAATAACGCAGTTGGTCCAGTTGAACTCGCCATTAATGTTTCACACAATAGTTTCACAACTGTACAGCAGAAGGATAGAGTGAGTGCTTTTACATCAAGTAGTGTGTCGGCTGGGCCGTGCTAGCCATTGAAGATTCTAAGTTTTAATCTCACCTAGATCTAGGGTGTAAGTGACAGCAGCAATGTATCTTACTTACATTCCGGGTGTGTCTGGTGAGAATCTGTTTGTTGGCGTGTTATTGTAATGGCATAAGATAGGAATTATTTCAAAGTTCTTGTATAATATTCTTTTAAGTTTCGTACACACATGAAGCTTTTAGGTTAGCTGCTTAAAATTCGTTCAACTTGTTGTAAGGTCCAGCCAGGCAATAATTTGAATTTATTTATTTATTTGAATTAATAATTTGGAAGCATTTCTTTGTTTAAAATAATAAACCCCAAGAGTGATCTAAAGAGATCGAATTACGTAAACACTTCTTATAATTTGCTATCAGATCTGTCAGTAAGCACAGGGATGATTGCTGACCGTTACTGGCGTCCCTTACATTTTACAGACGCTCCTAGCCCCTGCATTAATTAGAGCTCAAAACAAAGCATGTGTAGTCCTGGTCTTACGACTCAAGTTCCCTAGAGTGGAATCAACGGCTACTGCATTGTAACGTAGAAGGGAAGCTCTTGCTACATGTTTCAGCTGTCGCATTTTCACACACTGCTTCAACAGGGGCCCAATTTCCTTCTGCTTTCAGAGTATACCCATTGTGCAGACACCGTGTATTAATGGAGGATTCTATAATAGTATATAAATAATGAGATGACGTAGTTCTTTTTACCTGAGATTTCTGCGTTTAAATGCGACGCTAGTACTAAATTGGGCTGGTATTTGATTCTTCACTCCTTGTCTCCCAGAAATATAGAAGTTACTTGAAAATTCTCTCTCTCTCTCTCTCTCTATATATATATATATAATTCCGTGTTCATTACGGCTTACACAAGTCGTGGCATTGTTAAGGTACAGAAAAACTGAATTATCCTGCCTTACCGACAGTAACAGGGAAATCTTTCAAAAATTTTTCACTCTGTTCCATCTAATAACATATAGGTGACCTCGATACTTCTTTCGTTGTAGTGGCTAGCCTGCAAGCAAAATACCAAGAAATTTTGCTCCGATTTGGCCCCGATACCTCAGTCGTTGTAGTGGCTAGCCTGCAGGCAAAATGGCCAAGAAAGTTTGCTCCGATTTGGCCCCCATACCTTAGACGTTGTAGTGGCTAGCCTGCAAGCAAAATGACCAAGAATGTTTTTTTTTTCGATTTTAGGCAGAAGTAAGAGATTGGTTTTTTTCATTCGATCTACCCTCTGACCCATACTTTGTTATATCAAGCCTCCTATAGAATTGTTGTCGGGACCCTTTCGCTGGGAATAAAGCGGCTGGGGCGTGATGCTGACCCATCACGTCAATCTAGCGCCGAAGTTAAGAACGTGCACAGTTATAGCTCTACTTTTCTGCACGTCTTCAAGTGGCGGTACATAATTAGGCACAGAGACTACTTTTCCTCTACCTACTACCTTCGATTAACCGTCTAATTTACGAATTATTTAGAAGTAGTTTTCAGTCACCATCATCACGACTACCGATTTATCAGACGGGCTACACAGCTACATGTTTCGACAACTAGGTGGTCCCATATGGAGTCCGCGGTGACGCAGTTGGTTGAGGCACTGTGTTACAAGCCGGAGTTCGTTTCCAGATGGTGTCCTTGGGATTTTTCATTGACTTAATCTTTCCAGCCGCACTGTGGCTCTGCTGTCGACTCCGCCCCTAACAGAAATAAGTACCGGCAGAATCTCCTGAGGGTAAAGGCGTCCGGTGCGTAGGGCTGGCAATCTTCCCACATTCATGTGGCAGCCTAAACCTCCTGGGGCCGTAAAGAGCCTGTCCAGGCCTGTAATGAGATAGAAGTTCACATAGACTTGTAACTGGTCTGACAAAACACAAATATTCTTGTTAATGGTGACTGATAAATAACTTGTATTATATACAGCACAACGAGATGTTCAGTGTGAAAAAGAAACTAACTAACTAGCTAGTTAAATAATTAAATAACTAAGAAACAAAGAAACTAACTTAAGTACATACTAAGTAATAAACAACAACTAACTTACTAACACCTTTTTTACTACTAAGTGGACACTTTCCAAGAGATTTCTCTATGGCAAAATTGTTTCGTCTATTTGTGTCTCCCAGCATTACTGTTGACCTATATACTTTTAACCTTCGTGAATTCTTAGCAGCATTAGAAGGATATATATCGCGAAGGCCTTCGCTGTGTGTAAGTATGCAGTCGATATAGAATTTATCTGAACCGTATTTTATGTTCCTTTGGTGTGTAATTGTTCCCTCGGCTTAATAAGGATTGTACATAGTAAAAAACTGTGAAGGGAACATTAAATGCTATGTTGCGGGATTTCAGTAGGTCGGACCCAATCAAGCTGTTTGATATACCATCGGTTGGGTCGGATATGGAGTCTTCATAATCGATAAGCGGATTAGAACTGAGCCAGATCTCAGAGGACGGAATTAATCCCTCTGGGCCGGCATAATAGCATTTCAACACTGTGTAGATGAAATTCTCGTTATGCTACACATGTAACTGGCTATCAGTAACTGTAAACATGGTAGTGGTAGTAGTAGTTGTAATGGCAGTAGTGTTAGTGGTAGTCGTGATGATGGTGGTGGTGGTGGTGGTGGTAGTAGTGGAAGGAAATGAGTGGAAGGAAGTGAAATGAAGCACTGTAGACTTCAGTGCCCCAAATGATGTACAGTAATGGAACCTGGAAAAAGTGTGATGTGTTGGGGTAACACTTAATTTTGTATAAGATAAACCAACAAACTGACGCCCATACGAAATTTTCTTTTCGTTGGCTGTCTGATGGAGATAACTAACGATTCAGTGCAGGTAGGTTTGAATTGTGGTAGGGAGATAAGACTATAAACATGCCTACCTTTGTATGTGAAGTTTTCTTTGTATTTTGAAAATTCACGACTTGGCGGGAAGCAAAATTTTGGGATTCGATCCGAAAAGTTTAATATGTGTGTCGAATTTCTCCTTATATACTAGACTGTTTAAAAACTAAAAGTGCTATAATTAGCGATAATAATAATAATAATGTAATATGTATTCAGGGCCATAAATTTGTGCAGTGTGAAAATGTTGCCATTTGAGCTGTGGTAGGAAAATCATGTTCATAGTGTGCACTTATGTTAAAAGAAGTTATAGTGTGTTACACTTTCAGGCCAGTGTGTGGTGTTGTGTGAGAAATTTGAGGGTTTTGAGGCTGTGAAGATTCAAATTGTGGTCGTCTGTGTCAGGGATGCACAAATTTTCTAAAAAAAAAACGGGGAGCAAGGCACCAGGAAGGTGACGTGAAGCGACTTCCATGCTGAGAGCCCCAAAATTTTAGACACTAACCATAAATAATTTACAAATGGGTATAAACGAATGTCGACGTAACTGTTTGTTTATATTACTGTCAGTTCCAATAAATACAATAGCGACATTTTGCGACCCATATTTCGGTCATCTTCAGGCCAATATGGGTCGAAATATTTCGTCATTGCATTTCTAAGAACTGATAGTAATACTTATAAAACAGTTGTTGTGTCGTCAGTGACACGCTTATTTGTATTACTGTAACAAACAATGGGATGTCTAAGTTAAAATAAGCGTCATTCAGTTGCCACGGAGATAGTGCTCACCGGATTTGTGCACCTTTATTCTTTGTAATGACATCATTTGATCTGATATATGGTTAACACAGCACTTTTGAGAAAGCTGCTGCTGTCTGCAGTTTTATCTGAAAAGTTCCTTTTGTTGTCACCGGCCACACTACGCGATACGAGAAAACGAAGTACTCAAATGTTAATTTTGCTGCTTTGGATTGTTTTACAATTTTTTTACCATCACCCCTAGCCTTTCTTGGACTTTAATCCGCACGGGCTAATTGAGTTTATCCGAGTTGATGTATTTCAGTGTGTAAACACGATGCGTATCTTACATTTAACTCAACAATGTGTGAAATGCTTTTAAAAAGTCCAGCAAATGCACTTTGATGTGCGAATGTAACTTTATTACATAGTAATCCCCAACGTGTTTCGACTACTAATGTGGCCGTCCTTAGGGTGATGGGAAAGAGAATAAGTATACAGTTATAATGTGTCGATTTTTAAAAACGTTTTACAAATGATTAAAGCACGGAACGTGGAACATAAAAAACTGATAACTTAACATGTCTAACGCAACTGAATATACGGTGAGGTATGCTACAACAGACGTAATTGGTTCTAGAACCTCGTTCGTTATGGCATCTTTTCGTTCTAGCCTACTTTGAAATATATGTATTTAGGGGTAGTCCGTTCCAGGTCCACAGCCTAGAGCAAAGTCACCATCCAACACAACCATTTAAACAGGAAAAATATTTAACAAAATAAAAAATATAAGCACAAAAATAATATAAAATTAATTTAACTTTTGTACACTGTACAAATAAGCAGATAATGGAACTAAACTGATAACTGAACCTTACAAATGATAACAAAGATGATTATTGACGCTCTGATCAAAGCGGGAAAGCCCGACACGTCATCCACATGCGCGTGCTACGTCGGTCGTTAGTATTCCTCCGCGTTCGTTTTACTATCTGTGTTCGTTGTAGCATCCTGATTTTATTCATAAAAACTGTTCGTTGTAGCATTAATTCATTGTAGCACCGTTCATTATAGCATATCCCACTATATTTGATCATTATTATTATTATTATTAATTTGCATATTAACACAAACGTTTTATTAGGTGTTAATTATTTCCAAGTTTTGTGTTTTTGTACCGTGCATTGTGACAAATTTATGTAACGCAAACCAACAAAATGCACACGTTTCAAATTAATGATTTAATTCCATTCTTGGTGTCTTCTGCACGTTGCGAACATCATGTGTTCATCATCAGGAAGACCATTTGTACATGCAGTTTTTATGGTAAGTTTTTCATGCATTTATGTAAGCAGCCTAGCAGGTGGAAGGTTGTGCTTGCTATCAAGTAGAACCTTCCACCTGCTAGACTGATGATGAACCATTGATGTGGCGAAACAAGTAGAAGATACCAAGAATTGAATTAAACCATTAATTTGGAAAGTGTGCATTTTGTTGGTTTAAGTTACATAATTATTCACCAGTTTTATACTTGTTGAATATAACAATCGAGCATTTGGTGGCCTAATACAACAGTACAATGTCGTTAATATTAATGCTTGCAGGTATATAGAGCCTGAGCCTGTTTCTCTTATCTGCTAACCTCAATCATTTTTCCTAACATCATTTCTAATGTTAGCCTTCAGTTTATTTGAATTACATGAAATAAAGTGAAATGCCAACTTGATGCAACTAGGTGATGTTATTGATGTATTCTTAGCTCGACATGTTTCGGGTACATACGCCCATAATCAGGAGCATTAGATGTTGAGTTGCAGCATATGGCTTTCTGCACCGAGTTTTTGGATGGGTGGTGGTCTTGAGAACCGCTGCGTAGGTCGTGTGTACGGTGCGGATGGTGCCGCGCACGTAATGTTCGCGTGTGTTTATACCTCCACGGCTATCCTAACAGCCTTATGAAGTGTCATTTGAAAAGAACGCTTTTGCTGTGAAATAATGTCGTTGTCAACAGTAAAATGTACTTAGGTCTTCAAGCGAAATGCCCGATTTTAACAAAATTTGTACTTTCTAAATAGACTGCCATAAAAGTTCTCAATACCAATTTGACTTTCAGGTGACCATGCATCGTGATAAATTCTTGTAATAAAACCAACTAGATGCAATAATTTCTCAAATTTATTTTTGGAATAAAACTCTATATATTTCGGACGGTTCCTCTGTCCATCATCAGGAGTTTTTCACTGTACACACAGCAATGGTATATGTCATACAGGTTTGCTGATAGCTTGCGAGCAGGATCAGGACGGAACTGAGCTAATAGTCACCTTTCGTGACTACGCGAACGCGCCTAAAATTTATTGTATCTTATTGTCCCATTTTGCCTAGGTTTGTCACCATTTTATTTTCCAGAAATTGTTCAGTTCTGTGCTAATTATTTTATGTAAATTGGTTGCGTTATGGACAACATTGTCCTTACTTAGAAACATACGTTTTACGTTATGAGAAAGACCCTTTGAAGTCACACTGCTGTCCTGTCTAATTACGATCACCGAACCTCATTATCAAGCGGGGGTCACTAGTCCTTCTTGTTCGGGAGGCGCCGGGTTCGAATATTAGCCCGGAGATGCTTGTCCTCACTGAGATCTTCATGGATTTTTTAAAATCCCGGAAGACAAATGTTGTGATGATAATTCAAGTTATGCCATGGTCGCTTCCTTCCGCATCTTTTCCAATTCAGCATTAATGATCATCCCACTAATGTTTCTGTCAGAATGGCGTGAATTTCCTTCGGCGTCTTGCCGTGCAGGAAAAAAAAAACTTGATGACAGCTCGCGTCTCCATGTTGTTGAAATCGCGCGCGTCGCCTGACATGCTTCCTTTCAGCCTCTGTAACAAGAAAAGACTTGCATTTCGGCACATGAACAGACTCCTCTTTCCAACGACACTATCGATTCCGTCCCACGACATCGGGAAGTATGTCGGGGTAAGGACCTATCAGCACCCCCTCGTATAATTCGAACCATTATTGGCCTACGGTGTGTCTCAAAACGTACGAATTTCCGTAAAGAAATTATGATGTGATTTTTTAGGCTTTCACAGAAGTGTCGTTGAGGTTTTTATTTCTTGTGGAATGTGACGCCGCGCCACTGTTCTTTCCCCCATCACGCTGTCCCGAAACGTCGGTGCACCAACCACTCAGTGACTCGGCGCCACGTCACAGGAGTACATAGACCGCAGGTAATGATGTAATATTTTCTTTAGAAGATGTCATGCTGATGGTGGACATCAGGTATCTGAGTACAGGTGTCTATTTTATTGTGTCCGTGAGCACAGCGCTTTTCAGGGGATAACCCGGCGGATGCAACCTTTCATTGAGATAAGTCTTGAATGCTCAGAAACGGAATAAATGGACAGCCTGTATTAATGAAGTTTATGGGTTCACAATTTATTTATTTCTATATTTATATTTATTTATATTCCTTGCCCAATATTGTTCGGTGATGAATCAAGAAGAATGAATGGGCGGGACATGTAGCACATATGAAGGAGAAGAAAGGTATATACAGGGTTTTGGTGGGGAAACCTGAGGTAAAGAGACCACTTAGGAGACCTAGGCGTAAATGGGAGGATAATATTAGGTGGATCTTCAGGAAGTGGGACGTGGGTACATGGACTGGATCGAGCTGGCTCAGGATAGGGACAGGTGGCGGGCACTTGTGAATGCGGTAATGATCCTTCGGGTTCCATAAAATGCGGGGAATTTCTTGACTAGCTGAGAACCGGTTAGCTTCTCAAGATGGACTCTGCTTCATGCAGTAAGTAATTATATTCTTTATTTAGTGTGTCCGGCAACGAAAGCAGAAATAATATATAACCTCTTATGAAATTAACAATTACATGCGTGTATACAATGTGTACTGAATTCTTGCACACCCTTTCAGATTTTATATCGTCTTGCCTGCGAAGTGTTGGAGACGCCTCTCAGAAATGAAGGCTGAGTTGTGTAAGCAGTATACGCTACCAAATTAAATATTACAATTAATTTTGTAGCCGTACTTAATATATGTAGGTTGTAAAAAAGTGATTCGCTCCGTGGCATGCCCAGTGAAGGGTTAGGTTCAAGACTACAATGACAAAGTTCCTATTACTGCAATAAAAGCCGACCAAACCCCCTGCTTAGTGGTTTTGTCGCAGCGTGGCCCTAGGAAGCGCGGTGTCTGTCATGATAGGGAAAAAACATAAGGATAACGGAGCTTTAGGAATTCACTTTTTTAATGGGTTATTAAAAACTGAAATTGAGCATAACTTTTAAACTTAAATATTCTCCTTAGTGCCACAGCACAGCTGGGGTGCTACACAATGATGTTAAACACAATCCAGATACGGCATGTGTTTGTAATCAGGGTAGTCGCTATGTGAGCCACGTGGCTCCCACTCGGAACCCCGTGCCTGCATCTAAGTTTATATGTTCCAGACTTCACTTCGAGTAATTAATTGTTACTGTTATTACGGTACTTATGCAGTAATCACGACAAGAGTGACTTCGTTCGTCAGTTTTACAGGGTTGGCTCAAAACTTAACAGGAGTCCAAGGTTTTAATTCGCCAGAAGAAATAGTTGCATATTCTTATGTGTGTCATACATACGTTCAACGCATATTGTGAAAAATAACGAATTGATCTGTTTACCCAAATGCCAGTCCATCCATCCATCCACCCATCCTTCCATCAATTATTTATATGTGTGTGTTTGTGATAGGAGATAGTCTGCGTTCGCTTACGTATTATATTCATTCGCACTTAATACAGGGTTATTCGAAATGATTGTCGGGGTTTTAACAACTTGTCATTCGCAATACACTTGAGATAGGAGTATATGCATTTTTTTATTTAATAGAACATATAGAGAACCTGTAAGGTATGTAACAAAAACTTGGAGTGTTGTTATATTAAATAAAAAAATACATATACTCTTATCTCAAGTGTATTGTGTATGACAAGTTGTTACGTAAAACTCCGACAGTCATTTCGAATAACCCTGTATTTCTTGTCACTTTTTTTCACATCATAGAAATTTCCACTTATTTAACCTTTACCCTGCTAACGTGGAGAATATGATGAGCTCCTAATAATGCCAGCAAATGGTAGATGGGATTTAGCTCGGCGTTTAAAGGGTTAAAACAGACGGAATTTCTATTGCGCGATAGCTAGCTTCCTCCTCGGCGTAAGTGAGAGCTGCTCTTTATTTTTTTCAATTTCACGCAGCGTAGGATGACAGTTTATTACCGACGTATCGGGGTAACCTGTCGGCCCCATCTTCAAAAAGCTAAGCCGTCCAAGAAGATGGGTCCGGTAGGTAGGTAGCCCCGAAACGTCCGTATTTACTACCATTCCACGCTGCGTAAAATCCATAAAGAGCACAGATCTCGGAACTTGCGTTTTGGAATCTGTTACCTGTAGCTTAATTTATTGTTTTGATGCAAAATTGAGGGACCTGGTGAGAGTGAAGGATGAGAGTGCGAAAGAAAGTGTTCACATTTCAATTAAACGACGTTTGTAACAGTATTAGGATACTGAGAGTTGCATCTATCTTGTATGTGTGGGCGGGATTTCTAGTGCTTTCAATACATGGCGTATATTTAACGATAAACAGTTACAATATTTTTCAATATGTACAGTACACTGCAAATGCTTTGTTGCTGGCTTCGACGTATTGAATTTATATCGGTCTCAAACTTCGTCGAAGCCGAATATATGTAAGTGTGTGTGTGTGTACACATAAGTAATATATATGTGTATATATATAGGGTTATTCGAAATGATTGTCGGGGTTTTAACAACTTGTCATACACAATACACTTGAGATAGGAGTGTATGTGTTTTTTTTATTTAATAGAACAAGGTAAAGGTAAATCAGTCCCATTACAGGCATGGAAGGGCCCAGAGGGTTCCAGGAAGTTAAGGTTCCCAGATTTCGTGACAACGGCACAGGATGGTGGTAGGTTGTCAGCCTTACGCACCGGCCGCCTTTACCCCCG
>Ga0123354_10005042_pt1 | contig 19030 bp, 5 predicted proteins | sample TergutLab28metaG_2_FD_97872 | JGI IMG/M metagenome (GOLD analysis project Ga0123354, IMG submission 97872) | Labiotermes labralis P4 segment gut microbial communities from Petit-Saut dam, French Guiana - Lab288 P4 | ecosystem: Host-associated > Arthropoda: Insects > Digestive system > Gut ...
CTGCAACGGATATAACAACAGGTGAGTTCTTGAGAAATGACTTATTTCAGTATAACAAAATTTCACTATAACAAATTAATTTCTGAGGTCCCCAAAATTTCGTTATACTGGTATTCTACTGTACAAATGACAAAATGATGAGAATAGTAATGCTTGATTCTGAGAATGTGGTGCACTTTCATGTCTTTAATCATAAGTATCTTCATTATCATCTGCCTCTCATTATGTTATATATAAATGTACCTGTTTGTACACATTTTCACAAAACTGTGAAACACAACCATTAGCTATGTCATTTCTCTCGGACCATCTGTCTGCATGGAACAACTCGGCTCCCACTTGACAGATGTTCATGAAATTTGAAATTTCAGAATTTATCAAAAATCTTTTGAGAAAATTTGACTTTCATTACAATCCAGTGAGAACAGGGCACTTGACATGAAAATCTATGTACATTTATTACATCTGGCTCAATTCCTCTTAGAATTATACATGTTTTGTATAAAAGTAGTCTAGTAAATCAAAACATATTTTACAATGAATAATCTGTTTTCTGAAAAACATGCCACTGATGAGACAATGTGGAAAAACATGGTAGAGCCAGACAAGTAACAGATGACAATACAATATGGTGCAGAAAATTGTGTTCAGCATGCCAGATAACTATGGCATTAACAGAAGACACACACAAAATAATATTTAATACTTATTACTGTTCAGAGCAATATGAAATATTTTCCAGCTTAACTATGATGTACAGGGAACTCGTTTTGCAAATCCATGGAAACAACAAATACTTTTATACAGCAGACAGCCATATTAACACCAACAATAAAAATGAAACTACTGGTGTGTTTCCACAGCAACATATTTAACTCCAATGTGCGACAAAGTAACACAGTATGTACGCTGTCTGTCTTGTTTTATTCTGCACTGAAGTATGCAGGTCATCACTGTATATATGTCACCCCAAGACCCATATCCCAAAGACTTTCTGTCCCTCCTAAAACTGCAGTTTTGTGTGCAGCAATTTAAAAACTAGAATATAGCAAGGGACTGTGGTATTGATTTATTTACATCACTGCATATAACAAATGACATTGCAGTTAACTTTATATCGTTGCATCAATTAACGCTATTAGTTCAGTTCAGTTTTGTTCACATTCAAGCGTTCTAAAGAAGATACTACAATGGACCTTGAGATACAGAAAAAGTCAAGGTCATATATATATATTATTATACATGCATATATGAATATACTGTTATCAAAGATATAACACTGTCATATAATGGTTAAAAAAATAAAGAAAACAATACAGAAATATAAAACAGCATCTATTATTAAAAATACAAATAACATACCTTGAATATAGCAAAGTAAAGCAACAAAATAAGATTTATCTTATGAATAAAATGTACTATGTATTATTGTATTGGAAATACTCCTCCAATGTATAAAAAGAATTAGAATAATGAAAATTTATTAAAAGAAGTTTCAATTCCTGATTGTTATAGGAGATGTAATTTATATATGTAAAGGTAAAGAAATCCAATTACAGGCCTGGACATGCCCTGAGAGTTCCAGGAGTTTGAGACTCTGAGATTTCAAGATAATCAGCACATGATAGTGGTAAGGTTGTCAGCCCTACACACCAGCTGCCTTTACCCCCCAGGAAATATTCCTGGTACTCATTTCTGTTAGAGGCTGAGTCAACCTGAAGCCCATAGTGTGATCGGAACGATTATGTCAATGAAAAATTCCAATGACATTATCCGATATCAAACCCATGACCTTCTGGCTTGTAGTGCAGTGCCTCAACCAACTGTGCCACCACATACATTATATAAGTAGGTAAACTATTAAAAACCTTAAGTCCCGTACGATAAGAATCTTTTCGATATAGAGACAAATTTGATATTGTTTGATGAATATTGAAGCCATATCTGGGTATTTCTGCCAGACATTTGAATTTGTAATATATTACTCACTATTAGTAATAACAAAGGATAGTAATGAGAATAAATATTGTGATATAAAAGTAAAAATATTTTAATTTTTTAACGAATTTCTGCATGAAGACCTATTGCTGTAATTAGTAATGATGCTATTGTTTTCTTAATCTGAATATATTAATACTGTATGGAAAATTACCCCAAAATATTATGCTGTATGTCATTAATGAGGGAAAATAGGCATAATATATCTTTATTAATGGTTCTTGTGACATCATTTGTTTTACTGTTCTAAAGGGACATCATGCTGTGCTTAGTTCAGGTATAATATGGTCTATATGACCTCTTTCCTTTCCTTTAAGTAATAAATTTATAACAATACATATTTATAAAACACATTTAAATACTGAAGTAACAAAATGTACAAGGAAGTAAAGAAGTACCTTCGGAGATGCCTGAACACCACGGATCAGTGACTGCAGATGAGCTGCTTTGTTGTTATTGTTGCTGCTGATGAGTGCAGGTGGAGACAAGGTGGGGAATGGACGGCTACGCTCCTTGCACTCAAGGCAATTGCGCACAGCACAAGTGCATACCTGTCACAGAGTTCAGTATTAATATTACTCCTCACACAGGCATACAGTGGAACAAGGACTTGTATGTTTCTGAAGGGACTATTTATAATAAATGTAAAAACAAGAAAATGGAGCTTTATGTAGATAATGAAACTAAATTCACTACATTAATTCTGAATTACATTCAAATATAATTTAGGTCAACTGCACTGCATTAAAAATGTATTCTCATTCAATTCTTATACTCTCTGAATTAAAGAGAGCTGTTGGTCCATTGCTCTCTGCTGAAACCCATACACCTTATTCTCGCTACTAATGAAGGCACCCACTCTGTTGTTATGTACATCGAGCTCCACGAATTACACAGTATTCGAGCCAACAAACTGCACAATCAATAATAAACAACCTCCTGTCACTGATGTTCCTCACACATGTTTCAAACTTTACAAGGTCATCATCAGGGGGTATATACAAAGGCATAAGCACAGCAAATTCTGTCAAGGAGGTGTGTGTGTGTGTGTGAAGTATTTCTCCACAGAGCCAATGCCCTCCAACACTGACAAAAGTGTTGATGGAGGTTCAATTCTAGTAAAGTGAAGTTCTGTGATGAAGAAAGAACCAGGTACCTGCACCACACACACATACACCAAATCATGCTGGTCTCTGACAGGATGCCACATGATGCATCATTCATCAAATGTCTGTGCATCATATTTTACTGCCCAAATGTAAACAACACGTTAGGTTTTCTTCTTATGTACATTAACTGAAAAATTTGTCCTAGTTCTTGGAAATGACTGTACAGAAGTCCACTGAAACATTTTCAGGTGTTGTTCACAGCATTCAGCCACGCTTTTGCTGCCTCCTCGAGGTATTGGCTTCTGAGACCATGATTTTCTTGCTGCATTACAGGTATTTATTTACTTGGTGTGGTTAGCAACCATCAGCACTACATTAATGTCTGCCTAATAAATTTTCCTGATCACATTCAAAATATTTTATTGGTATAATGAATGAACTGCAAACTGTTATTGCTACAGATGCTGTGTTACCTTTTCACTGTACTCATGGGAATTTGGCAATGTACACCACAGTTTGACCCAGCACAGTCTGTTTCAGCATGACAGAGTCCAATTTAGTGCCTTGTAATTGCACCCAAGATGTCACTTGTTTAAATTCTGAATTCAAGGGAAAAAACCTTGTCTTGCATTCAGGTAAGTACAATACTTGGAAGCTAGCAACAGGGTAATTTATGCTTAATTTGAAAATATAATGTAAGAACTTGGTAGAAAGCACATACATAAATTCCAGGAAAATACAGATTTATTCTGATGGAAGTTATGGCGAGACTGATGAGAACATGCACATAATCAAAGAAAACAAATATTCAAGGGATGCAAGATCCAAGTTTCACTGTATTGATACATACAAAAGCAACATCAAAGCAAAAACATTACTTTTTGACTCTTGTTAATAAACTTCCAACATGTTCAATCAAGAAAGTTCATAAGGTGGATACTGAGAGCTGACAAGTGAATTTCAATCACATATCATGAGAAGATACAATACCCTGACTTTAAGATGACATGCCCTGTATTATCCTTCTGCAATGAGTTTTATTTCTTTCAGAAAATTCATGTTGTTAAAATGACTGTCATTTCCACTTTTCATGTTAAAATGTCAGTAAACAGTTACTAGCACACTCACTGTTTCTACTTGTGTGTCAGTGCCTCAAGTGCTGTGACACTGATCATGATACATACCCACAATATTACCTTCTCATATTATATCTCTCACAAAGCGTACAGCAAGTACACTGTCATGTGTTCATGATATTTTACAATGCTCTGATGCTTCTTTTGGCAAACATTTTGAGTACTGCATTGTGAAGTATGTCTCCACACAATGGGTTCAAATCATACAAAAACCATCCCTTAATTGCTATGTGAACAAAGAAATACTCAGCCATTTTATGTTTGACCAAGACAAGAACACACATGTTCCCTAGTGCAGCTATGTCTGTAAACCGTAATCAGAAACACCTCCCTTAACTTAAAAAATTTCACTTGTTTATCTCCAGCCATGACAATTATTCCATTCATTCAACAAAACCAGGCTTTGACAAATTTATCAGCTTTATCACCTTTGGACCAGAGCCATGTGTGACACATACAGCTTCACCCTCTCTGGGTGTTTCATTTGCACAGAATTTTTAATTACACTCAACCACTGAGGAGTACATAATGTCCCCTGAGCAAGACTGGCCAACCAGTTGCAGAAAGCCCTATTTCATTGCCTGACCAACCACAGAAGTTGAAGATGCATCAATCAGAAATGTCACTTCAGGAACACAAAATAGGTAATGCAGCCAAGGACAGCTGTTCAGCATCAGACAGTTCTGGTCACAGGTTCAAGTGCAGTATTCACTATCCTGCATTGGGAGAACTAAGTTCTCCAGTGCTGTAGTCAACTTGAACTTAAAACCGTCCAGCTATAGCCACTCACTGGCCAAAATGTACATACTCATTTTACCACAGTGGATGTGACAAAGACCATGACAAGAAATCTATCGTCACATCGCAATATACTTCCACTATGCTGTTAAGTATGTATTGTGTTCCGCTTGTCCACATCCTCATCCAAACTACTACAAGGCATACTTTTAAGACCCCAGAACAGACCTTGCGCATCAAACATCACAGAGCTGCGCCTTGTACCTCAACTTGTCACTGATTCTACTTATCAAAATTAATTACCAGCACCCATCCCTAAAACATGAACCTAAGGTATCAGCAGCAGTCATGTCAGTGGTACAGCATCACAATAAGAAGCCAGCACCAAAAGTAACAGTATGCACTTTTCAAACCCACTAACAACATGAACATCACACTAATTAAATCATTCTACATAAGCATTCCTTTGTTGAATGACATGATGTGTCCACTCCCCAAGTAAACTGACTGCAAAATCCATTCAATGCGCTATATAGATTAGATTAGATTAGATTAGTAATTGGGTTCCTACCCTTACAGTCCCATACTCTGATCTGATGTTAAAGGAGCCCTGTTCCTTAACTAAAGTTCCAGATGGCCCCTATACTTAGATTCTGATATCCTCAGGGTACACGAAGAAGAAACCCAGATGTGCATGTCTGAGTGAAGCCAGGGCTTCACATTCACACAGAATGTGGACTGAACTTTCTTCCTCTATACCACACTTCCTGCAAGTGGGGTTGTTACTCAACCCCATTAAATAAAGATGTCTTCTCAGGGTGTTATTTCCAGTAAGAAGGTCAATAACAACCTTTGATTGTATCCTATTAAAGGACAAAAATCTGGCCTTTGTAGTTGTAATGGGGACTAAAATAAATTTTCAAGCCTATCTCTGTGTACTACTAGGACCATGCCACATTACCAAATGCTGGTTATCCACCCAGTGTTTAATCTTATATTTTTAATATTCTGCCTAGAGAGGTGTGCTAAGTAAGACATGAGCTTACCAGTCGGAGACACTGACGCAAAATACCACCACTTGACATGTTCTTTTCAGCCTCCAGTTCACCAAAATTGAGTGAACTGGCAAAGATGAGGACATCAGCCATGTTCACAAGTCGCTGCAGGAATGACACTGCAACCTCAATAGGCATTCCTTGTGTAGGCTCTATCACATCTAGTTCACTCTGGAAACAATTACATGCAAGCACTGAATCTTGTGTTGTTCATAACCCCAGTCTGAGAAATAATAACCCTACTACTGGCACTATCACCCACAGTCTTCCCACCTCTCTAGTAAGGTATATGCAACCTTTCTCTGAACTCATATAGCCCACTATCAGACTGCCACGTGCAGGAAATCTATCCACCTGGGTGCTCTTACTCACAGATGCCCAAGATGGATTGTGTGGTATCTTCAGGTGGGACTAAGACAGTGATTTCTTCAGGAATATTAAAATCTTATGGGTGTCACATATCAAGGTTACTAATTGAGTGGTGTCAATGACATGTCCTTTCATTAAGTGCCAGTAAATAATACCCAACATCTGAAGATTCTGATTTTAAAAGCAGTGTCTACACTGATGGCTAACTGATCAATATGCTAAGACACGCTGTGTCACGATAAGCTTATTTTAGAAAACTGTTTTTTTTATAATGTATATCAGCAACACACTGAAAACAATATTTAATAAACTCACCATTCTAAAGGATTTTGATTTTCAGTGATATTTCAGCTAACATACAGTTCGCTTTGACCAGTGATGCTAACTGGGAGGATAGATTCTTAAGAGGTGGTTGCTGCATGCGAATGGACTTTTGGTTCAGACACTCTGACTTCATGAAATTGGCCTTTCAATCTGACAATGTACATGCACATTTACTGTCATAATATCTATTAACTCCTTAACAAGTGAAACTCCATGACTCATATCAAACTGAATGACATGTTCTTTGCTTCAACAAAATAAGTACAGGTTTGGTCACTTCACATGAAATGTGTTACACTTGTTCAAAATTTTTCTTACTTGATTCAAAAGCCAAATTCAGCATCAAGTATATGTACCATTAATTAAATATAGCTAATTGAAGACAGTTATAACACTGTAACATTCTGCATAGTATATACACAGTGTGATCCATAAGTTTTAGGACTGATTTTTTTTTAAATAACAGAACTAGAGCAATCTATCAGCCAACCCACTAACTAAGTACTATCAACCAACATCCATTCACACACTAAGTTTCGTTTGTTTATCTTCGACAGTGTATGAGTTATAACTTGTCTTGTAAAGTCAGTTTTCTTTATACGTCATGGATGGCAGAAATGAACAGAGAGTTGCCATAAAATTTTGTTTCAAAGCCGGTCTATCTGCGACAGAAACACTAGTATTGGTGCAAAAGGCTAATGTGAATGAATTGATCACATGTTTTTAGGTGGTATTCTTGATTTTGAGATGGAGGGCAGCTGGTAGATGACGACGAGAGAGATGGCCATCCAAAATTGACTCAAACTGAGGTACAAATTGCTACTGTTGCTGATCTGGTCCAAAATGACCATCAAATTGCATCAAGAATGATAGCAGAATCTCAGAACATCCCCAAGACTGTAGTTCTTCAGATCTCAAGGAGGATTTGGGAAATAGAAAGTTGTGTGCACATTTTGCTCCACACTCCTTCACACCTGAGCCAAGGGAAGATTAAGTCACATCTTGCCAAGACATTATCGTGATGGGTGAGGCAGACAAAAATTTTTCTAACAAAATTATTATGGGAGATGAGCCCTGGTGTTTTGCCTATGACCCCAAAATAAACCGAAAGCGATCTGGATGGGTTGGTGAGACATCCTCTCGGCCAAAGAAACTGAAATTCCAAAGGTCCCGCGTTATCAACATGGTCTTGAGACCATGTTGATAATTTTTTTTTGACTCTCAAGGCGCAGTGCACAAAGAATTCGTACCAGAGGGAAAAACTGTAAATGCAAAATTTTATAAAGAAGTAATGGATCGCCTCCTGAAGCGCATTCAGCAGGTTTGTCCAGCTGCGTTCTGCTGTCGAGATTTTTTCTTGTGGCACAACAATGTGCCCACCCACAAAGCTGCAAGTGTTTGCTAATTTTTTACCCAAAAAAATGTTACAACCCTTTATGCCCTTTATGACCCCCCTGTACTCTCCAGATTTATCTCCACCAGACCATTTTCCGTTCCCCAAGTTGAAAATGAATTTAAAAGGACTGCACTTTGTGGATGTTGCTGAGATCCAAGAAGCCGTAACTGAAGAATTAAAGAAGGTCCAAAAAGAGGAATTTTCACAGCTTTTCAGGAACTGTACGACTGCGCAAAGGCCTGTATATATGCCAATGGAGCTTATTTTGAATTAAAAAAAAAAGTATGTGTCTTCCTCAGGTGTCTTCAATTTTTAAAAAAATCAGTCCTAAAACTATTGGACTGCACTGTGTATACACTTACGCACAAACATGGCCACAAGCAGCAAGATGCAACCTGGCAACCACAATCAATCCAAGGGCTGCAGATTGGATACCCATTCTTGAACTACTTTTTACAGCTGTTACATGCTATAGGATGAATGTCCAAACAGTTTGCTTATTTGGTAAAATATTTAGCATGTCTATACACAAGTTTTACTTTCAAAATTGTATTTAATTTCTTTAGGCACTTTGAGCAGACAAAATTAAGTTACATGCAAAGGGATTAAAATAGATACAAATACTCATGGGATCTCTGTGTCTATAAACATTTACCATATATGTGCTTATGTGTGACTATACAAAACATATGTACTTCTGTTTTCTGCAGCTATTAATAGCTTAGAGTTAGCACACAGTAACTTACATTTGGTGACGTAGCTGATGCAAGCAATGGCAGAAGACCTCCACATGCAATGATAAGATTGTCTGCCAACTGGGAGATCAAGTGGACTGTGTTCACTACAAAGATGGCATTCTCACTACTGTTGACAAAATCTAAAACTGATTTTGTAGAATGGCTGAAACAGACAGAGTTTAAAATTCTGAAACACTTTTGTAACAATTCCAACAAGTAGTATTAACCAAATGTACGATGGCATTTCTTTCATAATTTAGCCAATGAAAGATAAGAGGTCAGCTTACAAATGCAAATACAAAAAACCACTTTGTCAAGACATGAGTTTAGTGATCAGTAGCACAAAGCAATGAATGATTGTGGTGCCCATAAAATTGCTGTAAAGCAGCTACTGAGTGACAGGGAACAGAAGATACAGCATTACTGTGCAGTGGCCACTGTATGAAAAGAGGCAGTGGTTAGTGCACTGTACCATTACTACTCAGTGGCAATATGTGCAAACAGGAAGTGGTGAGGGCAATATTATGGTGCTCCACTTCTGTAGAACCATACAAATCATGTCTGATCACATGAAGAAGAAAGGACTTACTGCAACACAACATTCTAGATGAACTATATTGTTGTTTAGAGCCGTCACATATTGCTCAATTTCAAAAAGCTATGTTAGAATGTTTTAACCAGTATGGAGCACAAGAGACCCCTACAGCCAGAAAAAACTATGGTAAGCAGGAGCGCATGCACGCACACACACACGCAAGCACACATGCACACCCACCCACCCATGCAATGGAAATTGATGTATAGCTCCTCCAGGCAGGTAGCTTGGTTCAAGGAACGACAAAGCATTTGTATTACTGCTAACAACAAGAAAAATGATGTGGTGATGAATCAGCTAAGAGTGAATTTTAGACTGATGCTGAACAGATTATTTGAAAGTGCATCAACTTGGCTAATTTCTGTTTCTTTGTATATTTGTGTTAAGAATGTTGTATAGTTAGTGTAATGGTCCAACTATGAAACTAACTTTTAAATTTTCCTTAAAAAAGTTTTCCTCTTTAAGAAGTTATTTTTTTCTTTGGTCTGCAAAAAACTTACTATCCAGAAAACATAGTAACTGTTTTCCAGGGTTGAAATGTGGGTTGGTTGGCTGCTAGATATGTCCAGAGTTTTTGGACTATTATTTTTTTCTGTAGATTAATCAAGGGTTCATTGTTGCTTGCTTTTTTAGGCATAATGGAGTCTGTAGCATTACTACAGCACAATTATAAGACAGAAATTGATGACCACAGCCATGAATATCTTTACAAATGCCAGATGAATGAAATGTACTATGGAATACAAACAACTGTACTGTTGCAGTGTTACTTTCAACAAACAGGAAGTTATCTTTAGTTATTAATTAACACTGTGTACTCAGTTGCTGGAACAAAACTTGCATATGCATAGACAGGTCAAATGGACACCATATTGTCCATTACAGCACATAATGATAACCAACACATAAGTCAAGCATCCAATATTCTTATGAAATTTGCTAAGAAACATGGGTGCATTGCATAGTGTAAAACATTCATCTTGACAATGAACAATGGTGAACAAATTGCTAAATGTTTAAGCAGTAGTCTCCATTACAGCAGAGTTACTTCATACCTCCTCCAAACCTGAATGTCTGTCTCCAATGAGAATAACACATCTGAAAGCAGACGCTGGTGGATGTATGACCACTTGAATTCAGGAATACGAAATGGGGGTCTAGTTGGGCCAGGGCTGAACATGGGGCGTGATGAGCTCTGCACCATCTGACAGGACTTTGAGCGTTTTGATTCTGAAACACAATATAACTTTCTCTTCACACGTTCTATGGTCTTGTGAAAGATTCAATGCAAACACCATCAGAAATCAGAATGGGAGATGGGGAGCTGGTGAGTGCAAAGGGCCTCAAAACATTCATGAACTTAAAGAACATTGCTGAATTACAATAGCATTTTAAAGGCATGAAATGACAGCTATTCAGATTCTTACACAATATACACAGCATTGTGTTGTTTACCTCCCTACAAATAATATTTCTATAACAAACAAACACAGTGAATTTTTGTACAGGACATCCCATTGTGTTACAGAATTGAAAGACGATAATAATTTGTTTCGGTCTACAAAAACAATATTTTATTTACCTTACAGGCTACTAGTTTCAGTCATTAGACTATCATCAGGCCACCCACACATAAAATTTAAAATAGGTTACTAGTAGTGCACATTAAATTCAATCCCATGTGGCATGGAATTTATTTTTGTTTTTCAAACACAGTGAAATTTAGCCTTCATATATTCCACCCTCTTGAATCAGTGACACCAAATGAAGCCAAATACAACTTACCAAAGTGAAGAGGATCAACCTGAGTAGAGGTGGATGCACTGTGTGGTCTCTTCTGTGGAGAGTTTCTAGTGTGAGATGGAAGAAATACTGGTTCTCCATCTGCTTCTTCTGGGATCAGCTTTGACTCCACATTCACATCTTCATCCAATGTGCTGGATGTCACATCATGCAGAGCAAGTTCAGTTCTGTTTGGATCACAGTTTATGGCAGTTTCAGTAAAACCAGTACTAACAACATTTGGCACTTGAAAGGAATTGGTAGATTCTGGTTCACTGCTTGGACAACTGTCTGTAAACCTATCACACCGCTTTGCATCACCAATATCCACAAAGCTGTTGTTACTTTCACTTGATTCCACTACTTTCTCAGCATCATCTTCTGTCACATGCACCACTTCTTCCTGATGTCTGACTCTATTGGTAACACTTTCAATACCCTTACTCTGACACTGACTATCACTCCTATCCCCTCTTTCACCACTGTCTGACAGCTTCACATGCATGGCTTCAGGCTCCCCAGCAAGTCCTCCCTGACTCCTAGTTTTTGTTGCTTCAACACTAGTTGATTCATTCTCCCCACTGTCTCTGGCCAAGATCAGAACAGTTTCCTTTCCACTGGCCTTTTCTTCTATCAAACTATCATCACTGCACTTCACAACGTCACTGTCTCCCTCTGAAACAAGAAGTTTGCTTTCTTCAGGTTCCTTTTTTTCGGTGCTTGTTTCAGCAGTGTCTGTTGGTGTCAAGTACGCTTCTGAAGTGTCACTGTCCCCAACTTCACGTTCAATTTGAACTGTTACTTCATGGCTGACTAATGCCAAAGTTGTGACATCATTGTTTATGGTTTGGTCACCTTGCAGTTCAACACCTTTATTACAATTTTCAACAAGGATTTCATCTGTTTCTGCAGGATTATCAGCTTCAGATGCTGAACGATCCACTGGTGCAATGGTTTCAGCTTTATCTTTCAGGTGTTCATCTGCTGTACCATTAATTGAAGAATGTGCAGTGCTGCTCTTTTGCTTCTCTTTAACAGGTGAATCATCTTGATCAACAATGTCATCAGTTGGACACTCCTGCTCTGTGTCATCCCGTTTACCAGGTTCTTCCAATGATGTTTCCGGTGAATTATTTTCAACTTCAACATAATGTTCTGCATCATTTTCATTGGCTGTCTCTGAAGAAGCAGATTCAGCCTTCTCAATCTCAAGATCAGCACCTTGTTTGGATGGCATTTCTTCTGAAAGATTGTTGTAATAGTTTTCTTTAAGTACTTGCTTACTAGGTTCACTTACTGGTGTTTCTGGATAACCCTGTCCCTGGTCATTATCAGGTACAATTTGGTCCTCAGACACTAGCAGACCCTCCCCATGAACTTCTGCATCAGAGGTATGATCATCTTCAGGTGTAAGAGTTGAATCTGGTTTGCCCACTTCACTGTACAGGTTACAAGTACTTGAACCTATCGACACGATATCACTGGGCACTTTGTCTTCGTCTAGCCCTAGAAATCCATCTGTACCGCACTTATCCCCCAGTCCAATGGGAGATCCTAAATCACAGCTGCATGTCACTGAGCCTATCAAACCTCCTTGGTCAGCCTGCTGCTGCGACCCATGCACTGGGGGGCCACTGTCTTGGACTCCGAGGTTGCAACTACAGACAGTGGGACCTGCTGTATTTGGAGGCTGTGAATCCTGTAATGGCACTGCTGAACCTGTCCAAGATGTGATGGAAGGCCTCGTGTGGTAACCATTGGAATGCTGTTGATCCCAACCTGAAATAGTGCTGATTGGACGCTGCTGCCGGACTGCTGGATCTGTGATGTTATCTGATCGCTGTCGCTCGTAATGTTCGTACATCTGAGCAAACTGCAACTTGAATTCCTCGTACGATACCTGCAAGCATTTTCACTGTTCGAGACTTGGGCCAACACCACATTTAACTCAAACAGACATGCTGCTACTGAAACTGTGCGGTACCAGAGGCCAGTCTTGCAACTGGTCACAAAAGCTATCATCTTGCATGTGTCTGTTATGTGATTTTTTAACAATGCTTTCTAGGCCACAGATATGTAGCCAGACTGCACCGCGTTGCATCTCACAAATGTGTGATATGTAATGCTACAGCAGGCCAATTTCAACATTCACTGCATACACAGTTCAATACATAAATACAAAAATTACAACCTACCCAGAAATGTATAAATTATGAGACAGAATTCTGGATACTAAGCCAGAGAGGAAGGGCTCTACCAAATTTGGAACAAATTATAAAAGTACAAGTCATGTTTAAGTCTGACTAGTAGAAACAACGCAAAAAATTACTGGACAAAAAGGCAACACAGTGGAGAGGATAGAATATTAACAGCTGTGGAAATATGCAGACATGAACAGAATGGGAGATAAAAGATGGTTGAAACAACCGCACTGGTCATGATTACAAAATTTAGAACGCAAAACTAAGAGCAGAATGAATGAGAAACATAGATTCTATTATCATTCTGCTAATGTCTTATTCAGCAGCCACCTCATGACCACTTATAGGTAAAAAACTGGTTTGCAGATGGAACAGATTTTGACTAATAATCTGCTGTTCCCTGCTACATACATTTTACTGGGCAGAACGGGAGAAAACTGAATTACTGAGCAGGAGATGTACTTAAAAATCGAACTACAATATAAAAAAATCACATACAAATCTTTACAATTAATACACCTTAGAAGAAGATAATCCCTGGAATAATGTCTGGCTGATTCCAGGTTAAAAGTATCAGACACTGATCAAAAAAAAGGGCAGAAAAAGGTGTATGTTGTGGTTTTTCAGTATGACATAAATGTCCTTTTTCTCTCATACTGCACTAACCAGTGTGCGAAATGATTGCTTGGGTTTCTGCCCCTCCGTATTCCAGAGAGTACTGTGAACATAACTCATCCATCTCACAACCCACAGATAAAATTCCATATGGAAACACAAACTACAGCTACATGATGAAACACAACAATACACATGTTCAGTCTCCCCAGGATATCTCAAACACAGTAGCAGAATTATGTAACGAATATTTCTAGAACTGAAATGTCAAGAAGAAACAAACAAATTTAACAAGGATCACAAGCTAAGGTACATCAACATGATTACAGTGTTTCAAAACTCTGAGCATGGGTAAATGAATTCTTTGTTAATTGTGTACTTTCCATTTGCATATTTTAGCTTAAAAATGTGTGAAATATTTAATTCAAGCAGAAGCAGATGAGCATTTAAAATGAAAATGCCCTATCCATAAGAAAGTAAGTTGCAATTTAAAAGGCTGCATGCTAAAGGTTAACAGTGCATCATCAAAATCCACTTGGTATATCTTGAACAGTTACTCAAGCGTACTAAATGACTGGCTGTTAACTCATCCACCACTATGAGCAGTAGTAAGTCCTCTCTTAGATATAACTTCTGTTGATGCAGCCTCACGTCTTGCATTAAGTGCAGTTTCTCCTTCTCACAGTTACGCAACAAACACAGAGTGTTTGAAGAGAAAGCTAACAGAGGGATTTGTGTTGCCTGACCCATTACTGGCACCAGCATTAAGGTTTGTTAAAGAGAGGCCGAGGAGTTCAGTAAAACCATTTCTAAGAAAAGGCTTACTATTACTGTTTTTTATCCTGTCTGTCACCCAACATCAAGATCCAGTAATATCTCTCTTATTGATCATTAACTGTTATTGGTACATGCCACATTGCAGTGAGCCGTACCCATAGGGCGTCTCAAAGGTCGTTACCATGCGGAAACTTTACCGTGCGGACTTCGAGTCCTGTCATTCCCGTCCTTGGGCTGTCGTCCAGTGATTGGGTGCCGTGGGCAAGTGAAAGGACTAGGGGCGGTCACGTCGGTAAGATGGTTGGGGAAATAACTGACCCTGCACAGAAGAAAGACTTGTTCTCTGCTCTTCGCTTCGGAAACACGGTGCCAGCGACTGGAATGTTTAGAGGAATGGCCGGACGTTCAGCTGAAGAGGTTTCAAAGCAGCGAGACGTACGTGTTGGCAGTGGGGTCGACAGTTGGTATGAGCGTGAGTTAAATTCCTGTTTTGGGTATTGTTTTCATGGTAATTAAACATTTGGATCCTTTGGGTAGTTCATACTAAACATCAGCCCTGTGGGCCAGAGGCAAGCCCTCAGAGCCGCGTACCCTCATCACATGTCTGTGTGTGTCAGAGCGTAGTTTTCTGTACTAGGCTTTTGATCTGTTGCAGTATTAAGGAGAATGACTTGTGACCAGGCTGGTGAATAAGCGCCTGTTGTGACAGAGTAACTACTGATAAGTGGGCCGCGTGTTAGTCAGAGTTTGCGTAACGTTGAGCGAGAAAGCTCGCTTAGTGGAGGAGCCAAGCTGGTGTATGCTCCGGCAGTGCAGCGTACACTACGCAAAAGGGGCTACGAGCCCTCGCTAAGTTACTGTCAGTGTTAAGTGCTTCTGTACATGAATTTTATACATCGTAATGAGAGAGAGAGAGAGAGAGAGAGAGAGAGTGCTGATCATAAATGATAATACAATCATATTCGTACAATTGAAACTCATACATCTTTAGAGCCTCCAATTTTGTTCAGTGATATAAAGATGTGAAGCCATACTAGGCTGACACAATCTATCATGCAGAAATTCTTACAATTATGAAAGGAAGTTTTGCACGGCTGTACTGAGTTCTGATCTATCAACAAAATTCCCTCATAACAGCTCATACTTACTTATGGAATCCCATACTGTTGTCAGCATCATGTTTGATTCTGGATGCAATATTTACATTGCCACATGTAAATTTATCTGAACAAGCATCTGATTACAACAGACCTTCACCATATACAGTTAACGCAAACACGTTCTCTCTAACCTTTGAATGGACGATAGCCAGTGTATCAACCCACACTCGCCATCCACCATACTCATGCTTGATAGCGTGATGCAAAAGCATGCGAAACAGTGAGTACACCATGTCCGATATCTTCTGCTCCTCCGAGTTTTTTGGGTGGATGTACGCCATTGCTATTAACCACTCCTGTAGACATCACAAATATTCACACACTGAGTCAAACATATACAAAAAGTACAATTATAATGAGTAATAAATATACAAATGCATTAATATACGAACAGAGTTGGAAATGTCTAGTCAGTACAGTATATCTTACCTGACTTTGCTCTGGCATGTTCTGCTGGAGTTTGCATATCCCACAGATTCCGTCTGTGGTTACCACACAGAACAGACTGCACATTTGCTCATCTTTCAGCTATACAGTATGTCACCCACACCAACTACTTGTTGTGGTCATTATGGTGGAAAGGACACATGAGAATATAACTACCAAAAAGCTGAGTTCATAAACTCCTTACCAATCCACAATTGTGCTGATGGTGGTAACTGTGCTACTTGCATGATAAGTTTACAAAATTTAATTATGTTATTTAAATTATAAAATGGGGAAAAATCTCATTCCTTATGGTCTTGCAAAAGGCACATATCATCACAAATAAGCTGGTTACATAAACAGCAGTACAAACTTCAGAACATCACTGTATACAACACAAACTGTTACTGTACATACTGTAGCTACATTACATAATAAAATGTGCACACCTGCCACACAGACATCTGCAGGACTGTGCGCCGGTTCTCACGGTTGTTGTTGCAAAGCAATGTCATGTCAGACAGAAACAGCTTCTTCACATCCAGCAGTTGCTCCGTCTGTTTTGACTGCCTCACCAGCGTTGCCACCACTTTCAGAATCACTGCACAAAATGTAAAGTGAATAACCTGTTACTTCCAAGAATAATCAGAAGGTATAAAGCAATAATGAAATATGAAAAGAAATAAAATGATGTGCATTATATATTTTTGTAAAGTACAATAAACATATGGGCACAATGCTGGGCACTGAACCGAACAGAAAGGTATCAGCTGGCATTATCATAAATGCATTCCTGTATAGTATCTGAACTTATATTACCCAGTGTACAGACAGGAAGAGGGGAAAACACGTGCGCGCGCACACACAAGCACATGCACGCATGCGCACACACACTCCCCCCACCAGAGGTCACAAATTTCAGTATACAAAAAAAATTTCAAGGAAATTTTAAAAAAAAATTGTTGTGGTGGTATGGATGGGCGTAGCCAAATTAACTGGGTAATAAACTGGATGAGAGATGAAGAAATGGAATGATGACATCACACACATTTCAGTAATACAGAACTGATAAGAAGTTTGAAGGAACACAAGAGGGTAGACAGACTGTCATGAAGCAAGAGAGTAGGGAACTACAAAAACTGTAAAACCTCAAGAAAATGATGATGATTCATGAACAAGGACACTCACTTGGGTTCTCCAATCGGAAGTGTGACTCAGGTTCAGGGTGACGTGTGTACAGAATTTGCTGGCTGATGTGTTCTGTCATAATCTGTAAACAAACATCCAGTTTTACAAAATTAGTAAAGCACAACCTCTATCCATTCTTTCTGTATACTGTGGCTCCCTGCAAGAAATGTTAATTTTTTCCATTCGGAATAATCACCCATATAAACAATGCATAACTGTACCAAGCGGTCAAAAGTATCATTCCTTTAAGTGTTCTTATCCTCCATCAGCCCTTCAGAATTCTTGGTCCTGACCCACAATATTCCCAGAATGACTGTTTCTGACAAAAACGTAGTAAAAGTACTGTAATGTCTTTGGAACACACAGTACCAGAACTTGCCTAAACTGGTGATTACTGTTAAGTTACAAAATGCCACCAGATGTCAGCTTAGTGCTTACAATGCCTGAGTGGTGGGAATGATGGGGAAGCTTAGTTGAAAGGTAGCTTTTGATGGGGAGGCTTAGCTGAAGGGTAGCAAACCCACCAGCTAAGTTCTGCAGCTGTTGATATTATGACATTGCTTCACATCATTCCATTTGCTTCCCCTTGAGTTCAAGAAATAAAACTTGTTTAGTTATTTATGTTCTATGTGCTGAGAACATTGCTGGAAAATCAATGAAACCACATTGTTTTAAAAACATGAAATAATACACGCATAAAAAAAGCATGGATGACCACAACCATGCTCATGGAATTGCCTCTATTCATGTGCAAGGAAGAAACATCTTTGGTTTGTGGGCACGTGCTGCTGAACCGCAAGATACATAATTTCTGTGGAACATAAATTTTGTGCATCATCAACCAAAATTCATAAGCATTACGTCTTCCAACAAAACTGAATACAGCTACAAGCTGAGAAGGATGTCAACTTCAGCTTTTATATATCTGGAACAATCTGTTTGTCACACACAATATTTTTGGTTTAGATGAATTGTGCGATAATAATGCGAGAAGCAACAGCAAGGGGAATAAGTAAAAGGGAGATGAACATGACCTTGAATGAGTGAAAAGTTTTGTAAAAGATAATGTTTATGAAACTGTTAAATCACTATTTTATGTGCAAAGAATTGGCAGGCATGTCAAACAAAAAAATTCTAAATTTGGAGTTGGCGCTGTTTCATTTGAAACATATAATTTCAAACTCAACAGTTATCAATCACAGATTTCTGAGAAAAAAGAAACTTATGTGCTTGCAGGTATTAATATTACTTCACCTTTTCAGGATTTGTCTACACTTACAGCAAATTTATTGTTTATTTTTTTATTAAACCCCCCCCCCCCCCCCCCCCCCAGTATCAATAACAACCTTTTTTCCTCACCCCCCCCTTTTCTTCTCTTTTTTTTTTTTTTTTTGATTCTCTCTACATAAATAACATTATATTAA
>Ga0123354_10005043_pt1 | contig 19028 bp, 10 predicted proteins | sample TergutLab28metaG_2_FD_97872 | JGI IMG/M metagenome (GOLD analysis project Ga0123354, IMG submission 97872) | Labiotermes labralis P4 segment gut microbial communities from Petit-Saut dam, French Guiana - Lab288 P4 | ecosystem: Host-associated > Arthropoda: Insects > Digestive system > Gut ...
AGCCTACACAACACAACAAGTACTCGCTAGCTCCTGAAGATGGACGTATTAACGTCTGAAACATGTTGAGCAATATATAATAAAGCAAGTGTCATCTAGTTGGTCAACCTTTATTCAAACCTTCCGGATTATTTAACAAACTAACCCAGTCATGAGATTTTCCATGCTTTATAGGACCCGAATATTAATCCACATGTTCGCAACAGTCCGCAGAGGATCCTGTATATAATCGACGCAAAACCAGTTTGTAACCTCAAATTCCCTTTTTGAAGTTAATTTTAATATTATCATTCCACGTACTACTAGAGTTCCCAAGCAATTTCCTTACTTCAGAGTCTTCGACTGCAACTTATTGTGCTTATAATAACAAGAAAAATAGCAGTATAAACAACACTTAAATCTGACACCACAAGTAAAGAACATACAAAATAGGGGATCGCCAAAATTAGTATATCTGTTTAATCCCAAAGGATAGAGACTGGCAAAATTCATGTTTAAGTGGTAAGAATTTTACTAACAATTCTGAAAGCAGGACTGTGTTTGTAGCAACTGAGTCCTTGAACTGGGAGGGGCGGAAAAGAATTAGATTTATGATCTTGTGATGAGGTACGTGACATTACTAATGCTGCTGCTTCTGTCGCTGCTGCTACTACTGCTACTGCTGCTGCTGCTGCTGTTACTACTACTACTACTACCACTACTACCACCACCACCACCACCACCACTACTACTACTACTACTACTACTACTACCACCACTACTACTACTACTACTAATAATAATAATGCTACCACCACCACTATTACTACTACTACTACTACTAGTAGTAGTAGTAGTAGAAATAAGTACCTAGTCAACCGAAACGCTGCGTAGCAAGTTCGTGGGAGAAAATAAACTTTCCACGGCATTTTGCAACACACAGTTAAGGACGTACAACACATGTAATTAATACGCAAATTTGTACAGCATGCATTCAAAACAACTCTTTGGAATGTAAACTAAAAATATGGTACTGCAATAAAGGAAACGTGCGTTAAACTGCATGTCATTTAATTACTGGGTAACATTTATTAAGCAGTAAGTTAAGAACCAAGATAAAATACATTTCGTTTTCAGTGTTGAATCAGAGTAAATGTCAACCATTCAAGGAATTTTAATCATGGGGAATCATAATCACAGTTCCATGCCAGGAAGAATATATTCTTTCATAACGGAAGAGTCTGAATTATTAAGAAATATGCAATCCTCCCTGAATTTTGCACGAGTTTATAGTAATAGGTGAAATATTTAATATTTTGTGGGTGATATTAATATTTAACTGCATTTTAATGTCTTAAAGTTTATTTGGCAGTAGTCCGTCGTGCTTTCAACTGAAAATCAACTCACGATATTTCTAAAAATGATTATATCATATATGAATAAGAAAATTACATATACATTAGATAATTAAAAGCGGATTACACAATCAGATGTAAGAAAATTAAACAGAATAAGATATCAATGATCCAATGATCTAAGGCGCATGCAGTCTTGATCACTTGAACAATTTATTGGTTTGAATCCCATGAGGAACAGAAATGTTAAATCCTCTTTTTTTCTGTGTTCATGTTGTTCTGTACAGCTAAACGCTTTGTGATAAGCCAATGCCTTATCCAAGACATTCTAATAAATATCTAAACAGAAATCGTAGTTCCACAATCAAATTCTGAACTCTAATAGACCAGAGAGGTTGATGAAGGAATTGAAAATATGTGGAGGCGACGTGAAGGGCATTCAGGTAGTGATGGATTGTGTTTTTCTTCATGTTTGTGTGGTTATGACATTTCTTCTAGGAACATAAAAGTTCTCCTGCTAATTACTCTGTATGTCTGCTAATAATGTGAATAAAAATACAAGATTTTTATAGTATTTGCAGTGACTAGTCATCCATTTTGTTTATTTGAAGTCTAGCAAACTTTGCACAAAAACTTTTCTAAACTGTTTTTAAAATACGTGGTATATACTAATTTTACTGAAATTCTGGTTCATTTGCGGTGTAAATAATTATAATTTACTGACAAATCCCGAAGATGGGGACACAAACTGTCCCTGAAACGTAGTGTAATTATATTTCATTACATAAGACAGAAGAAGTCCAAAACGACTAGGAGTTTATGTGTTTTTACACCATCATCAGAGCCCTGTAGCCTTAGTTTGAAATCTGCCTTGAATTTCACGCTTTAATTTATTGAATATTTTGAAGGAAACCATTTTCTATTCATGAAATCAGGCACACACACTAAACCTGAAGGTAATTTACTACATTTTTTAAAAGCGGCAACAGGCATTTGTAAATTTTGAATGAGGCAAGCTTGTTGTGTAAATATTAAACACTGATTTTTGCTCGAGTAAAATTCCAAACTTTTCTCTCCAACTGCAGAGAACAAACGTTTCGTGCTGAATTTCTGGAATTCCGTAAAAAATAAATCCATGCACGTTATATCAATAAATTGTAACAGACGTTACATTCAGTTGGCCGATCCCAGTGGTCGCGCGTTCAAAGGCGTGGGTCTGCTGCCCCTTGCTTGCTGGGAATGCAGGTTCGAATTCCATAGCAGGCTTGGATGTCTCTCTCTTGTAAGAGATGTGCGTCGTCAGCTAGAAGTCTTTGTGTCTTGCTATCACTCGTCCAGAGGATTCCTACAGGTGTGGTGTGAGTGTGAGTGTGATTGTGAAAACTAGATAATATGGAGGGCTTGGTCCAATGGGTGTTGTTGCACTAACTGCATGAAGAAAATTCCTTCTTCAGAAACTAATACGCCGTAAGCTAGTCAAGAAATTCCCCGCATTACATAAACTCCCACGGTTCACTGCCATGTTTAAAATGGCCTGCCATGGTCCCTATTCTAAGCCAGTTGAATTCAATTCACTCTCACCTATACTATTTCTTTAAACTCCATTTTAATATTATCTTCCAATGTAGCCCCGTTTAGTTTTTCCGAACAAATTTTTTTCTGCGGGTTTTCCATCAAAACTCGGCATGCACTTCACTTCCCTCCCACGAGTGCAACATACTCTGTCCAACTCTTCTTCATTAAATTGTCACCCTAATAATACCGACTAGGGGTGCAAACCACGAAGCTCCTCGTGATACGGTTTTATGCAACCTTTTGTCATTTTCGTCCTCCTGCGTCTAAATATCTTCCTAATCACCTCGTTCTATACTCTTTCCTTACTGTGTGAGAACCCACATAAAATAACAGGCAAGCTACAGTTTTGTATATTCAAATCTTCATATTTCTAGAAAACAAAGAAAAACAAATGTTCTGAACATCATTCAATTGCACATGTTTGTTAATTTACAGATTACGAAGTGACAATTTTCTTTTAATTCAGCACCATGATATGAATGCATGGAGATATTTTGAAGTTTAATTTATACAAAATATTTATGGTTATTTTTATGCTCCGATCGCCTACAGCCGGGGAGCAATCGTCTGACATCCACACAGTCTAGTCAGTCCTGCATCCATTCAGGATGTAATGTTGAAAGAAGCCATTGAATGCTGGTCGTCCAACAAGTACGTGTTATGTTACTGATTGTTAAAATATTGTGTAATGTTGCTATGTGAATTACTAACAAACTCAAATGAGCAAGATGGAATAAACGTAAAATCGTCATAAACGTAAAACTGTCACTGTTCACGCCAGGAAAGCAGGTGGCATTCTTAAGTTTAGCATTAGATGGAGGTACGTGGACATACAATAAACACTGGAGACATTATAGACGATAACTATCTTGCGCCTTATTGCATATCTTCTGCCCAAATTCGAGGATATTTTAGTCATTTTTCTGTGTCAAAAACTGAGTCGTTTACAGGGTGAACATAATTTATCTGAACCGCTTCAAAAGTGAGTTTGATAAAACCTAAATAAAGACAGACAATAAACTTACATGACTGGAAAAGAAACTTGGAAAAACGATTTGTATTGTGGGCACGACCTGACGTAAATCCCATGACAGCCACTAGGAATACAATTAGCCAGTATAACGAAGAGGTCAATTATCTGACAGTTCTCGTCTCCAAATCTAATTCCCTTAGATTAATTTTTTGTGGTCATATCAAGAATAAATTATGTTTGACCACGAGCAGCAACGTTGAAAAATGTATAGAAAGAATATCAAACGCCGTTGGGAAACCTGATCTTGCTGGAAACAGTACCGCTCTGACGAGTGAACAGACACAAAGGGAGCACACATTTGAGTCGCCCTAGCACCCCAATCCATTTCCTGAATTTCTCACATTGGCGCAAGTTTCATTCTGTGCCTTTCGATTTTTGTCTTGAAACCATACAAATCGTTTGCTTTCACGCGTTATGGCGTACAAAAAACAGGGCCTTCAGACAGGGAAGTAGAAAGTTTGGGTTTCATTAAAACAGTGCGTCTCTTAAAATATTTGATAATACAGTCCACTAAGAAATGAAAATTAAAATGATAAATTGAATATGAAAATATAATTTAAAACTGTTCTGTATTATCCATTAAAGTTGCATTAATGTAACAACTACCACGTTTCTTCCTGCCGTGGTGACTACATGCCTAAAACTTGTTTGACTATAGCCAGTTTGTTTGTAGGTAACTCGTGAAATTTTTCTTTAGAGAATATTTCTCGTTTTAGAAATAACGATAACAACGACAATGCAAAATTTCTTAAAGAGTGTTAAGTAAAATTTTGAACGACGAAGATTTTATTTCAATGGGCCTTTATGTTATGGAATTAAAGACTCACTTAAAGCAGCAAGTTATGACACTACATTAAGTTTCTATCATAGTCTTTTTTTTACTTTCAACTTCCCCAAATTACTGACTGATTGAAGCAGCCTACTTCTTGTGTAACCTCACAGTTCAGATCCTACATTCAGATGCATAAGAACGAAATTACGCTTTCATATCGGCGTCATTACTTGCAATGATTCCTTTCGTATCCAGTCATAAATACAATGTAAAATCAGCGTTTATAAATGTAAGGAACTAAATAACAAATTTCACGGAGCATAGTCCTTCTTGAGCAGGTAAGAGCCGCTCAACTCATCAAGATATTATACTCTTTTAGGAACATAAGATTCATTATAGTTCACAAGACTATACACATTACTCTATCCTGGGACTGATTAGTCCAAACCACACCCCCTTCAAACCTGTTTCCCATCTTGACCTGAACTAAAAGCAATAATGATCAGTCAGATAAATTATTCTGCATAACATTCATTATCCGTCAAGGCCAGTTTTGCCGGAACTGACTCTAAATGACGGTGTTCCAAAAGATAAGTCGTGAGAACTATGTTAACACTGGGAATTCCCCGACATCAGACGTGAAACGATTTACAAGCATAATAGTTCGGCTACAATAAACTGTGAGTGTAGCTGAAAATTACAGAAGTGTAAGTCAAAGGTTATTTTGATCAGCCACAATGTGGCTGAACTGAGTGCTATGTTACTTAGGTCCGTCAATACGAGGAATCATGTGCGAAAAAAAATACATTTCAATTTAACTTTAGCATGAGAGTTTTGAATAAAAAAAAACGGAAACAAAGAATGGAACACTTCAATCTTGACATCTGTCGAAACTAACAGATCTTTATCAGTCAATTTTAGGAATTATTTGAAGAATGAAGAAGTATCTACTGCATAGCAACATCATACCCTAGGAAAGTTAGTTTCTTGGTTTTTATAGGAACTAGTTATGCAGTCTCGGTTTCGTCTACACCTTTGTTATGCGCACTTCAAGGGAACAGAGACCTGACTCCCTGATGAGTGGAGGCTTCTGGGAATTTAGCCACAAATCTTATATTTAGTTTTGGGTGAGTGCAATATTTGCGTGCTATGTCTAATTCTGGATGGTGTGGCGTAACAATGAAGCGTTCATATTTACCAGCATGCTTGGTATCTAGGGTGCGTAAAGAGAAGGTACTTGCGATTTTATGCTGTGCGTAGGGCTGGGACAGCACGATGTCGGAATCTGATGCCTCTGTGTCCGCCGATCGTAGCTGTAGTTACCGCCCTGGTGTGGCGGGGACCCGTTTTGACAGCTACTCGATGGCCCGGGCGTCGGGGGCGACAAGGTTACGGTACTGCCGCCAAAGGCTGTCTCCTGCTGTAGCAGCCTGCAACCCGCTTCTTCATCCTGTTTCTTGTGAAAGCGAACATCTTCACCTTCACTCTCAGCACGAATATGATGGTGGTGGTGATGGTGGTGGTGGTGGTGATGGCGATGGCGTTGGTGGTTTTGCCGGTGACGTTTCTTCGAGAATAAACCCGAAGCCAACAAAATGCTGTCCGATTGCCTCTTACGGTCGTGGTAGTCCTTGTGATGATGGTGGTGGTGTTGCGTTTGGTGACTGTTTTCCTTGTGTGATGAAGAAGCTGTTGTAGATGTAGAGGTGAGGCGTTGCTGGCGGAGACAGTGTGTTGTGGACTGGCTCCTGGGACGTAAGATGTTATTGAGAGCTGACTTCTTGCTGGATGATGCAGCCTTTATTGCCACTACTTTGCTCTCAACAAGTGCCGCAAGAACGGCTTCTAATCGAATCACTTCTATGGTGGTGCTATTTCCACCATTTGAAGGCGCCTCTTTCTTTTTCTTCTTCTTTTCTTCTTCTCCATCGTCGTCGTCTTCTTCATTGCCTTGTTTGACGAGGGTTCGTTCAAGGTCCTCAGTGGACACAGCCTTGTCGGCGACTTGGCAACTTGGCTTCATCTTGGTACTACCGTCTTAGCCCGGCTGGGCAGGCGCTTCGGTATACCACTGTGAAGATCCCAGATGCCATGCTGGTACGGGATGTAACGGGCTTCTTTACCCAACATGGTTCCTTTTTCACGTACCTTTAGAATTCAGGTACTGACAAATTAAATGGGCAATAACATTTCCCTAGTGGGAAAGCCCAAATTTAACCCAAGCACAGTACCTCGTCAAAGATGCAATGAAATCACAGACCTTCTAGTACGAGCACTAACTTAAACTTAAATTAGTTTGTTTATTTAGATATGAAAATGCATAAAAATCTGTTTTAATAGTAGTAAATTGCCCACTAAGATGTCCCCTTACCTATATAACTTATTTAAAGCATTCTTATATTATAGATTTCCTAATAAAACTTTCATTTAAAAGTTTAAACATCCAATCTTGAGAAAATATGTGTTACTCCCCTTAAAAGAACTACACTTAGCTGTTGTTTCCACATATACAGGTAAATACTGATGAATAAGTTCTGAATAACAAAATTATGCCCCCTAATATTTTGAGTGTTTGTATCAACACAAAGATACTTTAAAATACTGTAATAAATTCACCACACAATTTTACGAAAATCCGTCCAAGCGTTAAACGACAGTACATCTCTTGCTTGCAGAAGATAGTTAAATGCCTATATCATAGACAAAATTTAAACTTGTTTTGAGCTTATAGTCCAACCTACGGCTTTACTTTCAGTAATCACATGAGCTGACTACACCCTTCCTGATCGTACAGGCTATATTAAAAGAGTCCTCCTGACTTGTATAAATGTTCGTGTCCTCAAGGCTTACCCCTTTTTAGAATCTATAAAAATTATATAAACGTAAATTTGCCAACAATGTTTGTTTGTCTACTTTGATAAAATTGCCTTGGTTACGTGCAGGAGACAGTACTTGAGCATGATGTAGCAAAGTAGGCGAACATCAAATTCTCACAGATGTACCTTAAGCCCATGGCCAGGACTAACAAATTATTATCTTAGTCAGCCATATTATTAGAATACCAAAGATTGTCGGAAAACGGTTCTAATAATCGTCTGTCGGTTGCTGTACAGAAGGCAACGTTCTTGTCGGTGACAAATCGTTTCTTTTTTTTTTTACTTGTCTAAAGTAGTTATACTAGAAGCAAGAAATAAATTTATCTTAAATATATTTTATGAAACAAATGCTCAACAACTGAAGCTTACACAGAAAAAAATTACCGCGCTTGTTATTTTTACTAATCAGTATTTTATATTCGCGTAAGAAAGGAATTAGATTATTTAGTGCACTAACTTTCAATTTATCTGTTGAAAATTTCTTTTACATTTTTGACTGAATTAGCATAAAAGTGGGGCCTCTGACAAATGCATACTAACAACTATTTTAAAAGTGCAGTATTTAGCGTGGAATTCTAAACGATCGTTGTCCTAAACGGAAGTAACGTTTACGTTTACAAGTCTTTATCAGAAAACTTCAGTTCAAATGCCCTTGAATTAAACCGACAGAAGAACTCTGTATGAACCAAAGAGGGGTTGGAAACTTCGAAAGTCTGCACAAAGATCAGTGAAGAAGAAGTCGAAGATGTAACTCAATGAAGAAACCAAGAGTCACATCTGAACAGAGAATTGGCGAATGTTTATAAGTAAACAGATGTTAAAATCTGTAATCGTAATTCATATCTCTGCAGATTCAGGAGAATGTGTTTCGAAACAGGGTACATACTGTGCAAATAAACTGGCAGGAAGAAAATGTGCGTCAAATTGAACCTTGAATTTTAAATCCAATTTAGCACAAAATCTTTTTACAGTATTAAGACAATATATTAAGGGGCTGTTAATAAGTATTTTGAATTGAATGAGCAAGTACCCTTAGCAGAAAGGCATATGAATGAAAAAAATAAAAAATAAGGGAAATTTCTTCCTTACTATTGACTTACAGGTTTTCTGATATTATCAAATTCGCCACAAAGTAAGCCACCATGGCTGTGACAGAATCTTAACGTATGCGGCAGAATTAATTTCTTGTTATCGCACTCGATCTGAATCCCTTCGCAGGGCAACAGCAACTATAATCACTACATTCTCTGTCGTTCTTTAACTGCGCATTTCGTCTACACTGTAATTTTGGAGATTTTTTTTCACAGCAAGCAGAGAAATATCTAGTATCGTTGAAATATTTGTGTTAACGACGATAAGGAATACTTGATTTAGCTCAGAAATCGAATTTTTAAACATTATCTATACAAGAGGTTTCCCTTAAAGCGACGAAGCAAATTTTTACGTTCTCACAGCAGTACCGCAATGAATTATTGGAGTCATCACAATATTATTGAGGGCATTACTCCAGTTGCCAGATTCAAAAGTTTGGATGTTCCTCTTCAGTAAATTAAGTATTTTAACAGCATCTTCACTTGCGAAATACCTGAGAAAGTTAATAAAATAATATATTTTCTGTAAAATTCGGTAGGACGATTCGTGATGAAACAGTAGTGAAACTCAGACACAGCACAATGTTGATCCCTCAGAGCACAGGATACTTCTTGTCGGGTGCTGAAGAAGTACTATTGTGATGAGTGAAGGTTTTATTGTCCCTGTCGTTTCTTGTGTCCGAGCCAAGGTGGCTCGTTACATCATGAAAGAAGCTGTGGTCATCCTGCTCACCATTGCCAGCCGTTTGGTTTTCTGGAGCTCCTCCCATGCTGAGCGCTTGAAACACAAATGGAGCGTAACTTAGACAGCGAAACTTACCGCCTCCAGGTGGTCTTGTTTCTTTTCAAGTATATTCATAGACATCACACTTATATTCACAATGAACTGTAAAAAAGAATGTCTTTCTCACTCTTAAAGACAAGTGAATCATGTAGACCGTGTAACTTTGCTAGAGATAAACGTAATTTATACTTAATGTTTCGGTTCTAAGTTAATGGCAGTTTTTCATAGCACGTAGATTGTTACTATATTCTTTCTACGTAATAGGACCTAGCACTGAGTGGCTAAACACACTTGTGACTGTCCCCTTAACCATTTAGGACTTTGCTGTATTATTAAATAAAAAATACTTAAATATTCTACGAGATAAATCTTTGATAAATATATAGCGGAAAACAATACAGAATTATTCACTTAAAATGTACTCTGCCAAGAGCTGTAGACAAATTAGTACACCTACTTCACATATGAATAATAAAACATTCAACCTATCCGTAGAGATACATCACAATACTCCCCCCAAAATATCAACAAAAATATTCTGTATTCTACACAAAAAAAGGAGGATATCAGTGAGTGTCTTGCGTCGAAATCTGGAAGAATATAGTGCTTCAGAAAACACACAGCCACAATACCCTACAACAGTGCAACGGCATACCCATAAAGCTTTAAAGACTTCGATGTGATAAATAACATTCTGTACAATAAGAAAAGGGACAAAAATTCAACAAAATGACCATTTTCGTCCATATTCATCGCCCTCAGAATTCTACCGTGTTAAAAATTCTATTTTCCACATGAGAAACATATATTGATATTGCAGGAGGGTTTGGGTTAGTAATACTTGCACATAACGATGGTAGTCCTCACCCTAACTACTTGCAAATTAGACATAGTACCAGGTACTCACTTTATTTGAGGAGAAAACACGGTAAAATAATTAGGTAGTTTACAACATTATGCAAAATATATTACGAAACCAGTTTCTTAAACTTATTGTGATAAATTCTACACGCCATCTCCTGGAGGAATCTCACTAACGAAAAAAAAGTTATCTATAATTTTTTTTGCACTGGTATATTTTCACTTTCAAAGAAGGTCTTCACAACGAAAACCTCACTTTTCTAGCGTAAGCCGCCACTTGTACAACTAAACGTGTGAAACCTAACTACCTGCCATATGGTAACAAACTTTATACATGTCAGATGTTCGTGTTGGGGTCGAAAGTGACTTACGAATAAATTATAATCATGTAATGATTGCCACTTCATTCGTAAAAATGCAAAAATTTCTCTCTTTGTCCTACTGGACAGTCTTTTCTGTTCTTAGCATCGGGTCTAGACTCCTGGTACTGGACTGGTACTTACGAATTTGGTCTGTATTTGTTGTGGTCTCAACGTGGTTGTTCTCTCGCATGCTTCATTATTTGAATTCATTTATGTTAAGTGTTTAACAGAGTTTATAGTGAAAAATAAATTTGGTATTTGTAGTCACCGTCTCTTGCTAAATGGCATGACGGGCTAGCGAAATCAGGATAGAACACAGTACCATCCTGATCTAACTAGCAGACAGTCAGCATAACCTGTATGACAAATACCTATTGCTGTGTATACATTACTAGACTCCTGATGATGGACAGTAAATCTGTCCGAAACATGTAGAGTTCTACACCAAAATAAATTTGAGTAATAGAGCATCTTGTTGGTTTTTGTTATAAGAAAGAGTTTGATCACCTAAAGAGAATACTATTCTCAGATTACATTCAGCACAGTTTCTTATGAAAATAGTGTTATACGATTGGCATAAGAGAGGCAAAGTCTGTTTGTCCAGATACTAGTCGAATATTTGTCCAAGAAATCATCATTAAATTCTTAGTGATGGTAACACCACAAAATGGCAAAATAAACGGCAATTACACGACTTGAAGCTATCTTTCAGAGTTCTGAAAGTACAATGTGCTTTTAGAGGGAAACTTGAAGATAAAGACAGTCTGGCTGCGTAAGAAGAGAATAGCAGTGGTTTTTTTCAGTAAAAAAGTATTTCTATTCTATTATTATGTTCATTTTCTTATGCTCTCTTCCTGGAACTTCTCGACTTAAGAGCACACGCATTTAATGAAGTATCGATATTAGTGAACCCTAAGGTTACAATGCAAAAAGTGGGTTAATGGAAGGGTTATTTGCGGAAATCCTCCAAATTTGCCGTTAAGCGTTCATTTCACTAGCTCATTACATTAAACGAAAATGTTTGTTTCAGTTACGATTTCCCTCATTCTTTCTGAGAATCAGTACCATATCTGGATGCGTAGGAAGATTGTGACGAATAGATGTTAGTTTTGAAAGGAGACATCCCGTTGTGTTATACAATTCAAACACAACATATGTATAAACATGTTATACATTTAACAATGACTTATTATGCACTGAAGCTAGAAGCTGGATAATAAACTTGTACCTGTCAATTTAACAATTAAGACTACAGTTTTGTGCGATCCTCTGACGTTATATCTAACAAAATTGGCGCAATGGAAATCTGTAGAAGGAGCGTGTGAATAAAAATGCTATGAATGGACGGCGAATTTTACGAATTTCAACATTATAGCCTACTTTGCAAGTTACTTTCGGAATTTCTTAATTAATAAATTAATTAATTTAAGTATTTATTTTACAACTTACTTATGATTTAACGTTGTAGTTCTGTTTATAGCATTCCTGTTTCATATTCGGGGGGACCGGCTTCCGATCTCGTCCTTAAATCTGACCTTAATGACGAGTTGTTTATTTTTCCTGGTCCAGACGAGTGCTGTAACAGTATCTGAACTTACGTCACTACATACCTCATCTCTCTACAATTCTCCCTTCCCCCATACGTGCTTCATGCCCCGCCCATGACATCATATTTGATTTCATAACCCGAATAATGTTCACGTTCCATGTGCCGAACTTAATGTCCCCTTTCCACTGCTTACGACTGTACCAAACGATCAGCCCAAGTCCAACGCTTTGTGAAATGGATCGTAACAAGGCAAGTCTACAATCTGAGATACTGGTATTGCCGTTAACTTAATGAGGTATAATCTCGTGTGAGTGGCCAATAGTTGCTCAGCTACTCAAGAAATCCCGGGCAGTTTACACAATCAGAACTTTCACAACAGCCTGTCACTGGTCCCTAACTGGCTTCTATCCTTCGGGTTTTGCATTAGATCCCTGTATATATTTCTCTTCTCTCCTACGGTGCGACATGTCATGCCCATCTCCCCATAGTTTCCTCTAACGTAGGCACAAGTATTTTCCTCAGCAGTTTATTCAGGAAAAAAAAAAAACCTCCGCTTATATGCTTCCCACAAAGTGAGAAATCAAGAATTTTGTCCATGCAGGAAAACAGGAAACACGAGAGTTCTGTATGTTTCACGCTTTACGTTTTCATGTAAGGGACGAAAAGACAAAATATTTTGAACTGAACTTCGCAAGCACTCCCTGAATATAACCGGAAGTTATTATTATTATTACTATTATTTGTTTATGTAGTTTTGCTTTGTTAGAGTTTTTCAACTACATCAGAAAGCTGTGACATCGTTGTCTTCAACTGCACCTATTAAATAAAGAGGAAACTAAACAAAACAACTTTTTATAGTTGTTATGAAGCTAGTGTTTAATATGCTGGATTACTCTTATGTTATGTTCAAGATATTCATTCAATTACATAATTCAGAAGTAAGAAGATAAAGACGGGAGTCCTGTTCCTTAAATTCTCCATGATCACATAGAATATATAAATCAGTGAACTTCCCATTGTCATTGACTGTTCACGAGATTCGCGAAACGCCCAATCAGTTACGGCCCGAATACAGCAAAACACCTTTGCGTGTTGGGTGGTAGAATTCGATTTCCAGGACAACTACGGCCGCCAGCTCTTGTCCACTCCGGTACTGGATATAATTTATTACCTGCTCCATACGTACACTGGGAACAAGCAACCACAGCGCACATACAGTGCGACAAATGATATGCGGCCACAGATTCTGCCATTTAGTCATGCGCCTAATAACGACGTTTCGGTGAACAACGGACAGCATATACGATGGTGGTCCCAAAAGATTATAATATTATGATATAATATTATAATACCATTGTGTTATAATTTCCTACAGTATTCAGTACAGTAACATGCTGTGCAGGTTTGTAGCCTACGTACACTCTATGACGTTCGCACAACAACGAAACCGCCTACCCATTTCTCAGAATGTATCCCCGTCGTTAAGCGACGCATGTCTGTAGTATTCATTCAAAAGGAAAAAGAAAATAATTTAAAACAAACAGTTTAACACACAGATATTTTAATGCTATTCCCTCCTCCGAGGGACCCTGAAGAGCGAGAAATGTTCAGATAATACTCTATTTGTGGTTGATTTATTAACGATTTGCAGCGAAGACGAATCTATAGCTTGAACTGAATTTGTCTGGCTCAGGGTAGCGACAAGTGGTGGATTCCTATGAACACGACAACGTCCAAGCGTGTTGGATAAAAGTTGGGAATTTCTTGACTAACTGGGGAAGTATTACATTCTCAAGAATAACTCTGCACAGTGGATTTTGTCAGTCAGTCGTTTATATAGTTATAATGTACGACATAGGATGGTAGGATTAGTTGTGAATAATGTATTGTAAAGAATACGTATGGAAGCCGTCGTGGCCTATTTGAAAGAACTATCACGGCGAATGACTGGACAGATTGATGCAACTAGAACAATCTTAGACAGGACAGTAACGTCTCAGGCCCGTCACGAACATCGGGAGCGTTACGTTTTGAGCCAGTTTGCACACTCCGATTATTCTGCATGGATGAGAAATTTTTTATCTCATATCATTTAGATCAGTCTGCAGCCTTGTAAAAATGACTGAGTTATTTTAGAGTACTAATATTATGTTGACCACTGCCCATTCTCTGAGGTGGCTTTATGTACACAACGTTTCTGAAGTTGGCTCTACTTACACATACAGTGACCGTCGCGTCTGTGAAGTACTATCTCACTCTTCAAAGCACCACAGTTTCGATCACACATTTTTTAGTAATTGTACGTAAATATGAAATAAGTATAAAACTCTTGTCAGTAATATGATAATATTCGTGAAAGAATCCAGAAACAGGTCCTGCTTACGTAAAATTGGGAAGGGAACTTTTTCCCTACATGCGCTGTGAAAGCATAGAGAGGGGCTGGAGTTACAGACCCACCCATTCTTAACCTCGGCACTAGCCTGACGTCAGTGGCCAGCTTCAGACCCCGACCCCTTTACCACATGGGATAGAGTCCCCAACTATCTACTGAAAAGGAGGGTGGGTGAGCCCAGGAACTGCTCTTGAAGTTTTGGGTGAAGAGGAAAGGCTCTTTCCCCTGCCGGGATCTGAACCCCGGATCATCTAGCCTGTAACCTGGTCACTATACAGACTACGCTATCCCGGCTCCACAAATATCAAATAAACTGAAAGAAATGTCAAGATTTCTACTTGCCTATCAGTCTACAAGGACAAAGTCTCATTCCCACGGCAATATTGATATATGGTTATCATTTCAAAAGCGCTTGGAAATAAGTAAAAAAATATACAAAAAAATTAAACCTAAGGAAAATACACTATCGTAGTTAAGATGGTCAGTTCTGGACAAATTAGACTTTATGTAGCACTCACCGGGTAGTTTCTACGTGGCCTTTTTCAGGCCAGCAAAGGGAATTGTGGGAGTTTTAGGCACTAAGTCTTTCCGTGTCGTGGATTATATTTATCTTTTACGCCATGGACGACATTCTTTATGCATGACATAGGTTACTTCTATTCCAAATCTCATTATCTTGACCGTGGTGAAGTTACTCTAAGCATACGTGACATTAATCAACGGGACTCGTGAAAGTGATACGAGAATGAGTCAAATGAAAAACTTAAATATTTTAAGGTTAGTCAGCAGTTATTAATTTCGCAAGGAAATTCACCCGGGCAAGGGAGAGAGACTTAATAAAAGCCTATAGTACACTTAAAATCTTCACATATATGTGTATTATGGGCCAGAACAAACCGGCCTGTGTCAAGGTAGCCGCTTCTGTATAAAATATTAGCGTTTGGTTAGTTTAAAAGGAGCTTATACCGGTACGCAAAGCTATCTTTGGTGCTCAAAATCTTCAAATAATTGTAGCAATGCTTGGAGGAATCAAGAACTTTGGAATATGTAAGAAAACTAAAAGTTTAAAAATAATATAAGTAGATCAGAAGTTCTGAAAACATTCCGGACTCTAATCTCTTAAACTCCAAATGCTTGCTTTTGAAAAAAAATTTTTCTCTTTTATGGGACTCCCCGAAATATTATTAGTGTTTACTTATGGCTAAGCTATGTGTTTAAAAAAAACTCAACATCAAATATTATTTTATTAATTATTTAAGTAATATAGGGATAACTCTACTAGTAGCAATAATATATGAATATTAATCACCATCATAAAATACTCTATTAATAATATTTACTGATGTTCTTGTATTGGTTTATTTGCTTTGCTTGTTTTGCATCACAAATTTTGACGTTTTGCTGACGGCGCAAATATACTGGATGCACGGTCAGCAAAATGTCAATATTTACTGAGTTCACTTTATCGTTCTTCGCTTGAAACTACCTACTGAACAATCCCAAGTTGCCACGGCGGTAGCAATAGGGCTATATTGCAAAATGCATAAAAATAAGTAACTCAAACGTACTTACATTGAAATATCTAAAGGATAAAAGTATGAAGCAGAATGATAATGAAAAACAATATATTTGTAAAGAAACTAGGAAAAGAAGGTAGCTAAAGGAAGAATATCTTTAATAATTATGTTATTGTAGATGTACACAAGAAAGTCTAATATTTCTCCAGTTCTAAGTTTCTGTCAGACCACGGCCCTGTTTAATTACTTTTAACGTGGCAATGATGCAAATGTATCCACATCTAGTTTCTTGATTATTTCCCTACTGAAGTAATGTTTCTATTTTCTAGGTACGTAGCGTCAAATGGTAGGACGACTTAAGAACAACGACGAACTGGAAAGGGTGTGAATGGAAGCGGTTGTGGCCTATTTCAAGATAATATTTTAGGATTTTCTTAGAGTGTTTAATTGTACACACTAAAATCCTCAATACGAAAACGCAGCTTCCATTTTCGAATATAAAAGAAGATTTTCCCATGTAAAAAGCTTTCAACTGCGGCATTCGACTCTTTACTTGAAAGCGTGTACATCCGTCAAAATGAGTTGTTTATCGATGTTACCATTTGTAGAAATGGCACTGGCGGCTGTCGTCCTCGCCTTAATGCAAGCGCCTGTATTTCCATAACTCTACTGAAATTACAAAGAACCTGTAATCGTTCAGTGAAGTTTGAAGTTTTCACAGCAGCAGTGAAGAAAGCTCTATCTAGTAGTCTGGGGCGTTACTTCCTGCGTGCTGGAAAAGGTTGCTGATCCCATTTTCAAGTTTTAAGTAGCTCCGAACGAGTACTGTAAATTTCTTGTGTTAATAATAGACCCAAAACCGATCAGCTTCTAGGAAAACAGACGTTCCTTGTCTAAACTTACAATCGACGCAGTAAAATTTTTACAACTGAAAGCGTTTTGTCTTTCTCTAAATTTCCCTAAACATGTAAACTTTATATGAAAAGAAGGCTGCCCTTCTAAGTTAATTGTGATCACCAAGGTCGATCGCCTTAACATCTGCGAATAACACACAACCAGATGGCGGCAGACTGCTCCTAAAATAAAATGAAGTTTTATTATAAACGGACTTTTACTTTCATCGGAAATTTGGCCTTCATTCTGTCAGTTTATTTTTCTTGTTTGCATAATAATTTAGGATAATACGTCGCAACAAGGCAGATTCAAGGATAAATAAGCCACAAGATAACCTTGATACACTATCTGTTCCTCTGAAGAAGATTACAATATCAAAGCGAGATATAATATGCTATTTACATCTGCTTTCCAAGTCACAGCCTGTTTACCTTCCTACTTAAAAAAACAACTGCCGTGTTGGAATATTTCTGTTCTTCCAAAAGAAGAGTTCTAAAGAATACCAACCTCCATCATACACAAAATAAAGGCTGCCTCACGTAAATTCCCTGCAAATGTGAATTAAACACTCTTAATTTAATAATTTTCCAACAAGATGGGACGTATTCAGTTTATTACATTTCTGTAGACAGCTCTACACGTTTCGGTTGTTGACACCCATAATCAGGAGCTCGTACAACTGTAAATACAGCTTCTGGTATTGATTAACCGGATCTACTACCAGAAGCTGTATTTACAGTTGTACGAGCTCCTGATTATGGGTGTCAACACCCGGAACGTGTAGAGCTGCCTACAGAAATGTAATAAACTGAATAAGTCGCATCTTGTTGGAAAATTATTAAATTCGATTCACGATGCACGGACCCATGCGTATAAACCCCCTTAATTGAGCCTCACAACATGACATAAATCTAAATAGTAAAACACCTTCGACGTAGGTAAAATACTTTCCATACTGGTTTACATTTTCTGTTGCATGTATGCACACAGTCACAAAATAACTTAACTGTGTACTATTATATGATTGAAATGTGAGAGCCTTTGTGAAGAGTGGGCAAGCATTTTATAAAGGGAACATTTTCTAATCAAGCTGCGGAAATAAAATTAAAAAGAACTTTTTGTAGAAAAATCGAGCTGGTCTACTAGCACAGATAAGGAATTTGGAGAGTGAAGGTTGTGGAATACGAAAACAAAAGCAGTTAATCTAATTAGAAAGACACAGCTTGTAATTCTAATCACCCCGCTGTGTGTACCAAAACGATTTTGCACTTGCATACTTAATACTTTGAAAAATGTAAAAACAATGTGAAAGTGGAGTCAAAACCATCTGAAACGACATCCATTGTTTTATGAGATACTTCGTCTATAGCGTCAGACATTCTGTGGTACTAATTAGTTCCTCACTGTTAACCATAACATGACAATCCCCGGGTAACACAATACTCGCTTATAACAACAGAAAATTCTCTTTTCATGACGTTAAAGCGAGTTAGACTGTATTTTTTGTCCAGTATTCCCCGATATCCGAAAAAAACATTCCTATGTTACAAAGAGTTCCCGATCTTCGCCCGCTTGTCTTTCTGATAAATAGTAGTATTAGAATTAAGATGATTATTGAGCTTCGGTGCGTTAATACGGGCAAGGAAGCGATTAACCTGTCATTGCCACTTTGTCCAACACAAATCTCGCATGGAATAGTCTCGGTTGAACCCGGGGCTAGTTATACATAAAACTACCGATCCTACGTCACGTAGAACACAGTCCGTGCCTATTACTTACTTACTTACTCCATAGTGCAGAGTCCTTCTTGAGAAGCTAACTAGTTTGCAGCTAGGCAAGAAATTCCCCGCATTTCACGGAACCCGAAGGTTCATTACCGCACTCACAAGCGTCCGCCACCTATCTATATCCTGGGCCCGCCCAATCTAGTCCAAATACCCACATCCCACCTCCCGGAGATCCATCCTAATATTATCCATCCATCTACG